>ERZ773263.48-NODE-48-length-93057-cov-26.845584_pt1 | contig 93057 bp, 79 predicted proteins | sample MGYA00511076_ERZ773263 | MGnify/ENA primary metagenome ERZ773263 (study PRJEB29015, sample SAMEA2738155) | human oral metagenome | biome: human oral; feature: human-associated habitat; material: saliva | place: China | collected 2195 ... | reverse complement strand
GCCCCCGCCGCAGCTGAACCGGCTCCTGCCGCTGCGCCCGCCCCGGCTGCTGCACCAGTAGCTGCCCCCGCCCCGGCCGCTCCCGCCGGCGCCCCCTCCGGAGCCGACGTCGCGGACCTGCCCTTCACCGCCAAGGATGGTCTGAACGTTTTGCTGGCCCACTCGGCCCGCATCCGCCCCGACCAGATCGGCGCTACCGACACCACCGAGACCCTAACCAACGGCGTATCTTCACGTCGTAACCAGCTGCTCATGGACATGGGCACCGAGCTGGAACTGGCCTCCATTGACGGTGCCGCCGACGCTGACATGAGCGCACTAGCTGCCACCGTGCTTAAGGGTGCACCTAACTACAAGCCCTTCGGCCCGGTACTTAGCGAAGTTATCCGCCAGTCCATCTCCAAGCTCTTTGGTCCTTCTGGACAGCGTCCAGCTCGCATCGCTGAGCGAGTACAGCGCACCTGGGGCCTGGGTGAAGGCTGGGCTGCCCACGTAAACGCCGCTGTGCTGCTGGGCACCCGTGAGGGCGCCTCCATGCGTGGCGACGACCTAGCTACCTTGGGCACCACCGGTCCGCTCAAGACCGTAGCTGAGGTAGATGCCCTCATCGACCGCGCGGTCCAGGCTGTGGCCAGCGACCACGGCGTGAGCGTAGCCATGCCTAGCGCTGGTGGCTCCGGTGGCGGCGCCCAGGTTTCCTCTGAAGCCCTTGACGCCTTCGCTGCCGGTCTAATTGGCCCCGACGGCGCTCTGGCTACCACCGCCCGCACCCTGCTTGACACCCTGGGCCTAACCGAAAAGGTGGCCGTGGCCTCCGAGCAGGTTGACGATGAAGCTGAGCGCACCCGCGTGGCCCTGGAGGCGATTACTGCCGAGCTAGGCCCCAACTGGGTAGCCTCGGTAACCCCCAGCTTCGACTCGCGCCGCGCAGTACTGATCGATGACCGTTGGGCCAGCGCCCGTGAAGACCTGGGACGCATCGCCACCGGTGAGATCAACGCTGAGACGGTTAACGTCGAAAGCTACACCGGTTTGGGCCGGGCTGTAGCCGACCAGGCCGCCTGGTGGGCCCGCCAGATGCGTGAAGCTGGTGCCAGCGAGCGCGTAGCCGGCGTACTTGAGCACATCAGCCAGGTAGCCGCTGTTAAGGCTGAAGCTGGTAGCGCCCCGGTACGTTGGGCCAACGAGGTTGCGGTTGTAACCGGTATGGCTCCGCACTCCATCGGTGCTGCGGTGGTGGCTGAGCTGCTCTCTGGTGGCGCCACCGTAATCGCTACCGCCTCGCGCCTGAACCACAAGCGTCTAGAGTTCGCTACCGAGCTCTACCGTCAGCACGCTTCCAATGGGGCGCAGCTGTGGATGGTGCCGGCCAACCTCTCCAGCTACCGTGACGTAGATGCCCTGGCCCAGTGGATTGGTAACGCTGAGGTAGTCACCTCCGGTGGTACCTCAACCCTGGTCAAGCCGGCCCTGGTGCCCACCTTGCTGTTCCCCTTCGCCGCTGGGCGCGTGGCCGGTTCGCTGGCCGACGCCGGTCCGGAGACTGAGTCTCAGGCCCGTCTGCTGCTGTGGAGCGTGGAGCGCAGCATTGCTGCCCTGAGCGCCATCGGCACTGACACCAATGTGGACCACCGTCTGCACGTAATCCTGCCTGGTTCGCCTAACCGCGGTACCTTCGGTGGCGACGGTGCTTACGGTGAAGTCAAGAGCGCCCTGGACGCCATCGTTAACCGCTGGTCCAGCGAAAAGCAGTGGGCTCAGCGTGTCTCGCTGGCACACCCGCGTATCGGTTGGGTGCGTGGCACCGGCCTGATGGGTGGTAACGACCCGCTGGTGGCCGCTGTTGAGGCCGCCGGGGTACACACCTGGTCCACTGAAGAAATCGCTCACGAGCTGGTTGAGCTGTGCACCGAGCAGGTACGCGCTCAGGCTGCGGTTAAGCCGGTTGAGGCTGACCTGACCGGTGGCCTGGGTGACAACGTTGACCTGGTGGCTCTGCGTGAAAACGCTGCCAAGGCTGCAGCTGGCCAGACCAGCGACCCGGCTGAGGCCAGCGCTACCATCGCCGCTCTGCCCAGCCCGGCCACCCCGGTTCAGCCCACCGCGCCTAACTGGGGCGAGGTTGAAGCTGACCTGGAAGACATGGTGGTTGTGGTTTCTACCGGTGAAGTATCCACTTGGGGTAGCGGCCGTACCCGCCGTGAAGCCGAGCTGGGTATGACCGGTGGCGACGACGTCGAGCTCACCGCTGCCGGCGTACTCGAACTGGCCTGGGGTATGGGCCTGCTTACCTGGCAGGACTCGCCTAAGGCCGGCTGGTACGACACCGATGGCAACCTGGTTGACGAGGCTGACATTCTCTCGCGTTACCGCGACGAGGTAGTGGGCCGTTGCGGTATCCGCGAATTCGTTGACGACCAGCTGATCGCCCCGGTGGCAGATGAAGAGGTTGAGGTTTACCTGGACCGCGACATCTCCTTCAACGTCGCTGACGAGGCTACCGCCCGCACCATCGCTGAATCTGACCCGGCACACACCCTGATCAGTGAAGACAGCGAAAGCGGCGAGTGGATCGTGACCCGCCTGGCTGGTTCACTGGCCCGCGTACCGCGCCGCGCCGCACTGAGCCGCACCGTGGGTGGCCAGTTCCCGCGCGACTTCGACCCGCAGCGTTGGGGCATCCCGGCATCCATGACCGAGTCTTTGGACCGGATCGCCTCTTGGAACCTGGTTACCGCCGTTGAGGCCTTCCTCAACGCTGGTTTCAGCCCCGCCGAGTTGCTGCAGGCTGTGCACCCGGCCGATGTGGCCTCCACTCAGGGCACCGGTTTTGGTGGCATGGAGTCTATGCGCAAGATGTTCGTTGGCCGCTTCCTCAACGAGGAACGCCCCAGTGACATTCTGCAGGAGGCCCTGCCTAACGTTGTGGCCGCACACGTAATGCAGTCCTTCATCGGTGGTTATGGTTCTATGGTGCAGCCGGTTAGCGCCTGCGCAACCGCAGCCGTATCCATTGAAGAAGGCTGGGACAAGATCGCTCTGGGTAAGGCCCAGGTGGTGGTTGCTGGTGCTATCGATGACATCTCGGTTGAGTCCGTGGTTGGCTTCGGTAACATGAACGCCACTGCTGAGGCGGCTGCCATGAAGGCTAAGGGCATCAGTCCGCGTCACTTCTCACGTGCTAACGACCGTCGTCGCGGCGGCTTCGTGGAAGCCCAAGGTGGCGGTACCGTCATCCTGGCCCGTGGTGACGTAGCGGCCAAGCTGGGTCTGCCGGTTGCTGCAGTGCTTGGTTTCGTCTCCTCTTACGCCGACGGCGCCCACACCTCCATCCCGGCCCCGGGCCTGGGTGCTTTGGCTGCGGGCCGTGGCGGTAGCAACTCGCGTCTGGCTAAGTCTTTGGCCAAGCTGGGCGTTGAGCCTGACGACATCGCCGTAGTTTCCAAGCACGACACCTCCACCGGTGCTAACGACCCCAACGAGTCTGAACTGCACACCCGCCTGGCCAAGGCACTTGGCCGTAGCGAGGGTAACCCGCTGGTAGCGGTCTCCCAGAAGACCATCACTGGTCACGCTAAGGGTGGTGCCGCAGTGTTCCAGGTGGCCGGTTTGACCGAAATCCTGGCCACCGGTGTGGCCCCGGGTAACGCCTCGCTGGACTGCGTGGACATCAAGCTCAAGAAGGATGGCTTCTGGATCTGGCCGCGTAAGGCTATGCGCCTGGCTGGCCGTGGCGGCGAAAGCGGTCGCGTGCCCGGTGCTGGTCCGATCCGTGCCGGCCTGGCTACCTCGCTGGGCTTCGGGCACGTATCTGGCCTGCTGGCCATGGTGCACCCCGGTGCTTTCGAATCTGCCCTGCGTAAGGCTGGCGGCCAGCAGGCCGTCGACGCCTGGCTGGCTAGCGCCAACGCCCGTCTGGCTGCCGGTACGCGCCGCCGCCGCGCCGGCATGATCGGCCGCGTGGCCCTATTCGAGCAGATCGATGGCCGTCGCCTGGGTGAAGAAACCGAAACCCGCGACCCGCACGAGGTTGAGGCAGCTATGCTGCTTGACCCCGAGGCCCGCTTGGGTGCCGACGGTGTTTACCACGCTGGTGAGTAATAGCTACTAGCGCTTAACCATATGGGGTGGATCCGGTTAAGGATCCACCCCATATGTAGTTTGGCTATGGCTAGCTAAGCTAGGGGAGTGGATATGCCTAAAATCGTTACTCCTAAAGCTACTGGTCAGTGTCCAGTGGGAGTGGGGGTTGACCTAGTGCAGATAGATGCTTTTGCTCAGCAACTGTCTGAGCCTGGCACTAGTTTTAGTCAGCGAGCTTTTAGCCCTCGTGAGCTACGCCAAGCCCAGGCACGGGTGCGAGCTAGAGGAGCTGAGCCAAACTGGCAGGAGCTAGCCCCACACCTGGCTGCGCGTTGGGCAGCCAAAGAAGCTTTTGTTAAGGCCTGGTCCACTGCCTTGGTGAAACTTAAAGGCGCCGCCGCACCTCAACCACTAAGCCTGGAAAGTTTTAACTGGGATCAGGTTGAAGTACTGCTAGATGAGCAGCTACGCCCCCAGCTAGCACTACGCGGCCAAGTAGCCCAAGCAGTTAGCAAAAGTGTGGGGGAGCCTAGCTGGCTGGTGTCACTAAGCCATGAGGGTAACTGGGCCAGCGCCGTCGTAATTGCTGCTCTAACAGCGTAAAAAATTTAGCTAACCGGCTTAAACCTAAGTTGTTGAGGCCTTAGACCTAGGTTTATAGTTGACATGTAAAACGTGCTCCGGGGTCGGTGAAATTCCGAGCCGGCGGTTATAGTCCGCGACCCACCGGTACCTACTGGTGGTTGAGCTGGTGAAATTCCAGCACCGACGGTTAAAGTCCGGATGGGAGGAGGCACGCGGGTTTACTTATTTAGGTGACCTGCAGGCGCTGTGCGCGCGCATCCTTGTATTCCCCGGCGCTTACCGGGAGGAAACTTCCGCCGTCTTCGGAAGGAATTAGATGCGAGCTTACAGGCCCTGGCTAGCAATTACGCTAGGCGTAGTGGTTTTAGTATTCTGGCAGCTAATTTCTGTATCCGGAGCTGTGGCTGAGTATTTTCTGCCGGCCCCCACCCACATCATTGATTCGCTAATTACCTCAATTCGCCACGCAAACATGCTGGGTTACGCCTGGGTTACTCTGCGTGAAGCGATTTTGGGTTGTATGTTGGCTTTTGCGGGGGCTTTACCCTTAGCATTGGCGCTATTTCACTGGCCACTGTTTTCGCAAACTGTGCTGCCTTATGTGGCCGCAAGTCAAGCGATTCCGGCTATTGCGATTGCGCCTTTGCTGGTGTTGTGGGTTGGTTACGGTTTATTCCCGGTAGTGCTGCTATGTGCCTTTATGGTGTTTTTCCCGATCACTATCTCTATTTTGCTGGGGCTAAGGTCAATCAATCGTGATGTGATCGAGGCGGCCCGGCTTGATGGGGCGGGTGGTTTCAAAATGATTATCTATATGGAACTGCCGCTAGCTACTCCGGCAATTTTGGCAGGTTTGCGTACCGGCATGACACTGTCAATTACCGGTGCGGTAGTAGGGGAGATGACCATGGGGGGCACGGGATTGGGCATGGTTTTAGCATCCCAGCGCGACGCCGTAAATACCGCAGGTCTATTTGCCACCATCGTGGTGCTGTCAGTTATGGCCACCGCTTTGCACGGTTTGATTCATGCCTGCGAAAAGCGTTCGCGCACAATCGCCGCAATTCAAAGTTAGGAAACACCATGATTTCACGTCGCCAAGCAGTTAGCCTGCTGGGTTTAGCAGCAGGGGGCGTGGCCCTAGGGGCTTGCTCCTCAGGTACTGCCAGCAAATCTAAGACCGGGGCTCAGCCCTTAACTATTGGTCTGACCTACACCCCCAACATCCAGTTCGCACCCTTCTATTTGGCACAGGCCAATAAGCAATACGCAGACAGTGTCAAGCTGCGCCATCATGGAGCCCAGGAAGGCCTGTTTGATGCGCTGAGCGCTGGCAGTGAGGATCTGGTGATTGCTGGCGCTGACGAAGCCGCTGTAGCCTGCTCTAACGGTTCAAACCTGGTGGTTGTGGGCGGCTACTACCACAGCTATGCAGTATGCATTATGGTGCCGGCCAACTCCTCTATCACTTCACTTGAGCAGTTGCGTGGTAAAAAGATTGGTACCCCGGGAACCTATGGTGAGAACTGGTTCGGCTTGCTACTGGCTTTGCGTAGCGCAGGACTGAGCCAAAGTGATGTCAACATTATGTCTATTGGCTACACCCAGCAAGCAGCCCTGATGAGCGGCAAGGTAGATGCCATTGTGGGCTACTCCAACAACGACGCCGTCGCCCTAGAAGAATCAGGCATGAAGGTACGTAAGCTGGCAGTAGCCACCAACCCGCCACTGATTGGCGCCAGCCTGGTTACCTCCACCAAGGCTTTAGCTGCTAAACGTGACGCCCTTAAAGCCGCTGTTGCTGCCTCGGTTAAGGGGATGCAGACTTTTGTCAGCGATCCCGACGCCGCCGTGAAAGCTGCGGTCAAGTACGTGCCCGACCTGGCTGACGCCAAGCAGGCCGCCAAGGCTCGCAAGGTGGCTGTGGCTACCGCTGAGCTGATTAAGCCCAGTGGGCTCAGCGCTGATCAGATCGGCAAAATTGGTGCCAGCGAAGTTGAGGCGATGCTCAAATTCTTAAGTGAGCTGAAGGTGTTTGGCTCCAAACCGGTCACGCGCGAAAAGCTACTAGACGCCCTGATCTAGGCCGCTACTGACTAAATACCCTAGACGGCCACTAGTTAGCTGCCAGGCATACTCCTTTAAAAAGGCTGCGTGTCTGGCAGCTTTTTAGCTTGCCGACGCAGGCGTCGAATATAGCTAATATTTGCTGGTAAATCATTAGGTAGCTTATGAGATTTGATGCTTTGCGGGGGAGAGGTTAGTAAATTAGCTTCACGCAGTGAGCTAATTACTGCTTTCATGCATTTAGCAAAAAACTTGTATTCAATCCAACTATCAGCTCTAAGGCTAGGAATAAGTACCACAAATAGTTCCGTGCCGTCAGCAAAATTATTGGCTACTAAGGCAATCTCAGTTTTGCCGCGCTGACGCTCGTGAGCAACGATACTAATTGGTACCATCGCTAGTGAAGCCATTCCAAATAACTCTGGATCAGTTATCGTGTCGATTATGTTGGCCCGAGCATTTGAGCCTTGAGCTACTATTACTCCAGTCCAGCCCTGCTGTTTTAGTAGCAGGTCGATCTTATTATCTACCAGTCTAAACTTCTTTGCTCCTAGCACATTAATTACGCACTGAATAGCGTTTTCACTCTGGCAAGCTAAAGTAAAACGCATAGCTGGATAAGAAGGGGCAATGCCAAACATAGTGGTTTTCCTCAGTCAGTACTTACACGTGAACGCACTACCCCTAAACCCATAGAGTTTAGAGCGCGCTGTAATTGTTTAGGGCTGACCTCTGCCGCCTGCGCTCCACGGCGCAACACCCGATAGATATCCCCAGATTCTTCAGTGAGCATATTGGTCAACTCAAAACCATTCTTTTCATAAAACCGCAGTCGGCGCTGACGCTGGTGCGGATTCGCAGCACCAGGCTCATCTACAGGTTCAATCTCCAAAAATATTGGTAGGTCACGGTTATGCTCACAAATAGCATTAAGTACACGCGAGCCATAGCCGACGCTGCGTAGCTGATCATTTACTGCCAAAAACGCCAGGTATAGCAGGCCGTGAGCACGCTGAGAGTAGGTCATGGCCACCACGCGAGGTACCCCATCTACAGAGGTCGGCTGTTTAGGGTCAATCCACGCTAAAAACTGCGCCCCTGGACGCACAGAGGAAGCGTGCAAAAATGTTAGTGAGATTTGCTCATTCGGTGGAAATGCGCGGCGGTAAATACCGTGCACCTGAGCAGTTAGAGGGCCCCAAAAAGGCACTCTTACGGGTTTAAGCTGTGAAGTCATGATTCTAAAGTTTTAAGCCAGTGTGCGCGCGCTGCCCGACCAGCAGCTGCCGCCGTAACAAAACTGGCGCGGTCTTGGTCAAGGCCGCGACCCATAGTAGATAGTTTTACCGGGCTGGTAGCCAAAGCCTCATCTAAGCCCTGGCAGGAAACAGAAACTAGACGGTGAGGTTGGCCTAGCTTGCGTGCCAGCGCCAACTGGCATGCCTGAGATTTAACCAACTCACCAAACTGCCCATCCAGCTCGGGCACAGGGATAAGCGCGCTACACAGCGTAGCGCGGCTATAAGCGGTTAAAGAATGGTGCGAAATCCCCAGGTGGCGCACACGCGCATCAGCCTGAGATACACGCAAGGCGGCAATCGGCTCACCTGCTAGCACCGCAGTGGCGTTAAGTGCATCGGCGCAAGCTACCCCGGAAAACCCCCAGGGAGTGTCGCTGCCCAAATTGCCTGGCCCTTGGGTCAGCACAATTATGTCTGCGCCCAGTACATGGCGCGCCGCTAGCAGGCCGTTATGTAGCGAGACTGCCTCTAAATCGCCGCCCCAAGACTGTCCTGTGGCCACGCTCCCAACTAGCCAGCCGGCCTGTTTTAACCCAAAAACGCTGCGCGAATAAGGCAGTGGCAGCGCGGCGCCGTCGCTCATAACATAAGCGATTTTGGGTAGCGGAGCTTGAGATGGATCCTCATCTACCAGCGGGCAGCGTGCCCCGGCAATTATGGCTGGCAGGGCCGAGTGTAAATCGGCCACCACCACGGCGCCACCTGCCAGGTCTAGCTCAGTGTTTAATAGCTGGTGGTGGGCTGTGCCCGGCTCATCAACGCTGGTAACTAGCTTTTGGTTAGGCATGTAGCGGGCTTTAACCAGGTGACCAGCCGGTTCGACGTCGTCGTTGAGCTGGTCTAGACGGGCCCCAACCATGGCGTGCCCACCTGTACCAAGTGAGCGAGCCAAGGCAGAAACCTCAATACGCACCCGTTCACCAATCTGGGCCTGGCCAAACAGATCCGTATATAGCAGTGCTTTTACCTTTTCTCCGGGCAGATAAACACGTGCGTTAGCTGGGGCGGCCTCGATCCGCACCCAAACCATAGCGCAACCGCCCCAAGTGCTATGTAGCTGCTCAACTACACCATCACGCCACATCATGGCTGTAGCCTACCTGTAGGCTAAAGGCATGAGCCAACCAGTCAGTGTTGAGGAGAGAGTGCTTAACCTGCTGTTAGCGCTGTCTGGCAACCCACGAGGACTGACCTTACGGCAGATAACTAGGCAGGTGGCCGGCTACGACGCGGCCATACAAAGTAGTGTTGAGCGTAAACAGGTGCGCAGATTTGAGCGCGACCGCGCCACACTGCGTGAACTAGGGGTAGTAATCAACTCCGAAGTTGATGTAGATAACCCCACCAATACTCATCCCCATAAACGCTACCTACTTGCCTCCGCTGGTCAATGCCCACAATTGCCAGTCTTAACGCCAGTGCAGCTGCTGACGCTAGAACTAGCCACGCACCTGTTTAACAGCGGTTTTATTGGCACGCGGCTAAGTATTGTGCGAGCCAAACTAAACGCCCATTACCCCCTATATAACCGCGTGTTTAAGGCTCTGCCTACGCCTGGACCGTCCCTTAGTCAGGAGGTGACGTGGGGCTTAACTACAGGCGCCCAACTGGAATTTGCCTATCAGGGTCTGCATGATCGCAGCCCACGCCAACGTCTGGTGTGGGACGCTAAGTTAAGCGTGCTTGAGGGGGGCTGGTATCTTGATGGTTTTGATCAGCTGGCCCAGGCCCAGCGGCGTTTTCGTGTTGATCGCATAGTGGGCCAGATACATGCCCGGCCGCTGCCAGAGGCTGAGCGGCCAGAGCCGGCCTCGCCGTCAGATAGTAGACACTGTCAAGCCGTGCTTTGGTTGGCACCAGATAGCGCCTGGCAGTTAAAAGCCCACTCCCAGGCGCTGGGACAGGATCGTTACTTACTGGACTATCATCCAAGTGATCAGCTGCAACTAGTATCTACGCTTAGCTCCTTAGCAGAGCAGGCCCTGGTGCTTGAACCGGCTGACCTAGCCCAAGCAGTGCTAAACCGTTTGCAGGCTCTAGAGACCATAGACCCTAAACTTCCATCTCGCGATGAAAGGGGAGTTAGCCTAGCTAAAACCCAAAGCCCTAAGGTCTACCCGCCCACCTCCATAGTTGTGGCCCGCATGTTAGCCCTGGTGCAATGGGTTAAAACGCACCCGGGGCAAAGCTTTGACAGCTTAGCTAGTCACTTTGGAGTTAGCCCGCAGCAGATCCGTAAAGATGTAGATAGCTTGAGCCTAGTGGGGGCCGATCACGTGCCCTGGCAGGGGCTAGATTTTGATTTTGCTGATTTACATGACGGCAAAGTAACTCTCAACCACGCCGGGGGATTAGCTAATCAGCTGCATCTAGATGAGCTTGACCGCGAGGTTTTGGCTTTGGCCCTGGCAGCTTTAGAAGCTGGCCCCTGGCAAAGTTACGCCCGCCAGCTAAGTCAATTGTTGCAGTCAAATCCTGACGTTCAAGTGTCAGCCGTGCAAAGTCAAGTAGCTGCCAGTGGTGCTGGGGTAGCTGTCACCAAGGCAGACGTCGAGCTAGAAACAGCCGCTAGCGCCGAGCCCAAAAACGCTGCCGGCTCCCTAAATGCGCCGCTAGGCCAAGTTTTTGCCACGGTACTAGAGGCCCTTATGACTGGGCGCAGCCTAAAGCTAAGCTACGTCGACGCCGCTGGGGTTAGCTCCCGGCGCAATGTGGATCCCTGGTGGTTAGTTAGCGACGGTGCCCGTCTTACGCTGGTGGGCTACTGTCATGGAGCCAGGGCTAAACGCCGCTTCCGGCTAGAGCGTATTAGCGCGTTAAGCCTGGGCGGCCAGGTGCGCAAAGCCGCCCCGTCCCCCAACACCTCAGCCGACAAACGCCGTCGCGGCCGGAGCCAAAGTTGGGGACGCACAGCCCAAACAGCCACTTTACGCATCCGCCCTAGTGGAATTTGGCTGACGCAAGTAGCTAAAGCAAAACAGGTTATTTATAACCAAGACGGCACTATCACCGTAGAAATAATTGGCCGTTCTCAGGCATGGCTAGAGTCTGTGGTGTTGCGCGCAAGTAGTGAGCTGATAGCTGTAGAACCTGCCACATTGTTAGAAAAAGTCAGTGTTCGCGCAGCTAAAGCCCGAGCTAACTATGCTCAAAGCGTGAGCGTAAAGACGTGAATCTGCCTGGTTCATGGCAAGATAATAGGTATATGGGTTTGCTGTGGCTGGCCCCGATTCTTGGATCGGCTGGTAAAACGGTAAACTTTTCCCCGTCCGTACATGAATTTTCATGCCAAGTTTTTGGAAGGCAGGCTCACTATGGGAGCATTTCGCCCCTGGCACTGGATCGTAATCATCGTCTTGTTGATTTTGCTATTCGGCGCCAACAAGCTGCCGGAGATCGCCGGTAGCCTCGGCAAGTCGATGAAGGTCCTCAAGAAGGAAGTTAAGGAACTCAAGGAGGAGGATGCTCCTGCACAGAAGCAGGCGCAGATCGCTCCTCAGGAGGGTACCTACTACACCCAGCCTTCCCAGCCTCAGGCCGCTCCTGAGCAGCAGGGTGAGGCTAAGTGACGCATAACTGACTAAGTGCAGGGTAGGCCGTGGGGTGTGCCCTGCACACTTAGTGTGGTTTCGATTTTGTAGAAGGAACACAGGTGGCTGATCACACGCCCAAAAAGAAGCGTTTTAAGCTACGTAAGCGTAAGGATAACCCTGAGGCACGTATGTCTTTGGGTGCGCACCTGCGCGAGGCGCGCAACCGTTTAATTGTTGCTGCCCTGGGTGTGTTAGTTGGAACCGTCGTGGCCTGGATCTTTTACGACCAGGCTTTCGCGGTGCTGACTAATCCGCTGGAAGTGGCGCGCGCTCACGGTCACAATGTCACCGTTAACTTCGGTACGGTGCTGTCTTCTTTCGACATTAAACTGCGTGTATCTATGTGGGTGGGCTTTATTGGTTCAGCCCCGCTGTGGATCTACCAGTTTTGGGCGTTTGTAGCCCCGGGTCTGCTACCTAAAGAGAAGCTGTTGGCGCTGGGCTATGGGCTGGCTGGGCTGGCTTTGTTCATGTGTGGTTGTTTGCTGGGTATCTGGTTGATTCCCCACGCTGTGGATGTGCTTACCGGTTTTATCCCGACTTCTTCTACCGGATACATGGACGCTAGCCAGTATCTGTCTTTCGTGACCCGCCTGTTGCTAGTCTTTGGTTTGGCTTTCTTGTTCCCTGAAATGATGGTAGGGCTAAACCACTTGGGCCTGATTAAGGGTAAGACCATGCTGCGTGGTTGGCGTATCGCGGTGGTCTTCATCTTTATTTTCATGGCTATCGCTAACCCGCTGCCTGACCCCTGGTCCATGGTTTTCATGGCGCTGCCCATTTGTGCGCTCTACTTTGGGGCTTGCGGTATTGCGATGGTGCGAGACAAGCGTCGCGCCAAGCGTATGGCTGAAGAAGATGCCGCCCTTGATGCTGCCCTGGCTGCCCCTAGTGCTGCACAGATTGGACCGGCCAACAGCTAATGCGGATAGTACTACTTGGTAATAAGGCGGCTGGTGCTGGTAATGGCCTAGCCGCCTACCGCTATCTGATGCGTAAATTTAATGCGCTTGAGCATGATGCGACGCGTCTGGGAGCTTTCGATTTTGTAGATGTCACTGGCGACAATCTGGTGGCATCGCTGTCACGTCTAAGCTCTTTGGAAATAGGTAGCTATGACCTGCTGGTAGTGGCTGGGGGAGATGGCACAGTCACCTTGGCTTTGGATGCGGTGGCTGATACAGATGCGGCTTTAGCTATTATTCCGGCAGGTACTGGTAACGACGGCGCCCGTCACTTTGGTATTACCGACTGGCGTCGAAGCAGCGATCGGCTACTAAACAACCTTAAAGCTGGGCATCTAAACACGGTTAAAACAGATCTGATTAAAGCTACCTTCGCAGCCGATGACAGTAGGCAACGCTGGGTGCTGAGCGTGGTAACTGCTGGTGTGGACGCAGCTATTAACCAGCGCGCTAACAACTATGACTGGCCGCGTAACCGGGGTAGGTATGTGCGCGCAGCAGTACGAGAATTTGCCACGCTTAAGGGCTACCACTACGAGCTGACCCTAGACGGCGTCAAGCTACCGCCCCAGCGTTTGCACCTGGTGGCTTTCGCTAACACTTCCTACTATGGCGGAGGCATGCACATTGCCCCGCAAGCCAGTGCCGCTGATGGTCAGGGCACCTTGGTAAGCGTAGATCCGGTGGCGCGCTTTACGGTGCTGCGGGTATTTCCCCGTATTTTTTCCGGCACCCACGTAAACCACCCGGCAGTGCACATGACTAATGCCACCGCGCTGACTATCGATGGCCCAGATTTACCGCTGCTTTATGGCGATGGTGAACCCCTTGGCCGCGCCCCGGTGACCTTGGAAGTAATTTCTGATGCTTTAACGCTGGTTGATAACTGGAGTAATAACTAATGGGATCTTCTCCGGCTGAGCGCTATGCAGCCGCACGTGCCCTAGCTAAGCACGAGGCTACGCGCCTGGCTCGTTTTGAAGCGCAATACGATTTTCCGCTTGATGATTTTCAGCTAGAAGGCTGCCGAGCCCTGGAGGCTGGCAAGTCCGTGCTGGTGGCTGCCCCTACCGGGGCTGGTAAAACCGTGGTGGGGGAGTTCGCCGTCTACCTGGGGCTTATGAGTGGACGCAAAACTTTCTACACCACCCCCATTAAGGCTTTAAGTAACCAAAAATACCTGGACCTGGTGACCCGCTACGGCCACGACGTCGTCGGCCTTTTAACTGGAGATAACTCCATTAACCCCCACGCACCCATAGTCGTAATGACTACTGAGGTTTTGCGTAACATGCTCTACACCGGCTCGGCGGACCTAGAAAATCTGGCCTATGTGGTGATGGATGAAGTGCACTACCTAGCTGACCGTTTCCGTGGGCCGGTATGGGAAGAATCCATTATTCACCTAGAGGCCAGCGTGCAGGTAGTGGCCCTATCGGCAACTGTTTCAAATGCAGAAGAGTTTGGCCAGTGGCTAGAAGAAGTTCGTGGACACTGTCAGGTAATTGTTAGCGAGCATCGTCCAGTGCCGCTTAAACAGTTCATGATGGTGGGGCGCAAACTATTTCCGCTCTACAGCCACGAGGATGGTAGTGGCGGCGTCATTAACCGTGATCTAACCAGCGCTTTGCACCGGGCCCGGCGCGCTCAAGGCGGCTATAAGCGCCCACCGCGCCCCGGGCGTTTCCCAGCCCCGCCCTCGCTTACCCCACCGCGTCGCTCAGTGGTGATTGAAGCGCTGCATAAAGCCCACATGCTGCCGGCAATCGTATTTGTGTTTTCCCGCAACGGCTGTGAAGAAGCAGTTTCCCAAGCCATGAATGCGGGCATAAACCTGACCACTGCTGAAGAAGCTCAGCAGATCAGAAGGATTATTCAAGCCAATACCGCCCAGCTTTCCGGGGCGGATCTGGCTGCAGTGGGTTTCCACAGCTGGGCTAGCGCCCTAGAACACGGCATTGCCGCCCACCACGCCGGAATGCTTACGGCTTTTAAAGAAACTGTTGAGCAGCTCTTTGCCCAAGGCCTAGTTAAGGTAGTTTATGCCACCGAAACCCTGGCCCTGGGGGTTAATATGCCCGCGCGCACAGTGGTGCTGGAATCTCTGCGCAAATGGGATGGCCAAGCCCATAACCAACTAACCCCCGGCCAGTACACCCAGCTAACTGGACGAGCTGGTAGGCGCGGCATTGACAGCATCGGTTACGCCGTCGTGCTGGGAGCCGGGCAGGTAGAAGCCCAAACTGTGGCTTCGCTTGCCTCTAAGCGTTCCTACCCGCTCAAAAGTGCTTTCACGCCTAACTACAATATGGCGGTTAACCTGCTTTCGCGCACCAACTACAATGTGGCCCGCGATATTTTAGAGTCCTCTTTTGCCCAGTTCCAAGCTGACCGGGCGGTAGTGGAGCTGGCCGCGAGCGCCCGTAAAGCCCGCGCCAAAGCTGATAACTTCAGCTTGCAAATGCGCTGCTCACATGGGGACTATCCCAGTTATGCGCGGCTGCTGCTGGATATTTCAGCCGGCGACAAAGAGCTCAAACAGCTTATTAGCGCTGATGAAACCCGCTATTTAACCTCCCAGATGCGTGCTTTGAAACGTGGGGATGTGATTTTGCTGCGCGTGGGGCGTCGTTCGCGTCATGCGGTGGTGCTGGAGCGGCGCCAGGATGCGGCGGGTTTGCCGCTGCTGAGCATTGTGGATGAGACCGCTAAGGTGCAGGTACTTACCCCTCTTGAGCTTAAAGGCCCGGCGGTGGTTCTGGGCAAAATACAGCTTGGTCACGTGGGCGCCCGCAATCACAGTGCCCTTAAGAAAACTGCTGCGCGCCTATCACAGATGGTGGCGGGCGGGGATTTAAAGCCCGCTAAGCTGCGCGCTAAGCAGTCGGTGCGCACCAAGCAGCTACGCGTGCGCCTTGACCAGCTGCGCAGTCAACTGCGTGAGCATCCTTGTCACAGCTGTCCGCATCGCGAGGAACATGCGGTGGTGGGACGTAAATGGGCTAAGGCTCAAAGGGAAGCTGACCGCATTAGTGCCCGCGTGCATGCGCGTACTTCTTCAATTGCCCGCACTTTTGAGGCAGTGTGTAAGGTACTAGAGCACTTTGGTTACTTAGAGCGTGAAGCAGACCAGCTGCGTCCAACTGCGCGCGGTAAGTTGCTGGCGCGTATTTATGCTGAACGTGATCTACTGGTGGCCCAGTGCCTGGTTAATGGGGTGTGGGCTAACCTGTCTCCCGCGCAGTTGGCGGGGGTGGCCTCTAGCTGCGTGTTTGAGCCGCGTATTGGTTCCAAGGTGGCTTTTAGTGACGGTACTTTGGGTAAGGCTCTGCGTAAAACCACTGATCAGGCCGAGCAGATTCACCTGCAGGAACTGGCAGTGGAGCTGGCGCGCAGTGGGGATGCCCAATGGGATTTAGCTGAGGCTATTAACGCATGGGTGAGCGGAGCGGATCTTAAAGAGGTCCTGGCTCTAAGCGAGCTGGGCGCGGGCGATTTTGTGCGCTGGTGCAAGCAGCTTTTGGATCTGGTGCGCCAGCTGCGCTCTTTGGCTTTGGATGGGCAGCTGGAGACTATTGCGGTAACTGACCTGGTGCGTTTGGAGGCCGGCTTGAATAGGGGAGTAGTGGCGTGGTCAAACGTATAAGCCTGCCTGGCTTGGCTGCGCCGGGCGGGGCGAAGCCTTTTTTGGCTTTGTGTGTTTTGGCTTTGGCCCTGGGGTTAGTGGTCGCCAAATTTTTTTACACCTCCGTGTGGGCGGTGCCTGTCGGCGGCGTGGGGGCGCTGTACCTGCTTACCCGCGAGCGCGCCGGTAGTTTCCGCCTGGGTTTTTGCTACGCAATTGGCCTGTTTGCGCCCTTGTTTCAGTTCACCCAGGTGTCTATGGGCAATCCGCTAGGGTGGGTGGCGTTAACTATTTTTGAGTCACTGTATTTAGCGGTGTTTGCTTGGCTGTGGGCGGCAGTTAGTGGCACGGCCTGGGTGCGTGAGCATCTGCTTAGTGGCACCGTGATTTTTGCGTTTTTGTTTGCCGGCTGTGAGCAGCTACGGTCTAGCTGGCCGCTGGGTGGTTTTGCATGGGCGCGCTTGGCCCAGTCGCAGATTTATTCGCCGCTGCTGCCACTAGCTAGCTGGCTGGGTTCTAGCGGCTTAACGTTTGTGGTGGCTTTGCTCGGTGCGCTGGGTGCTTTGGGCCTGGTGAGCTTGTTGCGTTTGCGCCTGGAGAAGGCGGTAACGGCGCTGGCTTTAGCAGCTTTGCTGGGGGTTGGGCCTACTTTTATTGAGCTACCGACTGCTGCCCAGGCGGGCACGCTGCGGGTGGGGGCGGTGCAGGGAAGTATTCCCGGTAAGGATCCAACCCAGGCTTTTAGTCGGGAAATGCTGGTGACTGGCCAGCATGTGGCGGGCACGCGCAAGCTACAGGACGAGGTTGGCGCCGGTGGGGTAGATGTGGTGTTGTGGCCGGAAAATTCAGCTGATTTAGACCCACGCTCTTACCCGCAGGTGGCAGCTGTGGTTACGCAGGCTAGTGAGGATATTAAGGCCCCGATTGTGGTGGGGGGAGTGCTTTACGACGACGGCGCCTCCAGCCGCTATAACGACATGATCGTTTGGAATGGGGCTGATGGGGCGGGAGAAATCTACCGTAAACACCACCCGGTACCTTTTGGGGAGTATGTGCCCTGGCGAGGTACTTTACGTAAAATCACCAAACAGGTTGACCGCATCGGCACCGATATGCGCGCGGGCAGTGGCTCACACACTTTGACTTTTACTACCCGCGATGGGCGTAAAGCTAAGCTGGCTGTGGGTATCTGTTTTGAGGTGGCTTATGACAATGAGCTGCGCGCCGGGGTACACCAGGGCGGGCAAGCCCTATATATTCCCACTAATAATGCTTCTTTTGTGGGCTCTGATGAGTCGCGCCAACAGCTGTATATGGGCCGCCTGCAGGCAGTCATTCATGGACGAGCCGTAGTGCAGGTGTCTACTACTGGTATTAGTGCCACGATCGGCCCTGATGGGCAGATCCGTAGTATGGCTAAAAGCGGCACTCAGATGGCTATTGTGGATGATCTGCCTTTGCGCCGAGACATTACTATTGCTGACCGCTGTGGCGGGCTCATTGATGGCTTTTTAACCTTTGGGTTTGTAATTGTGGGTTTAGGTTTTGCCTTCGCAGCGCCGATCTTAAAAAAGAAAGCTAAATAGTTTTTAGTAACCCCATTCAGGTTTACCACAGTGGTGGTATTCTCTTAGCGCGGGTGGCAAGCTGCCGCCATATCCCCCAAATCGGCTTTGTGCCCTGCCCTGGTCTTAAGGAGCCTTCATGCGTTCAGTTGTACTTATCCCTACCTACAATGAGATAGATTCCCTGCCATCTGCTCTGGATCGCGTACGCAGCGCAGCTGTGCAGGCACACATTTTAGTAATTGATGACAACTCTCCTGACGGTACTGGGGCTTTAGCTGACGCCCGCGCCCAGAGTGACGACCACATCCACGTACTGCACCGCACTGAAAAGAACGGTTTAGGTCCGGCCTATCTAGCCGGTTTTAAGTGGGCGCTAGAAAATGATTTTGAACTAATCATCGAGATGGACGCCGATGGTTCCCACCGCGCCGAGGATTTAGCACTGCTAATTCAGCGCGCTGAGATGGCGGATAAGCCGGATCTAGTGATTGGTTCACGCTGGATTAGCGGCGGGGCTACACAGGGTTGGTCGCAAAAGCGTGTATTGCTTTCGCGCGCGGGAAACGTGTACATCAACCTAGCCCTGGGGCTAAATGTGCGTGACGCTACCGCAGGTTTCCGTGTTTACCGCGCCGATCTGCTACGCCGTATGGACCTAAATAAGGTTGAGGCGCTGGGCTATGGTTTCCAGGTCAACATGACTTTGCTGGTAGACCAGGCAGGCGGGCGCATTGTAGAGATGCCTATTACTTTCCTTGAGCGTGAAGCGGGGGAGTCCAAACTTTCTGGCGGCATTTTCACTGAGGAACTAAAGCTGGTTACCCGCTGGGGCGTAAAGCACCGTGGCAAGCAGCTACGCCAGGCGCTAGGTAAACTGCGCAAGTAAAGCAAACTGCACAAGTAAAAAGGTTGCTGCCAGCTTCAAGCTGACAGCAACCTTTTTATCGGTATTTGTCTCAGAAAGACTGACGGTAGCTTTCGCCGCTACGCAGCATCTCTAGGCGCTCGTTTAGCAGCTCTTTGAGTTCCTCCTCAGTGCGGCGCTCAAGCAGCATGTCCCAGTGAGTACGCGGAGTCTTCTTGGGCTCTTCAGCTTCAGGCTCATCTCCGCCACGCAGCAGGGCCTGGTTACCGCAGTTAGAGCATTCCCAGGTGGGAGGAATGTCAGCCTCAATGGCCATGGGGATAACGGTTACGTGTCCCAAATCGCACACGAACGTAATGTTCTGGTGGGCGGCGAACTCTACATTGTCTTCAGATTCCATTGACTTAGAACCAATGGTCATACCTCGTAGCGCGCGATCCGCCATCTATAACTCCTAAAGTGGGTATATCTACGCCAGGTTACAACCGTTGGTGGCGCAGACTTATTCCAAAAAACCTCTCCTATTCTACCAATTTTGTTTTAGCTCTTGGGGCTAGCTACTGCTATGGACCATACTTGGAGCTATGGCAAAGCGCATTGGTATCCTTACAGCCGGTGGTGACGCACCCGGCTTGAACGCTGCAATTCGAGGGTTTGGCAAGTCTGCCATCGGTAACTATGGCTGGGAGCTGATTGGTTTCAAAGATGGCCTACGTGGTTTGGTAGAAAACCGTTCCGTAGTGCTAGATGCCAAAGCCCTATCTGGCATTCTTACTGTTGGTGGCACTATTTTGGGCACCAGTCGTGACAAGGTCCACCGCATGAATGTCGATAGCCAAGTACGTGACATGATCCCCACCGCCGTGCAGACCTATAACGACAACCAGCTAGATGCCCTGGTGATGCTAGGTGGCGGGGGCACCGCAAAGAACGCGCGGCGCCTGATGGAAGCAGGTCTAAACGTAATCCACCTGCCTAAAACTATCGATAATGACATTGTCCAGACTGATTCTTCCTTCGGTTTTGCTACCGCATTAGAGATTGCCACTGAGGCTTTGGATCGTCTGCACTCGACGGCGCACTCGCACCACCGCATTATTCTTACTGAAATCATGGGGCACCGAGCCGGCTGGTTGGCTTTGGGGGCAGGTATTGCTGGGGGAGCGGATGTTATTTTGCTTCCGGAAATCCCTTACAGCGTGGATGCGATTGTTGAGAAGATTAACCGACGCCGCGCCCATGGCTCTACCTTCTCTGTTATTGCCGTGGCTGAGGGGGCTATGAGTACCCAGACTGCAGCTGAGCTGGAAACTTTGCGTTCAATCGTTAAGGATGCTTCTTCACCGGAGAATAAGGCTCGCGCTAAGCAACACGTTAAGGAGCTTGAGGCCGCTCAGCGCGCCAATATCTTCACCTTAGCTGAGCAGCTAGAACAGGCCACCGGCCTGGAGGCACGTGTGTCGATTCTGGGCTATGTGCAGCGCGGCGGCGTGCCGTGTGGGGCTGACCGTCTGCTAGCTACGCGCCTTGGTAGCGCTGGTGCGGCTGCTATTGAAGCTGGGCGCTTTGGGGTCACGGTGGCAGATCGTAGCCACGGCACTCAGCTGGTTCCGCTTAAGGATGTGGCCGGCAAGGTTAAGTATGTGCCCACTAACCACGAGTGGATCCGTGCCGCCCGTGAAGTTGGCACCGCCCTGGGCGACTAGACGTTACTAATTATCTGCAAATCCTGTAGAAACAACACATAAGGTGCGTAAGCGAGATATGCTTACGCACCTTATGTCATTTATCTAGGTAGCGCAGCAAACAAGTTTTAAGTAGCATTACTAGCTGGCAAAACCTTGAGTGCGCAAGTTACTAGACAGTGTCATTGAAGCTAGTTTTCTAGGTGATCTCTGCCTTAGAGGTGGTAGCTCATAATGGTTAGGTCCAAATCTTGGTCAAATTTGGTGCCAGCGCGCGGAATAACGCATTCGAGCTTAAAACCAGCTTGTGAATGCAGCTCAACGGAAGCAATGTTTCCAGACTCAATAAAAGCCATCATTAGCTTGTCTCCAGCAGCTTTGCTGGCAGCTAGGAGAGCAGCTAATAGCTGTTTGCCCAGGCCTTGGCCGCGCGCAGAGGCGCGGATATAAATCGAGTTTTCTACGCTGTGCTTATAGGCTTCATAGACGCGCCATTGCTCAGCGGTGGCATAGCCAAGCACCTGATCATTCTCATCAACGGCCACCACGGCAGTGCCGCGTTCTAGCGCCGGCTTTAGCCAAGCGGAAGCGTCACTGGGCAAAATTTGGTGGCTAGTCCAAAGGGCAATGCCAGTGCGCGCAGCTTCATTGCGAATCTGACTCATAGCGATAGCATCAGCGTATGTGGCTTTACGGATGATCATAAGCAGATAATAACGCCCCTATCGTAAACGCCGATAATGTACATTATGTCATTTTTGCTGGAAGAGGTCTTCCCTAGTCTGTCCCTGTACGCCTCAATGCGTCGCAAATAGCTGCTTGCTGCGTAAGCTTTAGCTATGGATTCAAACTGGGATCAAGCTGTAATCCCTAACGCACAGCCCTTCCCTGCAGCGCTATTCATTGGCGACTCTGTAACCACCGGCTGGCAAGCTATAGAAAAACCAACTCAGCGCTGGACTAGTTTGCTGTGCCAAGCACTGGGCTGGCGCGAAATAAATCTAGGTATCGACGGCTTAGGTTTCTTTGCCCGACGTGGCCCAGCGCTTCCTGACGGCACTCGCGCACCTGCCGTGGCCAATACTGAGCTACTTAAAGCCGCTGTAAGACTTCAGTCCCAGGTAATTTTTGTAAGTCTTGGTTTAAACGACGCCGCCTTTTTACCTAGCCACGCTGCTCAGGTTCGTAAAGCTATCTGGGCTGATCTGGAATTCTTGCGCACTTGCAGTCATGCCAGCGTGGTGGTCTGCCCCTATTTCCCCACCCTTAACGGCTCACGCTTCAATGCCGTTAACACCATGATTGCCCAGGCTTGCAGTCAGCTGGATCTAATCTTCACTGATTGCTTGACCGACGCTATCGCCACCAGTGCTGAGCCGGCTCGGCTAGCTATTGATTCAATGCATCCAGCCACCCTAGGACACGCTCTAATGAGCCAGGCCATGCTCGATTTCCTAGCTAAATTAGCGCGCTAATAGCCATGATCTGGATTGAAACTGACCTGGAGGCAAAATACTGACAGCCACATCCTGAATTGAAACTGACCTGAAAGCAATGCTGGCGGCCATACCCTGGCCTGGAAGTGAGCCTTAGCTTTTAGTGGCTTCCACTAGGACTACTCCCCCGATTTTGACATAAGGTATATGTCCTCCTTCTGATTTTAGTGACCTGTTTTGCGTTCTATGGCTCTGTTTGGTTTATAAGTAATACCTAAACGATCTATACGTTCAGCTAATCAAACTGGCTCTGACCTGCGCAAACGCTTTTTAAGCGCTACACTTAATAGGGTACGGATTTAAAACCATAGAAGGTTGCCATGTCTAGCTCCGAACGTAAACCTACGCTTGCTGATGTAGCTAGTCGTGCTGGGGTCTCTCCCACCACTGTCTCGCGTGCTTTAAATGGGCGCGGCTACGTGTCTCGAGCTATGCAAGAGCGAATCGACGAAGCTGTCACTGAGCTGGGATACCTGACTAACCACACGGCTAGGACGCTGCGTGGTAAAGCCACCCAGACCGTGGGGTTAATAATCCCTACCCTGGCTATGCCGTTTTTTGGCGAGCTGGCAGTGGCTGTAGAAAATGCACTAGCTAAACGTGATTATCGGATGCTGGTGTGCAACAGCCTGGGCAAACCAGAGCGGGAAAAAGAATACCTAGATCTTTTACTAGGCCAGCATGTAGATGGCATTATCTCTAGCGCTCACAACGAAAACGTATGTGACTACTCGACGCTGGATTTGCCGGTGGTCTCCATTGACCGCAACCTGCACCCCAGCATTCCAATTGTGCGATGCGATAACTACGACGGCGCCCGTCAAGCCACCCAGCTGCTGCTAGATCGTGGGGCGCGCCGCCCTGCCCTACTAACCTCCAGGATGGGTCCGCATAACTTGCGTGAAAAAGGCTACCGCCACGTGCTTGAGCAGGCCGGTATTGAGCCGCTAGTAATGACGGTCAGTTTCAACACGCCTCAGCGGGTGCTGACAGAAACTATCCGCCGTGAGTTAGATACTCACCCGGAAGTTGACTCAGTTTTCGCTACCGATGATTTACGTGCGGCCACCGCCTATGAGTGGGCGCTGCAGCATGGCTTTGAGATTCCTGATGACTTCAAAGTGATCGGTTTTGATGGCACCTTCGCCATGCGTCAGGCTATGCCTTGGCTGTCCACTGTAATCCAACCCATCAACCAAATGGCCCAGCACGCGGTGGAGCTTTTAGTTGAACAGGTAGATTGCCTTGATCTGCAACGCGACCAGTTCCCAGCAGACATCATCGAGCTACCAGTTAAACTCTATCGCGGCCGGACCGTTTAAAACTTTGCCGTTGCTAGCGTGATTGAAAAAACTGGCGCTACACCAAAAAAGCTGGGGGCCCTAACCTTATCGGTTAGGGCCCCCAGCTAGTTAGTAGCTGATCAGGCTACCGGCGCAGGGGCCGGAGCAACAGTGTAGAGAGGATCACCGGTGGCAATCTTCCCGGAGGCTTTGTCGTTGATACCGGCAAACTTGGCTCCGTTAGAAACCACCACCGGGGTGACGATCTCATAGCCCTTGGACTTGAGCAGATCCCAGTCCACCTCAACCAGCGGCTGGCCCTTGCGGACCTTGTCGCCAGTCTTAACTAGCGGCTTGAAGCCCTCACCCTTGAGCTCAACGGTGTCCATACCAATGTGGATCAAGATCTCCACACCAGAGGCGGAAACCAGACCGTAAGCGTGTCCGGTGGGGAAAGCTACCTTAACTTCGCCGTCGATCGGGGAAACCACTACCCCACCGGCGGGGGCAATAGCTACGCCGTCGCCGAGAATACCCTTAGCGAAGGTGGCGTCCTTAACCTCGTTGAGGGGCACAACCTCGCCCTTAAGCGGGGAAACGATCGAGAAGTCGGTGGCAGCTTCCTCAGGGATGGCCACAGCCGGAGCCTCATCTACAGTTTCACCAGCACCCTGGTTGCCACGGGTCTTGCCGTAGAAGAAGGCAGCAATGAAGCCCACCAGGAAGGTGATGGCCTCAATAGCCACGTACACGGGAATGTCGTTGGTGCGGATAGATACGAAACCAACGAAACCAGCAGCACCCAGCGACAAGGCGCGTACATCAAACAGCGATACCAAGGTGGCGCCAACGGCGGAAGCACCCATAGCGATGAAGAAGGGCCAGCGCAGACGCAGGTTAACACCGAAGATAGCCGGTTCGGTGATACCGAATAGGGCCGAGGCGGCCGAAGCACCAGACATGCCCTTCATCTTCTGGTCGCGAGTAGTGAAGAAAACGGCCAGAGCAGCAGCACCCTGGGCTACGTTAGCCATAGAGGCGATCGGGAAGATGAAGTCACCAGCGGGCTTTGCGCCAGAGATGAGCGGGATTTCTACAGCCGGGAAGGACTGGTGCAAACCGGTGACCACGATCGGCGAGTAGAACAGACCAAAGACAAAACCACCAAACGGGCCGGCGTGTTCGTATACCCAAACGATGCCATCAGTTAGACCATCAGAGATTTCACGGGTAATGGGGCCAACCACTATGAAGGTAAGGAAACCAACGATCAAGATGGTCAGTAGCGGGGTAAGCAGGAAGTCTGCGGTGCCCTTGAAGACCTTGTGGAACTGCTTCTCAGTCCAAGCCAGGATCCAAGCCACCACCAGCACGGGGATAACCATGGCCTGGTAGCCGGCCTGCTCTACGTTCAGACCAAACATGTGCCAGTACTGCACCTTGCCGTCGATGCGGGCCTGGCTCAGGTCGTAGGCGCTGGTTAGCGAGCTGGAGATCATGGCCGCACCCATGGCGGCACCTAGGTAGACGTTACCGCCAAAGCGCTTAACTGCCGAGAAACCAATCAGTACCGGCAAGAAGGCGAAGGGGGCAGCAGAGAGCATGTTGATTAGCGAGGCATAGTCCTTGAGCCACTTGAAGTGGTCAACGATTCCTTCGCCTTCATAAATCAGACCCTTGGCGGTGAGCACATTGTTCAGCGCCATGAGCAAACCACCGGCGATTAGGGCCGGCAACACGGGGACGAAGATGTCCGCAATAGTCTTGATGAAGCGGGAGAAAATGTTTCCACCAGCTTCAGCTTCAGACTTAGCCTCATCCTTAGAGACCTCGCGCACTCCCCCATCTTTAATTAGGTGGTCGTAAACTACGTCCACGTCACCGGGGCCTACGATGATCTGGAACATGCCGCCAGCCTTGAAGGTACCCTTTAGGGCCGGGTTGTCGTCCAGGGCTTTCTGGTTGATTTTGCCGTCGTCATTAATTACTAGACGCAGGCGGGTAGCGCAGTGTGCAGCCGCATTGATATTGTCCGCGCCGCCAAGCGCGTCCAATACCTCAGAGGCTACCTTGGCGTGATCCATCGCCACTGGTTTTCCTTTCATAAGGTCTCAACACTGAGGGGTTGAGTTTAGTGAGGTACACCAAACTCAACCCCTCAATACTGGCTGATATGACGTTATATGTCAATCGTTTTTCATATAGGTAATGCCCGAAATGACGCCGTTTTCGCCCTGGTTGCTAACATCAGTTAGAACCTTGTTACCAAATGCGTCAGTTTCCTTTACGAAAACGCTGAAGCCGCAGGCAGTAGTTGGTAAGAAGGAGCGTAACGTGAATGCTAATTCGCCCTCATCTACGAATAGCTCCGTAATAGAGCGGTCGTGAATCAATTCAATGCTGCGTTCGAGCTGCTCAGGTAGGCTGACGCGGCGGCGACCACCATGGGGGTAAGCACTAGTAGAGCGGTCTACTTCAAGGTAATTACGCCCTAAAGTAATATCCACGTGGCTGTTTTCGCCGCCAATACGAATTAATACTTCTTGGCTTAGATTTACGGTTGCCCGTAAACGCCAGGAACGTGAATTCGCTAAAGCAGCATGGGTTTGCTCTAGGTTTAATGCGCTAGCTAATGCCTGACCTGCGGCCTCACCTTCAAGAGCAGAATCATAGGTGGTGGCAGATTTTTCCCAAGCAGCAGATTCAGCCTGGGTTGAGCGTTGGTTGGGTACATCCTCAAGCACCGGCAGGGGACGCTGAATCAGTTTGCCTGCGCGTAGGCTCAGTTCGCGCACCATAGACATGGTGTGCACCCAGTTGCCCGAGTGGATTGAAGGCTGATCGTCCTCCCCCGCGTTTCCTGCCCAGGCCATCAGTAGGGCCTTGCCGTCGGGGGCCTGCTCGCGGCGGTGAGCAAATACCTGCGGGGCGTAGAACTCAAAGCCACGGTCAACTTCAGCAAAGCGCCCGCCGGTATCTTCTAGGCGAGTGCCGCGCAGGTGACCAACCAGGTAGATGCACGGGAAGACATTTTCAAAGCCTTCCACACCCGGCTTCATGCCCTGGGGGCAGATAATGAGCACGTCGTAGTATTGGCCATCGGCCTCGTCACGCAGGCGCATCAGGTTAGGGCATTCCCACATGTAACCGGTGGCGATGGTGTCAGAGAAACCGGGGATTTCTAGTTCACCTTCGAGCTGCCAGTGGCGTAGATCCTCACTGCGGTAAAGCAGGGCGGTGCCAGTTTCGTTTTCACGCTGGGTGCCCAGCAGCATGCGGTAGCCTTCGGCGTCACGCCACACTTGAGGGTCACGCCAGTGGGCGGTGTAGCCTTCGGGTTGACGGCGTACAACCGGGTTGTCGGCTAGCTTGGTGAAGTTGATTAGGTCATCAGAGACGACGGCGTCCTGAGTGGCGTCACGTTCACCGGTGACAGCGTCTTTGAGATTACCGGTGTAGTGCAAGACGTAGGTGTGGGCAACAGCAGGGTCAACCCAGCTTAGCTCGTCGGCGTCGAGAATAATCGCTCCGCCTGAGTAGGCGCCGTTACGGTCGTAGGGAGAGTTTGGCACGATGGCCGGGGTGTGGTGGGTCCAGTGCAACAGGTCGTTACTGGTGGCGTGGCCCCAGTAGACCAGGCGACGCGGGTGCTCGGGGGTGTACTGGAAGAAAGCGTGGTAGGTGTCTTCATCGACCAACAAACCATTGGGGTCATTTAGACGTCCTACTGGAGCTGTCAGGTGTACTAGCGGATAGTCAGGGTCAGCGTTAGCTGTTGAGCGTTGCTGGGCAGCTAAAGCGCTTTGCAGGAGGTCTTCATCGGAGGTAGTCACCGTTTTAGCCTATACAGAACGTGGCCCCCTTAGCTAGGGGGCCACGTCTTAGTAAATTGCGTGAAGGCGGTTGGTCAGTGGAAATATGGGATCATCAGCCAAAGCCCGAACAGGAAGATGGCACCTGCCAGCATTAGGAAAAAGGCGGCGCCGATCTGGTAGAAGGCTACGCCATCTTCGCGTCCTTCCCGGCGATGGTGGTGGATCAGATCTAGCATGCGAGCTGCTAAAGCCACGATAACCATGATGAATACGGCAGCAACCAGGGTGGTGGCCGTGACAATCAGGAGAGAAAACCAGTCGATTTGCATGTCTTAGCCTTACTTGTCTACAACCACGGTGTTGGCGTCGTTTACGTTAGCGAAGTCAACCTTGTTCTGGTTAGCGCGCCGCACGATCATCAGCGAGGACAAGATCAGGGCGATGATAACTACAAACAGCCCCGGAATTCCGCCCTTTACGGCTACGAATGAGGTTAGACCGCCAACCACAGCTGCAGCCGGCAAAGTGATTACCCAAGCAATGAACATTTTGCGTAAGGTGGCGGTTTCAACTTTGGCGCCGCGTCCTACCCCGGTGCCTACCACTGAGCCGGAGCAGATGTGGGTGGTGGAAAGAGCAAATCCTAGGTGGCTGGAGGCCAAGATAGCTACGGCGCTAGATAGCTCAGAAGCAAAACCCTGAGGTGGATCTACGTGCACCAGGCCGCGTCCCATGGTGCGCATAATGCGCCATCCGCCTGAGTAGGTACCTAGACCGATGGCTAGACCGGCGGCAATTACTACCCACCATTGCGGGCCGGTGCCGGCTTGCTGGTAGCCGGCGGCCACTAACACCAGGGTGATAACCCCCATGGTTTTTTGCCCATCTGAGGTGCCGTGGGAGAAAGCCACCATAGAAGCTGAAAAACGCTGGGCAATTTTGAAGATTTTGTTGGTGTAGGCTTCCTCATCGCTGGGAACAATTTTGTAGGCAACCCAGGTAGCCAGGCCGGAGGCGGTGCCGGCAACGAAGGGGGCGACGACGGCTGGCAAAATGATTTTGGAAACCACAACCCCCCAGTTAACGCCTTGGATACCGGCTGCAACAATCACTGCGCCGATCAGCCCGCCAAACAAGGCATGCGAAGATGAAGAGGGTAGCCCAAATAGCCAGGTAGCTAGGTTCCACAAAATAGCGCCTGCTAGTCCTGCGAAAACCATGGCTGGGGCGGCCTGGATGAGGCGATCATCAAACATGCCATGAGAGATGGTCTTAGCTACTTCAGTGGAGATTAAAGCGCCAATGATGTTTAGCGCCGCTGCTACGGTAACCGCCCGTTTAGGGGTAAAGGCGCCGGTGGCCACTGAGGTAGCCATCGCATTAGAAGAATCATGGAAGCCGTTAGTGAAGTCGAAGATGAGGGCCGTTATGACCACCACCATGACGATGAAGAGAGTCGTGCTCACATATCTGATTGTGCCTGAAATGTAGGCCGCTAGAAAGTTACCAGGCTCTTTTCGGGTCTAATCAGCGTTTTATAAAAGTCACAAAACGGCAACCACCTGGACAGTTGTGTAACGCAACTGCCAGGTAGTTTAAATTTTTAACAGTTTTTAGCTAACTGCCTGACGCTTTTTGGCGCGCCGTTGGGCCAGCTCATCTTCAAAATGCACCATGTCATTGGCGTGGTCTACAGGTAGCTTGGCCAGCTCACCTTCAACTTCACGCCATACGCGCCCTACCGCGATTCCAAACACGCCCTGGCCGCGTTGCACTAGGTCGATAACCTCATCTTCACTGGTGCATTCATAGACTCGGGCCCCGTCGCTCATAAGCGTTAAGGATGCTAGGTCCTCAATGCCGTTATCGTGTAGGTGACTGACGGCGGTACGGATCTGCTGTAAGGACACGCCGGTGTCTAGCAGGCGCTTAACTACTTTGAGTACCAAGATGTCGCGGAAGGAATATAGGCGTTGGCTGCCTGAACCTTTGGCGCCACGGATTGTGGGCTCAACCAGACCCGTGCGAGCCCAGTAGTCAAGCTGGCGATAGGTGATGCCGGCAGCTCGGCAGGCTATAGGGCCACGGTAACCGGTGTTGCCATCCAAGTAGCGAAGCGGGTCGCCAAACAGCAAGCCTTGCATACGCTGGTTTGCCACCGGTGATGCGGCTTCTTCTGCGTTCATGCAGTGCTCCTGTTCTTCTATCGGTAAGGGACTAACCCCACAGTTACGACTCAGCAAGCATATATAAAACCTGAAGCTTAAGTTGAGCTTTGGCCTGCGTGTCGCGTTGGTTAGCAGTCGCTAACCACAGCTTTTTCTAACAGAGTTGTGTGCAAAGCAGACACCAGCTGGGCTATTTCAAGCCCTAAAGCGCAGCTGTCTTGCCCTGCACCACGGGTATGCAAACGGGCCGTGCTACTAATGAGTTCAGCTTCACGGTCAGCTGCCATGCTTACAGAGCGCAGATTACGCAGCGGTATGCCGCGCTTACTTATCTCCAAAGCTAGGCGCACCACCTGAGCAGTGCGGGCATCAAAACGCCCTTTAGCGTCAGGAGCGGCAATCCTGGCCGTAACCACCTGCTCTATTTGCGCAATGCTTACCCCTAGGCGTTTAGCTAGTTGGCTAACGCTTAGCAATTGGTCATTGGGCAGATTTACAACCAGTTCACCATTGTTGGTGACCAGCTGTGGGCCGACGGCGGGAGTTTCGTCAGCTATGCCCTGGTCTAGCTCAGACAGAGTCTGGCCAATTGCCTGTAGATGACACAAATCATCACGTTGCCTGGTGAGGATGTAACGCAAACGCTCTACATGGGCACGCGAATAACGGCGGTGACCTTGCGGGCCGCCTTTACGGTAAGGCGAAATAAGCTGGGCGTCCTCTAAATAGCGGACCTTAGAGATAGTCAAAGCTGGAAACTCTGCCTCAAGCTCGTCCACCACCTGCCCGATTTTCAGTACAGGGGCTTGATCTACCTCGTAGGGCCAGCATCTAACCACATCAGCAGGTACGCGGGTAGCTTCAATGGAGGCATGGTCCTTAGCTACCGCGCCTGCTTTAGTTGTCTCAATAGCGGAGACAGCTGACGATGAAGATGTCATCAGCTACCCTGCGGACCAGGGTAGTAAACCATACGGAACTTACCTATCTGTACTTCATCGCCAGGGCCTAGAACTGCCTGGTCAACGCAAGTACGGTTGACGTAGGTGCCGTTGAGGGAGCCATTGTCTACCACCTGGTAGCCGCCGTCAGGCAGGGCAATGAACTGAGCGTGCTTACGCGAGACCGTAACGTCGTCGAGGAAAATATCGGCGCGCGGGTGGCGCCCAACAGTGACCTTGTCAGTGTCGAGCAGGAAACGCGCCCCTCCCCCAGCTTGCAGCACAATCAGCAAAGCCGTACCAACCGGAAGAGCAGCAATAGCCGCTTGGTCCTGGGCACTAAGCCCAATGACGGCATTGGTGGGCATTGCAGTTAGATCAATGGCCCCAAAACTCTGGGTTGAGTTTAAGTCACGCTCAAAGGGTGTATCGGTCATTGGTTCCTCCCTACCTAAAGCCATGCGGAGCGGCGCAATTAGGACTATTTTACCGCTTCTGAGAGCACCCGTGTTATCTGTTTGAGATAAATGAAAGCAGACCAGCAGTACAGGCCTGCCCCCCAAATCAGGGTGGCCACACCAGCACTGTACGTTATTTGCGCCCAAATGCTAGTACTGACCCACGCAAATCTTACTAACAGCAAAGGAAATGCGCTCATCAGCATGAAAGCTCCCACTTTGCCGGCCGCGTTAACGGAAATAGGAGCATACCCGTAATGCGCAAAAATTGGTACATGCGCAGCCAAAATAACGTCACGTGCCAGCAGTAAAGCCACCACCAGCCACGGCAGAGCCCCCACCACAGCCAACATAATCAGCGCCGTGGCGATGTAAAGGCGGTCCGCAGCTGGGTCTAAAAGCCTACCTAGACGAGAACGCTGGTTGAAGGCTCTAGCGATCACACCATCAAGGAAATCAGTGACTGAAGCCAGCACCAAAATTATCGCGGCACTGAGCATGTGGCCCTGCCAGATACTAAGCGCAAAAACCGGGATGAAAACTAGCCGCAGCACTGAGAGTGCATTAGGGATAGTCCACACCCGCCACGGATCTGCGCTCGCGCCCTGGCGCCCCGCAACCGGTGGTTGCGGGGGCGGCAATTGTGTCGAATTCACGTTTAGTGGCGGGCGCGCACTGCACGCGCCAGGTCGTCGTGGGCTTTAAGCACTAGGCGACGTAAAGCTGCTGGGGCCTGTGGGTGCTCATCTAGCCAGGCCTGGCTTAGTGCCAGCTCAGCTTCACCACCAGCGTGGGGGTAGAGCCCGTTGACTAGGCGCGAAGCGATTTCTTGGCTGCGGCTAGCCCAAATCTGTTCTAGGGCCGCAAAGTACTCAGGCGCAAACGGTAGCGTTAGCTGGCGATGGCTGGGCACGTTAAACGCCCCTACCAAAGCGTCGATGTGATCGTTAGAGAGCGTGTCTTCGCTTAGCAGGCGAGTGAACACTTCACGTTTAGCGATCGCATTGGGGCGCGACTTAGCTGCTTGCAGGTGGTAGGTGATGGTGGTGGCCGTGTTTTCGCGGGCTAGCTGCACTGCCAGGTCAGTGTCACTGACTGCGTCAAGGCGAGCTAGTGAGATTAGGGTGCGCCAGCATAGCTCCGTGTTGATTTCCAAGCCAGTAAAGTGGCCATCAAGCAGCTGCTGTAGCTGCTTAGCGCCCTGAGCGGTCACTTCCTTATCGCTGGTGCCCAACTGTCCCAGCACATTGACATAGGCCTTAGCCAGTACAGTTTGGGCCGGGCTGGCGGGGTGAGCCTGGTTTAACCGGTCAGTTAGCCCCTGCGCCAGTAGTTGCACGTCTGCCTGGCTGTTGGCGCTGTAGTACAGGGCTAAGGTTTGGGCTTGGGTAAACAGGTTGGCAAGCGTGGCCAGCTCGGTGTTGTCATCGGCTTGGGCTAGCGCGATTTCAATGAAGCGCTTAGCGCTAAGTAGTCCGTCGCGGGCCAGGTTGTAGAGCATCGACCACCACAGGGCCCGCGCCAGCGGGTCACTTAGGCGCGCCAGGTTTTCAGAGGCGGTTTCTAGTGAAAGCGCGTCGGGACGCACCACCGCGTAGGTTAGGTCTTCGTCGTTAACTAGCACCATTTGCGGGGCCGCCAACCCCACAGCTTCATCTAGTTGCGCACTGGAGTCAGTTAGGGTCAGTGGCAGTAAGTGTTCGCGTTCCAGCTTGCCGTCACGCAAATAGTACAGGCCCACGTTTAGGGTGTGGGGACGTAAAATCTGCTGCCCGGTAGCTAGGTCAACGCTGTGCTGGTTTACGGTTAGACGGCTGATGCGGCCATCTTCAATTTCAATCTCATCGGTGATGATGGACGGGCCAGCAGTGCGCAGCCAAGCAGCTTCCCAAGCGCTCATGTCCTGGCCTGAAGCCTCGCTAAGTACCTGCAAGAACTGGGTTAAGTCAGCGTTAGAGAAGGCATAGCGCTTAAACCAGATACGTGCAGCCTGCACAAAACGCTCGTGGCCTACATAAGCCACCAGCTGCTTAAGTACGGAAGCGCCTTTAGCGTAGGTGATGCCGTCAAAGGTTTGGCGGGCAGCTTCGACGTCGTCAACGCGGGCCTCAATGGGGTGGGTGGTGTCTACGCGCTGGTCCTCGTTATAGGCCCAAGCTTTACGGCGAGAAGCAAAAGCTACCCACTGGTCCGTATATTTGGTGGCCAGCGCGGCAGCCTCAGTACCCTGGTGATCTGCGAAAGATTCTTTAAGCCAGGTGTCCTCCCACCAACGCGGGGTTACCAAGTCACCAAACCACATGTGGCTCATTTCGTGCAGCATGGTGTTAGCACGTGAGGCATGGCGGTCAGCGGTGGCCTCCCCCTGGAATAGGTAGGCGTCTTCAGAGAAGGTTACACAACCAGGGTTTTCCATAGCGCCAATGTTGTACTCGGGCACCAACACACAGTCATACGAGCCCCAGGGGTAAGCAAAGTCGTATGTGGCGTCAAAGTAGTCCAGGCCCTGCTTGGTGATCTGTAGCAGTTCATCAGCATCTAGGTGCTTAGCTAGGCTGGCTCGGCAAGACCAAGACAGCGGCACAGTTAAGGGGTGAGCCCCTGCCTCAAGGGAGGCGCCCTGCTCATCGTGCAGGCGTGAAGTCCAAGTGTCACAAACACGGTGGTAGGGACCAGCTGCCAAGGCACTTAGATAGGTTGACAGCGGCTTGGTGGGACTAAAGCGAATCAACTTGTAGTCGCCGCTTTCACGAGTCTGCACCGGCAGGCCATTAGCAAGCACAGTCCAAGCTAGGGGCGCTTTAACTACCAAGGTGAAAACAGTTTTAAGGTCAGGCTGATCCATGCACGGCCAAGCACGACGCGCATCAGAAGGCTCAAAGTGAGTGTATAGATAGGTGGCCCCATCTACCGGGTCTTTAAAACGGTGCAGACCCTGACCAGTGTTAGAGAACTTACCCTGAGCACACACCTTAACCTGGTGTTCCCCCGCGCTTAGCTGACCTAGCCAGATACGGCTACCGTCATAGGTAAAGTCAGCTGCGGCCCCGTCAACGCTGACCTGGTCAACTTGGCCACCTAGAAAATCAATCCAAAGCTTAGTGTCAGCATCCTTAACCGCTAGCTCTAGCGTGGCGTCAACCGGGAAATGCGTGTCTTTACTTGGGGCACCCGTAACGTCAATCTCGATTAGCTCGCTTAGTACCTCTACTGCCTGGGCGCGTTGGCTTGCCTCTACGCGGGTCAGATTTGAGCTAGACATTTACCTACTCCCTGTGGGACTGTGCGGTCTATCTAATTATGCAAGCGCCACGGCCTCAAGAACAAAACCTAGGTGGCGACCTATGAAAATGATAGTATAAGTTATATACTCCTATTCATGTACGCGGGTTCGACTCAATTTTCACTCACGTAACACTAACTCCCTATAGAAACAGATAGTACATATGTTCTATAAAGAATTAGAACATATGTACGTAAATTTATGTGTATTTCAAGCCTATTTGAGGCACAATAGAACTCATGTTCAGGCTCCGCACCGCCCTACCAGCCGCCTTGGCACTGGCCCTAACCGCCTCCCTAGCCGCCCCAGTTGGCGCCGCCAACAACGCCCCCAACATCGACTCCAACTGGATGAGCGACTCACGCGTACTTAGCGCCTCCCAAGCCCGCCAAGCCCTAGCACAACTACCCGACGACGCCCCCGCCCCCAAATCCTGGCACGGACAAGGCGGACGCCTCGGCCTATTCGGACCAGCCTGGGCCGACGTCGACTCCAACGGCTGCGACACCCGCAACGACATCCTAGGGCGAGACCTAAAACAAGCAGACTACTCACGCGCCCCCGGCATCCAAGGACGCACCAAAGGCCAAGGCCAAGGAACCAGCTCATGCCGTAACGCCACCGTATGGTCCGGAGTCCTAGACGACCCCTACACCGCCAAAACCATCAGCTACAAACGCGGCACCCAAACCTCAGACGCAGTCCAAATCGACCACGTACTACCCCTAGCCTACGTATGGGCCCACGGCGCCTGGAAATGGAGCGCCTCCAAACGCCAACAAATCGCCAACGACCCACTAAACCTACTAGCCGTAGACGGCAGCTCCAACCAAGCCAAAGGCGCCTGCGGCCCAGCCACCTGCCCCAGCGGAGACTCCGCCAAAGGCACCTGGAACCCCTCCAACTCACGCGGCTGGTGGCCCGAAAACAGCAACTACAGCTGCAACTACGCCCGCCGCTTCGTCTCCGTAGCCTCCGCCTACCAGCTTGGCCTACCCAAAGCAGACAAAAACTACCTATCCAAAGTCCTCTCTAACTGCAGCGACGACGGTAAATCCACCACCGGCAACCTAACCAAAATCATCAAACAACAAAACCCCAAAACCCTACTCATCGCCGGCGTAGTACTAACCATCGTAGGCTGGCTAGCGCTATACATGCTGCGCAGCCACCTTTCAGCCCTAGGTGGCACTAAAAAGCGCTCGCGGTCTAGGCGACGCTAGAATCTAGTCATGGCCAGTGTTCAAAATCCGCAAGAGGTAGCTCAGCGCGCACAGGTAACCAGTGTGCGTATAGATGTGTGGCTGTGGAGCGTGCGTCAGGTTAAGTCGCGCTCCGCCGCTACTGCTGCCTGCCGGGCTGGGCATGTACGCATTAACGGTGAGCCGGTTAAAGCGGCTACATCCCTTAAAGTCGGTGATACGGTGCGTTACCGGGTGGAGGGTTTTGACCGTTTACTTGAGGTGACGCGTCTTATCGCCAAGCGGGTAAGCGCCCCAGTGGCGCGAGAATGCTATATCGACCATACTCCGGCACGTCCTTCTCCTTTGGAGGCTCCAGCCGCAATTGTGCGTGATCGCGGCACTGGGCGGCCCACTAAGAAGGAGCGGCGCCAGCTTGAGGCTTTAATCGGCCATAGCAACCGCTAAATGTAAGTAGTGTGGCCGGTGCGTAAACGTGCCGGCCACACTCATTGATTTAAGTAGCTTGCCGCCGCTGGCGCTACTCTGAAGTTTAGAGGTCCAGCAGCTGTTTGATTACGGTAATTACCCCATGCTCGGTGTTGGCTGGGGCCTGGTAGTTGGCAGCGGCTTTAACGCGGGGGTCTGCGTTAGCGACGGCGTAAGAGTAGGTTGCCTCGCTCATCATTTCCAGGTCATTTAAGAAATCACCAAATACTGCGGTCTGCTGGGGGCTAATACCTAGCGCTTTTTGCAGGGCGCGCACCGCCAATCCCTTATTGACACGCGAGTCCATAACGTCGACCCAGTTTTTGCCACTAATAACCACCTGGTCATGGGCGCGCAGTGGTTCTAAAGCTGGGCCCAGGTTAGCTTCGGCGTCGTCGAAGTCGTAGCCGGCCACCTTAATCAGCGGGGCGTCTACACTACGCAGATCATCAACTATTTCCAAAGCCGCATAGTATTTACGTACCTGTTCTAAGAAAGGCTCGTCAGTGCGTGAGCAGTAGGCCATTTTGGCTCCACAAAACACTAAACCAAAATCACTATCGACATTTTCTAATGCATCTAAAGTAGCTCGTACCGTATTTGGGTTTAATTCGGTAAGAGAAATGGTCTGCTCATTTTGTACCACATAAGCGCCGTTTTCGGCGATAAAAGGCATGTCTTTACTGGGACCAAAATGGCCTAACAGGTTGGCATATTGGCGTCCTGAGGCAGGCGCAAATAGCACTCCACGTTGACGCATTTGCTCTAGCAGCGGCCAAAACTCGGGCGGAAATTGGCTTTTACTATCTAGCAAGGTGCCGTCTAGATCGCTGATAACTAGCTTGATGTCGGGCATGAAGATTCTTTCGGTGGCGTGGAGGTTTAGCTCAAGTCTAGTTTGTCAGGGTGTAGGCCAAAGCCAGAGCGGCAAAACAGTTTAGTGCCATACCTGCCTGGTGAGTTAGTGCCCAGCGAGTTTTGCCTGCTAGCACCAGGTCGCCACCTTCCACACTGGCTGTTGAGAAAGTAGATAGCCCGCCCAAAAAACCAGTGGTAATAACCGCTAGCCAAGGCCAGTTAGCGCTGGCGCTGGCTCCACTTACTGCCCCCATCAGGGCGCAGGCCACCAGGTTAACTGTTGCCGTGCCTAGGGTTATGGGGGCGTGTATTTTGCTGTTAACCCAGGCCCCCAGTTGCCAACGGCCCAGGGCTCCAAGACCAGCTGCGCCCACAATTGCCAGGCCTAACAGCACGGATATTTTAGGTAGACTCATTATCCCAACCAGTAAAACTGTGGCGCTAACTAGGGCTGCCGCGTAACGCCAGCGCAGGGTGCGTCCAAGCCTATAGCCCACAACTGCCACCATTAAGCCGGTCACCAGCGAGCCCATGGCGTAGCTAAATGCTAAATGCGCAGGCAGTTTGAAAACTTGAAGCATAAATGAGGAATAGGTAGTAAAACCACCCATAAAACCGGTGCCTACACACAGGCGTAGTGCCTGCTGATGCTTAGCAGCTAAAACTTGTCCCCCCTCGCCCGCTAAAGCACCATAAAGCACAGCTAAGGCGAAAGCACCCCAAAGATTAATTAATACATAAGCCCAAGGAATAGTGCTCCCCTGCCAGAGCGAGCCTAAACCCACTCTGCTAGCCGCCCCCATAGCTGCGCCCAGGAACACTAACGTCCAACTCTGCTTAGCTGTCATAACCTCTAGTTTACTTACGTGGCTTGGCCCGGTTGGTAGGCGTGGCGTTTAAAGGATCCTGCGGCCACGGGTGTTTGGTGTAGCGCCCGCGTAGCTGGGAACGCACCTGTTGATAGGGCCCAGCCCAAAACGAGGCTAGATCATCGGTTATAGCTACCGGCCGGCCAGCTGGATCAGTTAAATGAAGTAAAAGCGCTACTGCTCCCCCAATTAGGCGTGGGCTACTAGTCCAGCCAAAGGCTTGTTGTACCCGCAAAGTTAGTATCGGGCGGCCACTAGACCAATCAATAGCTTTAGACACCCCACTGGGGATCAGCATATTTGCCGGAGCCAGCTCATCTAATTGAGCAGCTTGGGGCCAAGGCAGCATGGATTGCATTACTTCCAGCATCGATATTTGGCTGATACTACGGTGCGTCAGCAACTGGGCATATGGCGCCAGCCAACTATCTTGACTAGCTAAAAGCGCCTGATCACTTACATCAGGCCAAGGTGAACCCAAGCCCAGATGCAAAGCCCCCATACGTTGGCGCAGGTTGATGGCTTCTTTAGACCAGTTCAATACTTGCAGGCCCTGCTTATGTAAATATTGCTTTACTGCCTCAAGGGCTTGTTCTGGGCTGGGATTAGTGGCGCTAGTACGCAGCACAATCTGACCTAAACGCTGCTGCTTAATGCCGCTTACCCGCCCGTTTTCAATGATGATTTGGTCGCGTTCGTTAACTAGCGCCTGCCCAGCAGCTAAGGCCTCGTCCTCACTGATGGGCACAGCCGCAAGTATGCGTGCCTGACGGGAGGTGGGGGCGCGGTCAATACCGCTCACCGCTAGCCACTGCTGCCCGATTAGTGGACTGTGGCTCTCTAGCTGCGCCCCTACCCCATTAGCCAGCAGGTAGGTATCAGAATCGGGGCGCTTGCAAGCCAATAGTTGCGGGTAGGCTAGGGCGCTAATTAGTGCCAAACAATCTTGAAAGCTGCGTTTTTCCAGGATTTTTTCTGTGGCTTGGTTACCAAACTCGGTTTTAGCGATGGCTTCTAAGCGTTTAGCTTCACGGCGAATCTGGCCGGCTTCACTGCTTTGATAGGCGCTGCTGCCTTGGGGGGCTCCTTGGAAAAGGATTTTATTGGCCAGGCGGGCTAGGTCTGCGTCGCTCACACGCAGGTCCTGGGCTAGTGTGGCCACGCACTGGGCCGCGTCCCTAATCCCCATCAGGGCGCTGCCTTGCCATAGCGCTCTAGCTAGGGCCGGTTCTAACGGTAATTTGGCTAGCTTATGGCCCACTTTGGTTGCGGCGCCGTCGTCATTAATAGCCCCTAAAGCACGCAGCTGCTGACCAGCCTGGCTCCATGCGCCGCTGGGTGGCGAGTCTAGCAGATACAGATCTGTCGGGTTTTTCGCGCCCCACACGGCGGCCTGCAAACGCATATTGGTTAGTTGTGAGGTGGCGATTTGGGGTTGGGAGTGAGCTGGGCGCCGCGCGTAATCGACTTTATCCATGAGTCTAATGGCCCTGCCTGGTCCTAGGCGGGCGGCGCGGCCAGCCCTTTGAGCTAGGCGAGCACGCGAGGCTGGCAGAGTAACTAGTTGGCCGATACCGCGACGTACATCTAGACGAGGTTCGCGTGCTAGTGCCGCATCCACCACGGTGCGTACCCTGGGCACAGTCAAAGAAGACTCGGCGATGGCGGTGGCTAGGATGATTCTTTGCTTAGCACTGGGGCTAAAAATTCGGTCTTGTTCTGGCCCGCTTAGCTGTCCGTGCAGGCTTAAAATCTCGACGTCGTCGCTCACTTGGGGGCTTAAAAACTGGCGGACCCGCTCTATCTCCCCCACCCCTGGCAAAAACACCAGTATGTCGTCATTTGTTTGGCTCGCTTCAGCGGCTACCACCTGGCTGCAGTGAGCTAAGAACTTAGGGTTAACCCCCATGCGGCCCTGGCTATTAGGTGTTAAAGCAGCTTGCGACGTTGGTTTATAGACAATGTCTAGAGGGTGTATGGGGGTGGGAATTTCGGTAGTCGTACAGGTACTGTCGGTAGCTTTGTTAAGTAGCTCAGCTACCGGATTGGCGTCTAATATGGCCGAGGTGATGGCTAAAAATAGGTCTTCGCGTAGGCTGGCGCGTACATCCAGACAGAAAGCTAGAGCCAGATCAGTGTCTAGATCGCGCTCATGGAATTCATCTAGCACTACCGCCCCCACCCCGGGCAGTTCGGGATAGTTTTGTAGGCGCCGCAGCAGTACCCCGGGAGTTAGCATTTCGATGCGGGTAGCCTCACTTACGCGCCTATCGCCGCGCACGCTATAACCTACTTCTTGGCCTACTTCTTGGCCTAGCAGTGAGGCAATACGCCGGGCTGCAGCGCGCACGGCCACGCGCCGTGGCTGAGTGACTAGCACCCGACGGCTTTCTAGCCCGCCTAGAGCTACTGCAATGGCTGGCGATAGCAAGGTGGTTTTACCACTGCCGGCAGGAGCTGTAATGAGTGCACAGTTACCCGGTGTGGCCAAGGCGGTTAGGGCCTCTAAACTCTCGGCTACCGGCAGGGGCGGTGGCGCGGCAATAAGCTGTTCCAACACGCCCCTATTATCTCAAAACGGTAGCAGTGCTAACCTACAGCGTCTCTTTGCACACAAAACTAGGGACTTTTGACCCGTGGGGAGTATGGTAGATTACTGGGTTTTAAAAACCTAACAGTTGGCGTCTTCCAGGTTTAGCTGAAGGCACGCTTAGTTTTAAGGAGCTTGTATGAACGTCGCTCAGCAGTTAGTACAGCAGCTAATTGATGCTGGCGTAAGCCACATTTATGGGATTGTTGGAGACTCTCTAAACCCCATTGTCGACGCCGTACGCAAGTCTGGCGGTAGCGCTAAGGGCGGCATTGACTGGATCCACGTACGTCACGAAGAAGGCGCAGCCTTTGCGGCCGCTGCCGAAGCCCAGCTGACCGGCAAGCTGGCAGTGTGCGCTGGTTCTTGTGGGCCGGGCAACCTGCACCTAATTAATGGCCTCTATGACGCCCAGCGTTCAGGTGCCCCGGTGCTGGCTATCGCCTCGCATATCCCCACCGTGCAGATTGGTCAGACCTATTTCCAAGAAACCCACCCTGACCGCCTATTTAACGAGTGCTCTGTTTACAATGAGATGGTTTCTACTGCTGCGCAGTGCCCGCGCGTAGTTAACGCCGCGATCCGTCACGCAGTTGAGTTAAAGGGCGTCAGTGTTATCACCCTGCCTGGAGACATTTCAGATCAAAAAGCTACCGGCCACACTCCTAAGTATGTGCCCGCACGCTCCAGCGTGATTGCTCCTAACAGTGAGGATGTGCGCGAGCTAGCTGAGCTACTGAACCGCTCTAAGAAGGTAGCTATCTTTGCAGGTGCCGGCGTTGAAGATGCTCACGATGAGGTAATCGCTCTGGCAGACAAGCTTAAGGCTCCCGTTGGTCACACCCTACGCGGTAAAGACTTCATCCAGTATGACAACCCCTTCGATGTGGGTATGACTGGTCTGCTTGGTTACGGCGCTGCAGCTGAAGGTATGGTCGACGCCGATGTGCTGCTAATGCTGGGCACTGACTTCCCCTACAACCAGTTCCTACCTGGTAAGTGCACGGTGCAAGTTGATAGCCACGCCGAGAAGCTGGGTCGTCGCACTGATGTTTCCCTGGCTATCCACTCTGATATTAAGGAGCTGATTAAGCAGCTGCTGCCTAAGCTAAATGGGGACCGTTCTGATGCTTTCCTGAAGGGCAAGCTTAAGAAACACGCCAAGCTTATGAACGCCCCGGTGGGTTCATATACTCGCAACGCTGAGAAGCTAAAGCCGATTCACCCCGAGTATGCCGCCCACGTGCTTAATGAAGTGGCCGCTAAGGATGCTGTTTTCACTGCCGACACCGGCATGTGCAATGTGTGGACGGCCCGTTACATTGATCCCCTGGGCACGCGCCGCCTAATTGGTTCTTTCCTGCATGGATCTATGGCTAACGCTTTGCCCCATGCTATTGGTGCCCAGGTAGCCTACCCCGGTCGTCAGGTAATTTCAGTTTCTGGCGACGGCGGCCTATCCATGCTGCTAGGTGAACTAGTAACTGCCCGTATGTACGATCTACCCATCAATGTGGTGGTGTTTAACAACTCCACCCTGGGCATGGTCAAACTAGAGATGCTAGTAAATGGTCTACCTGATTTTGGTACTAACGTACACGACGTTAACTACGCCAAGATCGCTGAAGCTGCTGGCTTCCATGCTCAGCGTGTAGATGATCCTAAGGATCTACGCGACGCTTTCAGCCAGGCCTTTGCTCACAATGGCCCCTCCTTGGTAGAAGTAATCACCGACCCCAACGCGCTATCGCTACCCCCTGAGATCAAGGGCGAGCAGATGATTGGGTTTGCTACCGCTATGAGCAAGGTGGTTTTGAACGGTGGCGCAGGTGAGGCCATAGCAATGGCTACCTCAAACATGCGTAACATCCCCCGACTGGACCAGTTCTAGGCGAGAACCACCCTTCCGTCCTTACTGAAAATCGACTGAAACCGTTTTCAGTGAAGACAAGAATTTAGTTTCTGCAAAATTTTGCGGGCGTCAGCTGTAAATGTTGGCGCCCGTTTTGCTGCAACAGTTGCAGGCGGAATGGGAAACCAATGCTGAGCTAAAATGACATAAGGTTAACCCCTCGCTAGGCTCGCTAGGGTAGTTTTATCTGACCCGGCCAAGCTTCCAACAAATATTTCCCAAAAATTCCTAATTTTTACCTCCTACACCACTCCTCTGCCAAGTTGCCGGGCTACAACAGGGCGAAAACTCGCAAAATTGACGGTTAAGCTTCGCTCAGAAGCATCCTAAGCGCGGTTTGGTACCTCTCCCCTGGGCTGATGCCCACTAAGTACCATAAGTGCCAACCGAATCTGTGCCACCTCGCTTCAAAAAACTAGCCATAGTGCGCGACACCTTGACCCTGTGAAGCCTCATCTATAAGCCAGCTTCAACTTGGTCCTCTACCAGATAGGGTTCGCTTCCTAAGATGGAGGGCTCATGTGGCCAACACTGGGCAAGCTATGCGAAGCACACATAGCCCACTCCCCTATAGATCTCCAACAAAGTCGTTTGTGGATATAACACGCTCATGCAGTGTGGATAGGAAGCGGCTGGAAACGGTGAAATGCTTAGCAAAACATGACTGCATAAGTATGCGCCGCACTTCTTCACTTCAATGTTGAATAAATATTCAGGAAGTTTTCCGACAAATATTCTGCATATTTATGCATTCGTTAGGGTTCCGCCGGGCGGTGCATAATTATTCTTTATGTTTTGTTAGACAACTGTCGTTCTATGCTTCTTTACTTATTCGACAACAGTTGCTTAGTTTTCTACTGTCTATCTTCTCTACGACAGTCGTCAATTAGCATCTATTTATCTATGGTACGGGTGTCTAATAGGCGTAATTGCAGTATTTTAGGTACATGGTAGACAAGCAAGACCAACGTTGGCTACGCGCTGAGGCTGCGATCCTTCAGGCTTATAGTCATGCCCTAGAAGATCCCAAGCACGCTAATCAAATCTCTGTCACTTCCCTAGCCCGTGAGGCTGGTATCAATAAGGCCACCTTCTATCTCCACTATCGAGATCTGGCCCAGCTGCGTGGTGCATATCTTTCTACTCAAGTAGCCAAGCTGGTTGAAGCTATGGACTACCTAGATAAGTTCTTTATGCAGCCGCGTGAGTTTGCGGTGCGCTTTAGCGATGATGCTTTCGCTCGCCTGGCTCCCCTACTGGAGGATCCTATTTTCACAAGAGAGTTAACAAGTCAACTTGTAGGAAAGCTACAAGAGATTGCTGTTGAGCAAATCGGGGAACTAGATCAATCTCAGACGAAACTGCTGTGGTTCATCTGTGGTGGACTGGTTACCTTAATTTCGGTTCCTGGGCACAGGCCAGAAGATGTGGAAGCTGTGCTGGGGGATTTTCTGGCGGCCCTAAATCAATACCGTCAAAGTTTTTCTACGCGCCAAGTTACTGCTTGGTGAGGCTAGCGGATAGCTAGCCTCACCAAGCAGCTGCAAGCTACTTAGCGGATAGCTTCCATTACCCGAACCCCATCAAGTACGGGTAGGTAGGGTAATGGGTTGATGCCACTTTCAAGCACATAGTTAGTTAGCTGCTCACGCACTACTGCTACTAGCTTCTGGGGATCCCAAGGCTTAGCAATGTAGTAGTCCAAGCCAGCTTCATTAACTGCTTTGATGGTGTCATCCTGATCGGCTTGTCCGGTCACTAGCACGGTGTGGGTGGAGCTAAAACGCTCATCATGAGTCAGCTCCACTAGGAAGTCCACCCCAGATTCACCTGGTAGGCGGTGGTCGGAGAGAACTAGAGCTAGTTCATCGCCGTCAGAGAGGATGTCATCGATAGCTGCCCAAGCGTCGGGCACATCTTGGGCTACCTCATAGCGAATCTTGCCCCAGAAAGGCTCAAGGTCGCGCTCTAAAGCAGTACGTACATCAGCCTCATCTTCGAGCAATAAAATAGTCACAGTCATAATTCCTCCTGTGGTGATGGGGTTGGCAAGGGGGCTATGAATAGATTGTCCGCCCCTGCTAGTGGCAACAGTACATGCATACGAGTGCACCCGGGGTGGGAATCGATTGAGAAATGTCCACCGTGATCAGCGATGATGGAGCGCACAATAGACATCCCCATGCCTAAGCCAAAGCGTACGCGCCCAGCTTTAGTGGTGAAGTGTGGCTCCATGATTTTTTCTAGCATATGGGGTTCAATACCTGGGCCATTATCTTCAATGGTCACATGAACCCCTTGGGAATCATTGCTGATGGTAATGGTGATATGAGCTTTGTTTTCTCCGCGAGCAGGCAGCTGCCCAGCGGTTAGATCTTCAGCTTCGTCATCTATAGCTTCAGCCGCATTAACAATTAGATTGGTCCATACCTGCGATAGCTTGGCTGGGAAACCTAGTACCTCGGGCACGTCCTCATAGCTGCGCTCAACTTCAACGTTACGTAAGCGATGGGCGGTAAGGCGTAAGACGTCGTCGATGTTGGCGCGTAAGTCTACGGGCCTACCTTCTTGAGCGTCAGGGCGGGCATAGCCTTTAAGTGACTGGGTCAGTTCAGTTACGCGCTCGCCAGCTGCCAGCACTGAGCGCAGGCTTTGTCCCAGCCTGGCCCCATTTTGAAAAGCCTCAACTGCTCCGGCTTGACTTATTAGCTCACGCACTTGGGTTTGGTCTCTAACCCCAGCGCTTACTAGGGTACGCGTCAGGTTCCTATCCCCCACTAAAGGCAATAGCTCGCGAGTCAGCTGACGCTCAACAGCAGTAGACAGTGTCTGGCTGTACATGCCTTGATGCATGCCGCTGCGGGCTATCTCAGGATTAGCGCAGCTAAGTACCTTATCTACATCCTGAGCTAGATGACCGGCAGCGCGTAGCAAGGCCGTGACTGGATTGTTGAGCTCATGGGCGATACCTGCACTCAACTCCCCCAGCATTGCAAACCTGGCCTGCTCCACTAGTTCAGCGCGGGTTTGGCGCAGATCCTCATTAGTGCGGGCCAAAGCCTGCTTTTGGGCTTCGAGATCCTCAGCTAACGTAACATTTTCTACATGTAGTTCTTCTGCCCGCATTAGGCGGCGCGTCAGTGAACCAATAGCTAGCGCAGTTAAGGCTGAACCAATAGAAGGATCATTAGAAATAACTATCTGTAGCTGCTCGGTAGTTAGCCGTACCAAAGTAGTGTTTACGGTAGTAACCGCACTAAAAAACGCGTTCTCCCCACGTGCTAGCGATACCAGACCAATAATTGGCCCTGATGAAGCCAAGTGAGCTAGTACTTCACCGTGACGTGCGTCGCGGTAAAGCGAAACTTTACCTTCAAGCACTAGGTTCACAGCCGCAACCGGTTTACCTTCGGTAAGCAGATGCGTACCGGGAGGCACCTGGATGCGTGGACGCCGGCCCAGTACTCGCTCCACACCTTCGAGAAACTTCATCACGACTTCGCGTTCATCAGTGCTTAGTCCCTTTAATAATGGGCCTTGCACCGCAAAATCTGGAGGCCTGCCAATCAGTTCACGAATGCGTTTATGGCTGTAACCATTAAGGTAACGCAGCATCGTTGAGTACACCTGTCCAGCCAGCAGCGGCAGGGTCCAAGGCGCGCTAATAATAGCTGACAAGATGCCGTCCTTGGTGGCCTGGGTAAGGTCGCGGTGGGTCTTAGCGTCACTTATCACTAGCCACTGAGTTTGGCTTAGGTGCTGGTGGGTGCGTGCCTTAGAAATTAAGGCATCGATATTTGCTACCTCGCTGGTGGCGATCGCGATAGCTACATGATCAAGCTCAGTTAAGCCTGCACAGTAGTCATCTATCTGCTCAATACTAAGAACTGGGTCTACATGTAATTTCGGGAAAGCCTTAGCCAGCTCTACTTTCAGTGGCTGGGCGATACCATGAGAGTTATCGCCAAACACCAAAATAGTTACAGTATCTGCAGCCATGATCTATTTGATCCCAATGACGCCCCAGGTTAGCGGAGCAGCAAAAGCCAGCAGCACGATGCCAATCAGACCAACGATTACACCCACAATAGCCATTTCGCGGGTAGGGGTGGTGCCCGTGGAGTAAGCGATGGCGTTAGGCGGCGTCGAGATAGGTAGGCACATACCCAGCGAGCAACCCAGAGCAATCACGATGGCAATTTCAGCAGCTCCACTAGAAACCGACACAGCCAATCCCATACCCATAGGAACTAGCAGGTTAGCTGAAGCCGAGTGGGAAATTACGTTAGAGGTAACCCAACCCACCAGGGCCAAAACCAAAATCAGCAGCAGGCCAGGGATGGAAGTCCAGTCGATTGAACCCAGCATCCACTTATCTAGACCCGTGGCACTAACCCCAGAGCCCAGTGCGATACCACCGGCCACCAGCCACAGCACTGGCCAGTCCAAAGCCCGCAAGTCATCGCCGCTCATAACCTTGGTCATCAGCAGTACTACTACCGGTAAGAAACCAACAATGTTTGAAGAAATGTGGTGCAGGGACTCAGTCATCCACAGCAAGATAGTCAGCCCAGCCACGCAGTAGAAAATGATGGCGTTACGTGACTTTTCAAAACGGGCACTTGTGTCAATATTGAACTTTGCGTCAGTAGGAATGTAGCGCCAGGCAATAAAAGCCCAAGACAATGCCAGCAGCACCAACATCAACGGTACTGCCGCCAACATCCACTGTAAGAAGGTGACGTTAACGCCTGCGTTTTCCAGTGCGCCCAAGGCAATCGCGTTAGGGGGTGTGCCCACAGGGGTACCCATACCACCCACATTTGCGGCCACTGGAATCGACAATGCAATACCAGTGCGAGCCTTGCCCTCAGGCAAAGCCATGATTACCGGCATCATCACCGCAAACATGGTGGCGGTGGTGGCCGTGTTCGACATGAACATGCTCATGATGGCAGTAATTAACATGACGCCTAGCACAGTCAGGCGTGGCTTACCAATAAAAGGTTTTAGTAGCACCGCTGACAAGGCGCGGTCGAGCTTGTACTTAGCGGCGCCGTCGGCCACCATAAAGCCACCCAGGAACAAAATAATGACTGGGTTGGCTAGTGCCCCAAAGAACTTGGTGTAGGCTGGGGCGCCTTTAGCTACCTCTAGTAAGGCGTGATCAGAAATGAATAGCACTTCTAAGAAGATCACTAGCACTGCGGTACCAGCTAGCGGCACAGCCTCACTAACCCACAGCAAAATGGCGGCTAGGAAGATACCAAACATCCTGGTACCTTCCACACTTAAACCTGGTAGCTGTACAAACAGGCAGATAGTAATGGCTGCCAGGGCGCCTAATGCACCAAAAGTTTTAAAGGGGCTGAACTTTTTTTTAGACACTCCAGCGGGGCGCGTGGACATGTTTTGGGCTGAGCGAGGGTTGATAGAAACCCCAGCTTTGGAGCGGTGAGACATAGCTAAAAGACCTCGGCGTCTTACGGATTGGTTTAGGCAAGTATATGTTTGCGATCACAGAAGTTAAAGCTGAGCTAAGGCAGCTAAGCACTAACTAAGGCGTGTCGTGGCACTTAGCTGGGGTGGACAACTTATAATCGCGGCGCGCTAGTGGACATTAGTCCCCAAGAGGCGTCTATTTTGGGGTTTAATCCCCCAGGTGCACCCCAACTTTTGAGGCTAGACTTCTAGCCGTTGAGCTAGTTTCCATATGAAAGGTGCATCTATGTTCCTCCTTACCGCAATTGCGGGGGCAGCATTGTGTCTGTTCATTTTTTTAAGGATCTCTTTTGTCTCGGCTTCTCCCGCTGACATCAAGGTAGTTTCAGGCCCCTGGGGGCAGCGTGCGCTACGTGGTAAGACCGGTTGGAAAGTACCGCTAATTGAGCGCGTCGATACCCTAACTGCCTCCATGATTAGCATTGACGCTAAGACCACTGACAGCGTGCCCACCAATGATTTCATCAACGTACACGTAGATGCAGTGGTACAGGTGCGTATTGGTTATGAAACTCAGCAGCTACTCAACGCCGCTTCTAGCTCCTTCATTCACCGTAGCGCTGCAGAAATCGGCACGCAGGTGCGTGACACGCTTGAAGGTCACCTGCGCGCCATTATCGGTCAGATGAAACTGACTGAGATTGTCACTGACCGCAACGCTCTAGCTGACCGTGTCCAGGAAAATGCCACCCGTGACCTGGAGGAAATGGGTCTAGTAATCGTGGCCTTCTCTATCCAGTCAGTGTCTGATGATCGCAATGTGATCTCCAATCTGGGTATCGACAATGTGGAGCAGATCCGCAAAAACGCTGCTATCGCTAAGGCAAATGCTGAGCGAGACATTATTAGCGCTAGTGCCCGCGCCAAGAACGAGGCTAACGAAACCCAGGTAGCCACCGACATGGAGATCGCCAAGCGTGACACTGATCTAGCTAAGCGCCGCGCAGCCCTAAAGGCTGAGGCCGACACTGAAAAGGCCAAGGCTGACGCCGCCTACACGATTCAGACTCAGATTCAGCGTCGCGACATTGAGCGCGAAACCGCTCAGGCAGACATTGTCAAGCAGGAGCAGGAAGCCCTGGTTAAGGAGCGCGAGGTAAAGGTAACCCGTAACGCCCTGGAAGCAACCGTTAACGCCCAGGCTGATGCTGACCGTTACGCCGCTGAGCAGGCCGCCAACGCTAAGCTTTACTCTCGTCAGCGTGAAGCTGAAGCTGAAGCTTTCGAACAGATAAAGCGCGCTGAGGCCACCAAGCAGGCGATGTTAGCTGAGGCTGACGGTTTACGCGCCAAGGGTGAAGCTGAAGCTGCCGCTAAGGCTGCAATCCTTACCGCTGAGGCTGAAGGTCTAGAAAAGAAGGCCGAAGCCATGGCCAAGATGAATCAGGCAGCCGTGCTGGAAATGTACTTCAAGGCCCTGCCGGATGTGGCCGCAGCTATCGCCTCGCCGCTGGCTAACGTAGACTCCATCACCATGTACGGTGAAGGTAACAGCGCCAAGATGGTTGCTGACATTACCAACTCCCTGTCTCAGGTAAACGCCGGTCTGGGCGAAACCATGGGACTGGACTTGCGTCAGATGTTGGGCGCGCTGGTGGGTGCCAAGGTGGTAGCCCCCACCGTCGAGCAGGCAGTTGCCGACGGCGTAGACAAGGGCCTAAACAGCTAAGGTCCATTAACTAAAAGCTGTGGGGGGGTCACCGTTTGGTGACCCCACAGCTTTTTATAGGCGCTGCTTGTAGATGTTACGGGTCGGTTATCCTTAACCTATCCGCCAGCTGGGAGCTCTTTAGGTAAATGAGTTTTGGATACCGATCTGGATAAAGTCACCTAGGGTGACGGTAATCCCCCAGATGTCAGTGTGGACTTGCACGCCTTTATCTCCCAGTTTAAACAGTCTGCTTAAACCACCCTGGCTAGTGGTGCGTGAACCAATGGGGGCGCCATAACGCTTTTCAAGTTCCCAAGCTAAAGACCAGGCCATGCGGGCACGACTGGTTGGCTCTAGCTCTAAGCTAGCCTCCTTAGGTTCTGGGGCCACATTTAGATTCCAGGCATAGCGCTTTTCCAAATACCATCCTGGCCCTAGCCAAGCTTGGCGCCCACCTAGATCTCCCGGGCGGGCACCCGCCTCAATGGCGCTTTGGGTGGGGGTTATGCCAGAAAGCCAACTATCAATGATTTTAAAAACTGACTGCAACGCTAGGCCTGGATTAACTGGCACACCCTGCAAGGGTTTTTCTTCAAAGCCTTCACTCTTATCAAGCTGAGCTTTAGCCACCAAGTTGCGTACGTCGTCGAAGCTAAGGGCTGGAAAGTTACTGCCATCAGGCTCTATTTCGTTTTCCTCGTCATCTTCCCACTCAGCAAATAGCTCTAAATCCTCTGCGCTTTCCTGGCCGGTCAAAGACTCTGGACCATTAGCTAAACCTTCACAACCTAGGAAAGGTAGCTGTTTAAGTGGTACTCCCCCACCCAATCCAGAGAGAACCGCAGTTATATCAACCTGCCATAATGCCTCTAGAGGAATTTCAACCTGTTCGGCGCCCACAGCTGAGCTGATAGTAAGGCCCTGCTCAGTGGCGCTAACCTGCACAGTCCCCCAACCAGACGCCTCCATATTCCAGCTAAAATTAACCGGTTTACGCCAAGTGGGTGGCATTAGCTTGATAGCTTCAGGCAAGCTGTTAAGCACTGGAGCGAAATACATATCAAACGTACTCCAGTTATAGCAAAGCATATAAGCTAGATCTAACCAACCCTTAGGTGTACCAAGCGGATAGATAGACCAGGCATAGCTAAAATTAGCTATATCTTCATCTGGCTCACGGTAATCAACCGCAAGCTTTTCTTCACTCTCTACTATTTGGGTGTCATAGCAGCGCAGCGTGAGCTTATAGCCCCATTTGCTATCCGCAGTGACGCCAAGTTCTACGCTGCGCACTCCTAGCACCCAGCGAATAGCGAAATCTGGGCCCATAACGATAGGAACAGTGGGTGAAAGTAGAGAGTTGATATCTAAAATCAGGCGGTGTAAATCTTCTAGGCTCACTTTTCGGCCCAGTAGGACAGCTACCCGGTTAGTTGCCTCAGCTTCTACATTCATGCCCTTGTCCCCTTCCTAGCTAATAGCCAGAGCCTATTACAGCCCCAGCACCCCGGCCACATCAGGCCTAAAGTAGCCCGGGCCTTTAAGCACCTTACCGTCTTCACGGTAGATAGGTTTGCCATCTTCGCCCAGTTTAGACATGTTTGAGCGCTGCACCTCAGCCAATACTTTAGCCAGGTCAATACCCATTTCTAGGGCCATACCGTAAATGACGTAGATCAGATCAGCCAAAGCATCAGCCGTCTCCACCGTGTCGCGCGAGCCGTCGTCGTCGCTAACTGCCTGCTTAAAAGCAGCCTCAACCCCTGCGCGAGCACATTTGCCGTAGACCGCACCTACTAGTTCGCCAAATTCTTCGGCAATCAGGCTCATGCGCATATGCACGCGCTCGTTATCAACGCTGGGAGCATCAGTAGGCAAAACCGGCAGCCCATAAACATGGTGGAAGCGGCGAACCAAAGCCTCCGGGTCATCACCCTCACGCTCACCGACGCCGTCGTGAGCCACCAAAGGAGTATCCACTGCCTGGCGTTCCCGCACCGGACCATCCCAGGGAGCAACCGGCTCTAACGGATCACCAGCTAGCAGCGTCCCCACCCACTGGTCGCAGTACTCGCCCTTATTTTGTCCGTGTAAACGCACCAAGCCTTCCCGCTTGAAACCAAGCGACCAGGCCAAACGCCACGAAGGCCAGTTAGGTACGCCGTCGTGAATTTCAGCTGCCCAATACAGAGCAGGCATCTTAAAACTAGCAAAAGCTGTACGAATTACTGCCACCACAGCCGCCCGCGCAACCCCGCTGCCGCGTACCTGGGGCGCAAACCAGTAACCAATTGCGGAGCTAGTAAACTCAAGCGAAACGCATCCCACCAGCTGGTCATCTAAACGCACTGCCCAAGTTGCACGCAAATCCTGGCTCCAGCCAGCTTGAGCTACTTCCTTAATAAAATGCTGAGCATCTGCAAGCGTGTAGGGGCTGGGCACCGTAGTCCATTTAGCGATCGCGGCGTCGGCGCAAATCTCACTAACTGCAGCGGCATCTTCTAAAACAAATTCGCTTAGTTCCAAGGCTGGCACGTGCTTACCCTGGCTATCAACATGGGCCGGAACTAAAACGTTAAAAGCTTGCATGACCACATTCTAAGCCAGGGCCACAGAAGCCAGGGCCACAGCTGCCCCTTAAAACACTTAGTGGCGGGCAGCTAACCAGCCACCCGCCACAAATTTAATCAGTCTCACTAGCCGATCTACTAGCCGATGCGGTGTACCTTCACCGGCGCCTTGCGAGCCACAAGGAAAGCACTCAAAGCACACGCAGCCGAAACTGCGCTGACGATGGCAAGCGCAACTGTAGAGTTTTCGCCACTCAAACCGGCTGTGGCCGTGGCAATACCACCTAGTGCAAACTGGCTCATGCCAATCATGGCTGAAGCAGTACCCACAGCGGCGCGGTCAACGGCAGACAAGGCTACGGCGGTGGAGTTACCAAAAATGAATCCCAGCGAGGCAACTATGAAGAAGAAACAAATCGCCATCAAACGAATGTCAGCGCCGCTAACGGTTACTAGGCCAATACCTGCCACGGCTGTAACATTTACGGCCAGGCCTAAAGCAATTAGTTGTTCCAGACTGTAGCGTTTGGCGAGTTTACCTGAAAGCGCAGTACAAGAAACCATGCCAATAGCGTTGATGGCGAAGGCAATAGCGTAACCAGTTGCGCTCATACCCATCATGTTTTGGTATACAAAAGGTGAGGCAGCAATGTAGGCAAATAGCACTCCAGCGGTGCACACCATGGTGGCGCCAAAACCGATATAACGCAGGTTCACCAGGGCTTTAAAACCACCCTTATCCCCCGCCGCCCGGCGACTTTCACGCACCTGACGCGGCAGTGATTCGCGCACAAATAACAGCGTCATAATGATGGTGCAGGTGCACGTGGCAGCCATAACCGCCATGATTCCACGCCAACCAATAGGGTCAGCAAGTACCCCTCCCAGCAATGGGGCAACAACTGGGGCTAAACCAGTAATAGTCATCATGATGTTGAGGGCACCAGCAGCCTGCTTAGACTGGGCACTGTCTAGTACGATTGCGCGACTGAGCACCATGCCGGCGCTACCTGCCAACCCCATAAGGAGACGGGCACCAATCAGCACCTCAATATTCGGGGAGAAAACTGCTATCAAACATGCCACAACATATAGGGTTAGCCCCGCTAATAGTGGTTTAAGACGGCCAATGCGGTCAGAGAGAGGACCGAAAAACACCTGCCCAAGCCCTGAACCAATTAGGAACGTGGTCAAGGTCAGTTGCACAGTAGATGACTGGGCAGCCAGGTCCTTAACCATGGCTGGCATTGCCGGCAGGTATAGGTCAGTAGATAGCGGTGCTACACCGGCCATAAGCGCCAAAGCGATAAGTGTGGGTGCAGCTAGGGTTTTGGCCTCTGGCGCGGTAGCTGTTGAGTTGGTATCAGTTGCAGAGGCAACAGCGCCGGCCGTAGAGACAGTAGAGACAACAGAGGCTGAGTCTTTAGCACCTGATCCCTCGGTACTTGAGTGTAACTGCGTAGTGTCGGCCCCTTCAGGGGATGATACAGATTTGCGTGAATGTGTCACATAAATACGCTGTCATGATTGTTGCAGTTTGGACAAGCAGCTCAGATGATGCAAATTTTCACAGCCAAATTCTGTGCAGCCTCATGCATTTACAGGCAAAGTACAGCCACAGGCAAGTACAGGCAAAATCGTCCCTTCCCTATGATTTTTTCATGGGGTTTTATAGGCAACGGACGAAAACCCCGTATCTGTAAGACCCTCCCCCTGCATCCTTGTCCTTTACTTGCCTGGCCCTGGCGCCAGATCCTAAGGGTGATTGCGCCAACCTTCACTAGAGCACCAACCCTCACTAGAATCTGGGGACACTTAGCTTCAACAAGCTAGCAAGCCACCAATAATGCCGCCCTGCCCATACCCTGACCTGGGGGTAGTCTTTCTAGGGCTAGTCTCTTGTTTTGTGGGTTTTTAGGATAACGACGACGGCGGTGCGGCCCCACCTACACTATGGCACCTGAAATTTTATGTAGGTAGGGCTTAGCACCACCGTCGCCGTAGCTTAAATTTACCTAGCTTAAAGCTCTCTTTTACAGCTACTAGGTCAAACTTATGGAGTAGTCCCGTAGGAGTCAGCGAAGTAGAGGTTGAACGGGCTTGAGGTCTCAGTAGTAGTCACTGTGCCGTTGACTTGGTGCCACTGGCGGCCAGCGGCTCATCACCGGCTACTGGGTAGTAGTCACTGTGCCGTTGACTTGGTGCCACTGGGCCTGGCCGGCTATACGCCACCGGGCCGACCAGGAAGTACGCAACCTAATCACATACCCATCACCAGTAACCTCATAGGCATGACTAACCGTGTAGTTAGGGTAGGGGGTGCCCGGGTCTGTGGTATCGAAGGACTGGCCGTCTCCCCAGTCCCAGTTAAAAGACACAGGTGTAGCCTCAACCTCAATCGCTGTTCCCAACAAAGTTATGTTGAAGGTTTGTTTATCTGGGCTGGTCCACACCATCATGGGTTGCTTGAAAATAACGAATATTTCCCCGCTCGGGTAACGGTTTATACCCGATCCGTGCGGGATGAGGCGGGCTACTTGTTCGTTATTGACCGTGGTAGGCCCGGCAGCCAGGGGAGCGCCGGTGTTGGCCTGGGCGGTGCATTCCTCAGGGGTGATTACCTCGGTTTTATCAAAGATGGCAACTAATTTCGGTATTGTGACGCAATGGAAGCGGTACTTTTCAGCTGCTCGTTTAGCTGCTTCAGGATCTATGGGCCCGGCCGGCTCAGCCACAGACGAAAAACCACCGGGAGTAGAAGTTTCCCTACGCACCGTAGCATCCCAGCCGTCGCCGGTGCCCCTTACATCGTTTGACGCAAAACACATTGGAACATATAATGTGCTAATTAGCGATCCACTAATCGTTAAAAGAATTAACTTTTTAGTCAAAGCTGCCATTTTTCTGCCTGATTACTATCCATTGATTATTTCTGTAGCTAAGTTCCACTAAAGCCCAACGACTTTCCGGTTTGTAATATTTAGCTGAACCGTCTCCGTAATATTGGTTGAAACCATCTTGTTTGTAATTTATTTGCACAACCATTGAATCCGGGAAATCATCTCTTCTGTAAGCTTCGGTGAACTTGATATCAGCAGGTTCTACCCATCCACCTTCCGAGTGATTTTCAATTGCTCCTTTAATGATTCCTGCGCAACCGAAATTATCTCCTGGGCAAAGCGCTTTATATTCATTGGTTTTACCGCTGCTGTAGGTGTAGTGGTAAAGCTGCACCCAATATTTAGCGGTAGCAATTGCGCCGTCATCATTATTTACTGTGATTAACTCTGGCTTAGGCGGAGGTTGCTTATTTCGGGCCTGTTCTCTAGAAGCCTCAAGTTCTGGCGACAAGGTCGCGGTCGGGCTAGATGTAATACTGGATGCTCCAGTTGCAGTAGGCGTGCCAGTGGCCTTGGCTTTGCTGCTGGCTTTGGGTGTAGCGGTAGCTGCCTTGGTATGTGTAGTGGCGACGGCGGCTTTACCATCAGCACTACTTGAAGCGTTTTGTTCTTGGCCCTCACTGCACCCAGTCAAGCCTGAGCAGGCCAGTAGGGTTAAAGCCAATGCGGCCTGAAAACTGCGTTTAGTTGGTGATGTTCTCATTGTGTTTTCCCATGATTAATCTGCGTTGATTCATCTAATTTGAAGTAGTGCCGTAGGAGTCAGCGAAGTAGAGGTTGAACGGGCTTGATGTTTCAGTAGTGGTGACTGTGCCGTTGACTTGGTGCCATTGGGTTTGGCCGGCTATGCGCCACCGGGCCGACCAGGAGGTACGTAGTTTGATCACATACCCGTCACCAGTAACCTCATAGGGGTGGCTGACACTGTAGTTAGGGTATGGCGTGCCGGGGTCTGTGGTCTCAAAGGTTTGGCCGTCTCCCCAGTCCCAGTTAAAAGACACAGGTGTAGCCTCAACCTCAACAGCTGTTCCCAACAAAGTGATGTTGAAGGTTTGTTTATCGGGGCTGGTCCATACCATCATGGGTTGCTTGAAAATAACGAATATTTCCCCGCTCGGGTAACGATTAATCCCAGAGCCGTGTGGGATGAGGCGGGCTACTTGTTCGTTACTGACCGTGGTAGGCCCGGCAGCCAGTGGCGCACCAGTGTTGACCTGGGCTGTGCATTCTTGGGGAGGCCCTGGTGCCAACCCTATTGTCATGAGTACTTCTACCCGTGGCAGTAGGCATTTTTGGGCGTATTCTTCAGCGGCTCGTTTAGCCGCTTCGGGATCTACCGGCCCGGCCGGCTCGGCCACCGCAGAAAAACCACCAGGACTAGTCGTAGTCTCACCCCTACCAAAGATAAAGCTACTTCCGTCGTCATCAGTTTTTTCCCAGTTATCTGCGTTTATGGGTAATGATAATGCGAGCGCAGGAACTAATAAGCAAGCTAATTGATTAATCTTCACGGTTAAACGCCTCTTTTACGATCCATTGAGATCCGTTATATTCAAGTTTTACGCCTGCATAGCGTGATTGCTTTGGATGATATTCAATTTTGCCATCGCTATCGTAGTGATTTACGCCTTCACGATCGAAATCTACCTGTATCACTACGTCGTTTTTAAAATCGGATCTCCGGAAAGCGGCTGTAAATTTAAGCGTAACCGGGGCTATCCAGCCACCTTCTGACTGATTACGAGTTGCGTCTTCTACAGGTTTAGTGGCAATAGATCCACTACCGGGGCAGAGTGCTTTGTATTCATCTACCTTGCCGGTGGTGTAGATGTAGTAGTAGAGCTGCACCCAATATTTGGCGGTAGCGATTGCGCCGTCGTCGCTGTTTACGGTGATTAGTTCTGGTTTGGGTGGTGGTTGAGTGTCGCGGGCTTGTTTCCTGGCGGCCTCAAGCTCTGGCGACAAGGTCGCGGTTGGGCTGGCGGTAGTTGAGGGGGTGCTAGTTACAGTAGGTGTACCGCTGCCCTTGGGTGTGGTGTTTGGTGTCTTGGTGTGTGCCGTGGCGACGGCGGCCTTGCTGCTACCAGCATTTGTAGCATTTTGTTCTTGGCTGTCACTGCACCCGGCTAGGCCTGAACAAGCCAGCAGAGTTAAAGCCAATGCGGCCTGAAAGCTGCATTTAGTTGGTGGTGTCCTCATTGTGTTCCCCCTATGATTCATCTGCGTTGATTTATCTGATAAAAGTTGCAACAAGCCGTTGTTTAGAACTCTGATGTGATGCCTCAGAAAGTTTTATGGAAGTGGTGCCATAAAAAGTTCTTATGGAGTAGTCCCGTAGGAGTCAGCGAAGTAGAGGTTGAACGGTGACGAGGTTTCGGTGGTGGTGACTGTTCCGTTGACTTGGTGCCACTGGGATTGTCCGGCTATGCGCCACCTAGCACTCCAGGAAGTACGTAGTTTGATTACGTATCCGTTGCCGGTTACTTCGTATGGGTGGCTGACCGTGTAGTTAGGGTAGGGTGTGCCTGGGTCAGTGGTCTCAAAGGTTTGGCCGTCTCCCCAGTCCCAGTTAAAAGACACCGGTGTAGCCTCAACCTCAACAGCTGTTCCCAACAAAGTTATGCTGAAGGTTTGTTTATCTGGGCTGGTCCACACCATCATGGGTTGTTTGAAAATAACGAATATTTCCCCGCTCGGGTAGCGATTGATACCCGATCCGTGTGGGATGAGGCGGGCTACTTGTTCGTTACTGACCGTGGTAGGACCGGCAGCCAAAGGCGCACCAGTGTTGACTTGGGCTGTGCATTCTTGGGGAGGCCCCGGGGTCAACCCCATTGTCATGAGTACTTCTACCCGTGGCAGTAGGCATTTTTGGGCGTATTCTTCAGCGGCTCGTTTAGCCGCTTCGGGATCTACTGGGCCGGCCGGCTCGGCCACAGACGAAAACCCACCAGGACTAGTCGTAGTCTCACCCCGACCTATAACGATCCCATGTCCAGTACCATCTTTTTCTCCCCACTCGTCTGTATACATAGGAGTTGGTACAGCAATTACTGGAACCAGTAAATACACTAATTGGTTAATTTTCACGATTAACTGCCTCTTTAACTATCCATTGTGTGCCGTTGTATTCGAGCTTTACGCCCGCCCAGCGTGATTCTTTTTCGTGATATTCAATTCTGCCATCGCTGTGATATTGAGTTACGCCTTCACGTTCAAAATCCACTTGTATCACTACATCGTTTTTAAAATCAGATCTACGAAAAGCATTAGTAAATTTTAAAGTGACTGGTTCGCTCCAGCCGCCGCGTACATGAGTTTCAGTTGCATACTCGACTGGCTTGGTGGCTGTGTCACCGTTTCCTGGGCAGAGTGCTTTGTATTCATCTACTTTGCCGGTGGTGTAGATGTAATAGTGCAGTTGCACCCAGTACTTAGCGGTAGCGATAGCCCCGTCGTCACTGTTGACCGTGATTAGTTCAGGCTTGGGTGGTGGCGGCGTAGCCAGAGCCCGCTTCTTAGAGGCTTCCAGCTCTGGAGTCATAGTTATAGTCGGGCTGGCGGTCGCTGTGGGTGCGCTGGTTGCGGTAGGCCCGCCGGTGCCTTTGGCTTTGCCGCTAGCCTTGGCTGTGGCGTTTGGTGTCTTGGTGTGTGCCGTGGCGACGGCGCCCTTAGCGCTGCCAGTACTCGAAGAGTTTTGTCCTTGATTGTCACTGCACCCACTCAACCCCGAGCAGGCCAGTAACATTAAGGCCAGTGCTGCCTGCAGATACCGTTTATTTGTTGAGGCCCCCATTGTGTTCCCCCATGGTTTATCTACACTGATGAAGCTTTAAGGGAGTGTTGGGGAAGTATTACAAAGCATGGTACATAACACCCCATACTGTTGGAGTGCTATACACTGTGTTTAGTAATGCCTAATATTTTAGATCTGCAATCTGAATCTCGCAGGCAAATCAAAAAACCTGCACTAATGTGTCTCAAACCACTAATAAAACTGAGAAAAATTGCTTCCTTAGGTATCGCATTGGGTGCAGGTTGGGTCCGGTTGAGGCAGCGCCAGAGTTGTTTGCTTTGGCGACGCCGTCACCCGGCTTGGTTGAGTCGGTAGCGTTTGGGTCGCCAGCATTTATGTCTGGCTTGATTGTGCCGTGGATGAGTGGCGCAGGTGTTGGCTGTAATAGCAGCGTTTGTGCCACGCCACCCCGATAGTTTTATCAGGCAACAGTGGTGCAACATGGCGGCATTAAAACTAGTGCCGCTGAGCATGGCACGCTCTGGCAATACTGAAACTAGCGCCATCTGCGTGGCACCTAGATAGAGCCTCCGCTGCATTCCCTCATGATCAACATTGCTTGATTAGTTAAGGAAGTGATGAGGACTGTTACAAAACATGCTACATAACGCCCCGCATTATTAGGTTGCTGTTTAGAGCGTTTAGTAATGCGTGGGTTAGTGTGTTTGGTGATACGTAAAATTTTAGGCTCACCCCGAGCCCTACATGGCTAAATCAAAATCCTGGAACAACACCTCATAAATCCGCGTCTGTATCTACAAAAAACCATGCACGCGCTACCGAGCAGGTCAAACGGCCAGGGTTCGCTTAGCCCAGGTCGGGCAGTCGGGGCTGCTCAGCCCAGCTCGAGCGGGCAGGGTTCGTTCAGTCAAGGGTGAGCGGATAAACCTCGCTCAGCCCAGCTCAAGCGGCCAAGGCTCTCTCGGTCAAGCTCAAAACGGCCAAGCCTCGCTCAGCCCAGGTCAAGTGGCCAGGACTCGCTAGCGGGAACGGCATCAGGGCGTGTCTTACTGAGCCACTGGTTGAAGGAGCGCGCCCACTTGGCGTGCGAGCGAGCTTGCCAAGTATTAGCCTCAGCCAGGTTTAGCTGCGCCAACTGCTTGTGTTTGAGCGCCATTGTCTGCAAGACATCCAGCGTGGCCTGCACATCTACCTCAGCGGTGTGCAGCCGCTCGTCGTTTTCGACGCCGTAAACCTCAATCAGGTTCTCCAACTTGCGCTTGCCTTTACGCCAGCGCTCTAGCTCCCGATCCAGTACCAGCGGATCTAGCACCGGCGTTGGCTCACCGCCTAAACGCTCGGTTAGTGTGGCCAGGCCGTGGCGCTTAAGCTCAGATTCCATCAGGGTTAGGTCATAGCTGGCGTTAAAAATGACTAGCGGAATCGACGCCTGCAGCGCCTCAACAATATGGGTGGCGAGCTGCTCCAAAACCTCCTCAATGAGGGCGCCGTGAGTTTTAGCCACCTCGTTGGTAATTCCGTGCACGGCCGTGGCGCCGGCGGGAATCTCGACGCCGGGATTGGCCAGCCAGGTGCTTACGGTGTCTTGGGCGCGGCTGGGGGCGTCGCTACTGGCAGGGCGGAACACCAAAGCGGCCGTCACCAGCCGGTCATGGCGAGGGTCAACCCCGGTAGTTTCCGTATCGAAGCCCAATAAAGGGCCGTTAAACCATGGTGTGCTCATGTTTTCTCCTGGTGGATGCGATTTGGTGGATAAGTTGTGCTTTGGTGGCTGACGGCTGCCGGGGTACCTATAGCGCCAGGTGTCGGGTGCCTGGGCTGCCGGATTGGCTAGGCCGCAGGTGCCGATGCAATGACAGGCAATGCTGCCGGCATGACAGTCCGGGCCGGGTGTTACTTTAAGTTTGGCATGTCTATACCCCTCGCTAAGGTGCCATTTTTACGTCATTTTGGCGGGGATAGGGGAGCGCCGGGGGCAGAGGCGACGGCAGGGGCAGAGGCGGCGACAGGGACAGAGGCGGCGACAGGGACAGAGGCAGCGGCATGGGCGGAGGATAGGGGCAGGAGCGGGAGACAGGGGGCAGGGGCGGGGGACAGGAGTGACGGCAGGGGTGGGGGTAACGCCGGTGGCGGGGGCGACGACGTCGTAAAAGCCAGCTGGAACTGAAAGCCGTCTGCTGCTGGGACTGAAAGCCTACGTTAAGTCCTTACAGGCGCTGTACAGACAATCAAACCAGTATGTTTGCCAAAAAACTTATTTACCCGCTTAACCCAGGTGAAATTTTGACCTAGAACACGGTAAAGTAATACCCAGCACGCGCGGCGACCTGCGGCGCGTTCTCATAGCTACCAGCCAACGCTGGCAATAACTTCAGTCAAGGAGAATGTTTATGGCACAGGTAACCGCCACCATCGCCTCCAAGGTCGGCCTACACGCTCGTCCTGCCGCTGCTTTCGTCAAGGCCGTTGGCGAACAGGGCATCCCGGTCACCATTGCCAAGGAAGGCGGCAGCCCGGTAGACGCTTCCTCCATCCTCGGTGTCATGACCCTAGGCGCCACCTTCGGTGACGTCGTCACCCTGACCAGCGAGGCCGAGGGTGCCGAGGCCGGTCTGGAAGCCCTCAAGGCTCTGCTAGAGACCGACCTGGACGCCTGATACGTCTGAACTTAGCCCCCGCCAGCGTTTTTACGCAGCGGGGGTTTTTGTTTGTCTTTAATATTGGTCTATGACGACTGTTGTTGCGATAGATGGCTCGGCCCTGGGTAACCCAGGCCCCGCCGGTTGGGCTTGGTATGTGGACGAAAACTGCTGGGCGGCTGGGGGATGGCCTAGCAGCAGCAATAATCGTGGCGAACTTACAGCGCTGTTGGAGCTACTGAAAGCCACTGCCTCCACAAATGAAGAATTACATGTACTGGCTGATTCGCAGTACGTGATTAATTCGGTGACTAAATGGATAGCGGGCTGGAAAGCTAATGGTTGGCGTAAATCAGATAAAAAACCAGTGGTTAATGTTGACTTAATGCAGGCTATCGATAAAGCCATTACTGGACGTAAGGTGAGTTTTGAATGGGTGCGTGGTCACAGCGGCCACCCCCTCAATGAAGCCGCTGATGATAAGGCCCGCGCCGCCGCCAGGGCTTATCAGCATCACAGCTCGGTGGAGAGTGGCCCGGGGTGGACTCGCGGGGAAAATAAGGGGACTACGACGACGGCGCCCGGCTCAGCTCAGGGATCGAAATCTGCTAGTAAAGCTGCTAGCCAGCCAAATAAAAAAGAGCATGCGAAGACTAGTGCTAGTGCGTCAGATGAGGTGAAAACTACGTCTAGCCAACAAAAAATTGCTAATGCACAGCAGAGCATCGCTGCTTTGCAACAACAGATTGCGCAGACGCAACGAGAAATTGCTTCAGAACAGCAAAAGATAGTTGCCGCCCACCAAAGTATTGCGGCGATTCAACAAAATCTCGCGGCAGCTCAACAAGGCATTGTGACAATTCACAAGAAGGCTACGGCAGCTCAACAAAGCATTATGACGATTCAACAAAAGATCGCGGCAGCACAACAAAAGATCGCCAAGATTCAACAAAAGATTGCTAGTGCACAGCAAACAATTGTCTCAGCACAGCAAGAAATTTTGTCTGCTAACCGCCACGGCGGACGCGCTAAATCAGCTGACCCTAACCCCGACACCCTGTTTTAGGGGCAGGCCGCACGTTTAACGTGAAACAAAAAGATGCGGGCCGGAATGTAAATTCCGGCCCACATTGCTTTTAAACCCGGTTAGCTTTGCGGCAACAACGCGGCGCCACTGGCGCCGGCGCTGTTGCCAGCGTGGCTAAGCTTTGCACATGGCTAGGCTTTGCACGTGGCTAGGCTTTGCGCGCTGTCAGGCGGCTAGCGCCTAGTGCCTGATTTGGTGGTGGCCAGGGCGTCGGCGCCGCTAGTACTAGCGCGGCTAATGTCTCAGACCAGGGTCATGGCCTGGCGGGCGATGGCCAGCTCCTCGTTGGTGGGTACTACCAGCACCTTCACCTTCGAGTCGGGGGTGGACACCACACGCGGCTCGGGGCTGCGCTGGTTGTTGGCCTGCTCATCTAGCTCAACCCCCAACCAACCCAGGCGAGCACACAGCTCGGCGCGAATGGCGGCGTCGTTCTCACCAATACCAGCGGTGAAGGTGAGGGCATCTAGGCCACCCATGACAGCGGTGTAAGAACCCACGTACTTGAGTAGGCGGTGAATGTAGATGTCCATGGCTTCGCGGGCCTGGGTGTCGCCGGCGGCGATACGCTTCCACACTTCACGCATGTCGTTGTCGCCGCACAGGCCCTTCATACCGGACTCGCGGTTGAACAGATGGTCCAGCTCCTGGGCGTCCATCCCGGCCACGCGGGCCAGGTGGAATACCGCAGCCGGGTCGATGTCACCGGTACGGGTACCCATAACCAGGCCCTCCAGCGGGGTTAGACCCATGGAGGTGTCTACTGCGCGTCCGCTCACAACAGCGGAGGCACTAGCGCCGTTACCCAGGTGCAGCACAATCTGCTTGAGGTCGTCACGACCCAGCAGCTGGCTGACAGTAGAGGAAACGTACTGGTGGCTGGTGCCGTGGGCGCCATAGCGGCGAATCTCGTACTTGTCGGCAACCTCGCGGTTCAGGGCGTAACGCGCGGAGGCTTCCGGCAGGCCCTGGAAGAACGCGGTGTCGAAAACAACCACGTGCGGCACATCGGGCAGCAGCTGGCGAGCCACGCGGATACCGGCTAGGGCCGGGCCGTTGTGTAGCGGGCCTAGCGGGATTAGCGCCTCAACCCGGTTTTCTACCGCCTCGTTCACCAGGGCGGGGCCGTCAAAGTAGCGTCCACCTTGCACTACGCGGTGACCGACGGCGGCAATGTTGGCTTCTGCCAGGGAGGGGCCTTCGCTTTCGAATAGCTCCAGCACCTTGGCTAGGCCGGCGCGGTGGTCAGGTACGGGAGCTTCGATCACAGTCTTAGCTTCGTCGTGCTTGTGGGTGATCGCGCCCATTTCCTCACCGATACGCTCCACCAGACCCGAGGCAAGAGCCTGGCCAGAGTCGGGGTCTACCAGCTGGTACTTGATGGAGGAAGAACCGGAGTTGATCACCAAAACGGTGTGCAGTGCCATAAAAATCCCTTGCGTTACTTGGCGTTACTTGCGTTGTTAGTGCTTGCTTTTAGCCCTGTGCCTGTACGGCAGTGATGGCCACGGTGTTAATGATGTCTTCCACCAGCGCACCGCGAGACAGGTCGTTTACCGGCTTGTTCAGACCCTGCAGGATCGGGCCCACCGCCACCGCTCCAGAAGAACGCTGCACGGCCTTGTAGCCGATGTTACCGCTGGAAAGGTCCGGGAAGATGAACACGTTGGCGCGTCCGGCAACAGCGCTACCAGGGGCCTTAGTGGCGGCCACGGAGGGGTCAATGGCGGCGTCGTACTGAATGGGGCCCTCAACGGCCAGCTCAGGGGCCTTTTGACGGACCAGTTCAGTGGCGGTGCGAACCTTGTCCACATCCGCGCCCTTGCCGGAGGTGCCGGTGGAGAAGGACAGCATGGCCACACGCGGCTCCACCCCGAACTGGCGGGCGGTTTCAGCCGAGGAAATGGCGATGTCAGCCAGCTGCTCAGCGGTGGGCTCAGGGTTGACGGCGCAGTCACCGTAAACCAGTACGCGGTCTTCAAGCAGCATCAAGAACACTGAGGAAACAATGGAGGTGCCCGGCTTGGTTTTGATGATCTGGAAGGAAGGCACGATGGTGTGGGCGGTGGTGTGTACCGCGCCCGAAACCATACCGTCGGCGTCGCCCATGTGCACCATCATGGTGCCAAAGTAGGACACGTCCTGGACTTTTTCGCGGGCCTGCTCCAGGGTGACACCCTTCTTGGCGCGCAGGCGGGCAAACTCGGTGGCGTACTTTTCCAGCAGCTGCTCGTCGTTTACGGACACGATACGGGCGTCGGAAATGTTCAGGCCTAGCTCAGTGGCGCGGGCGTGTACAGCCTTTTCGTCACCCAGCAGCACCACGTTGGCTACGTTGCGGCGCAGCACGGAGTCAGCGGCGCGCAGCACACGGTCGTCTTCAGACTCGGGTAGCACAATGGTGCGGCGGTCGTTGCGGGCGCGCTCGATCAGTTCGCTTTGGAACATCAGCGGGGTGACCACCTCGGAGCGGGCCACATCCAGGGCGTCCATAATGCCCTTAACGTCAGCTTCCTGCTCGAAAGTGGTGATCGCGACGTCGATCTTGTGCTTGGAGCCCTGGGCGATGTGAGCCTTAATGGAACCCGCAGCCAGACCCACCTTGAAGGTGTCCAGGTTGGTGGTGATGATGGGCAGTGAGGTGCTTAGGCCCTTGATTAGCTCGGCGGGCACGGTAGGTAGCGGGAAACCGCCGTTTAGTACCAAACCAGCCAGGGAAGGCATGGCAGTGGAGGCGTGCGCAGCAGCCAGGGCGATGATGATACCTACGCGGTCTGAGGGCACAACCACCAGCTGGCCGTCACGTAGACGCTCCATAGCGTGGGAGACGTCCATAGCGCAGATGAGCAGGTCTTCAGCCTCGCGTTCTAGCAGTGCCGGGTCGCCGGAAAGTAGCTGGCCGTCAATAGTGCGCATAACTTCGCCGACGCTGGGGGCGGCCAGTAGTGGCACTTCCGGGATGGAGGTGACAGTTAGCCCCTCCAACTTGGACTTGAGCAGGTACTCGATAGCTTCGCGCTCGCTGGGCTTGCAGCGGTTAGCTACCACGGCCACCACCCGGGCGTGTTCGGCTGCGATTTCCTTAATCGATACCTGGGCGCTGGCTAGTGCTTCGGAGGGGCCCTGGTTGCCGTTTACTACCAGCAGGGTGGGGGCGCCAATGTTGGCTGCTACCTGGGCGTTTAGGGTCAGTTCGGGGTTGCCGGCGACGCCGTCGTAGTCAGAGCCGTCAATGATGACCACGTCGTGCTCGCGGGCCACGTTACGGTAGGCCTCAATGATGGCGGCCATGCCGGCTTCGGGGTCGGCGCGGAATTCGTCCCAGGTGACGCCAATGGCCTGCTCAGCGCTTAGGTGTGAGCCTGAGTGCTCAAGTAGGAGCGGGGTGAATAGGTCATTTTCCCGGTCAAATACGAAGGGGCGGAAAATACCAACTTTGGCCACCACCTTGGTTAACGCTGAAGCTAGGGACAAAGCCACCATTGACTTGCCCGAGCCAGCGCTGGGAGAGCTGATATAAATGCTGTGTGCCACGCTACAACCTCGGATCTTCTATCAAATCGTTCGCGGGGCGGCCGAGGTGACCTCGGCGTCCCATGTTCTAAGTCTGCCTCATTGTCATGCTTAACTTTGCCAAGCTTGGCTGTAGGCAGGGGTGAAACATCTCTTATTTTGTGGGTTTTTGTTAGTTATGTCGGTTTCCGACGGCGCCCGTGCGGGTTGGGTGCGGGGGCTGATGGCCTCCCGGGTGCGTCGTCGTCGCTGTAAATTAAGTCAGCAGCAGCGGCAAGGTAGAAATAATGGTGGTGATGATGACCAGCGGCTCAAACACCGCCAAAGTCAGCCGCTTAGCCAGTGCGCGCCCCGCCAATGCCCCAAACAGCACGATCGGCACCAAAAAAGCCGCTATTTGCAGGTGCTGGGGCTGAATTAGGCCCAGGGAAATAGTGAAGGGAAGCTTGGAAAGATTAACTAGGAAGAAAAACCAGGCGGTAGTTCCCAAGAAAGTTTTTACACTGAATTTGCAGGCCAAAAAGTACATGCTGGTAACCGGGCCGCCAGCATTAGCAACCATAGTGGTAAACCCCGCTAAAGCCCCAGCAATGGCGCGCATAGGTTTATTTGCGGGAATATTGGTTAGCTTACGGCGACGCTGCCAAATAGTTAACACAACTAAAAGCAATAAAATAATGCCAATAGATTTACGCATCTGTGCTTGGGTAACAAAACGCATAAAGACAGCCCCGGCCACCACCCCGGTAAGCACTGAAACAACTAGGCGGCGCAGCAGTTTAAAGTTGGCGTCGTGGCGGTAAGCCCAGATGGCCAGCAGGTCGCCGGCCAGTAGTAAAACCAGCATCATGCCGGTGGATTCCTTGGCGGGTAGCACCAGGGCGTAAATTGCTGCCGCAATTGAAGCTAACCCGGGGATGGCGGTCTTTGCCAGGCCGGTTAGCAGCGCTGCAACGATTAGCATCGCCCAGCTCAGTACCGTTAAAGAAGCTAACACCACTGCAGTCTACAGTAATTGTAAGAACAATTTTTGGTTGAATTTACTTAAAGTAGACTGCCCATATGCCCAACCCCACTCAGGCCGACGTCGCCTGTCCTGGCTGCTCTGCGCGTGGGCGGCATGGGGACTTTAGGGGCGCCGTCGTGAAAGAAAGTTCGTCAGAGCGGGGCAGGGGAGTGGGTGGGTACTTTAGGGGCGCGGGCGGATATAAACGTGCTCAGCCCTAACAAGGTGCGCCAGGCCTAGAGGCGCTTGGGCATAAAAAAGTCCCGGACCGCTAGTGAATGAACTGCGATCCGGGACGTATTCCCGTACCTGTAAAGCTGGCTTAATTGCTAGCTTTACAAGCTTTGGGGTAAAGCGCTAGGCATCAGGCGTTGATGAGCTTTTCCTCAACGTAGCTGCGAGCGATCTTGGCGTACTTCAGGGGCTCGGCAACCTTGGGGTCCTGCTCGGCCTCAACCAGGATCCAACCCTTGTAGCCGTGCTCGACCAGGAAGTTGTAGGGCTCGGTGAAGTCGATGGTGCCGTCGCCGGGCACGGTGAACATGCCGGCCAGGAAGGAGTCGAGGAAGGAGCGCTTGGCTTCCTTGGACTCGGCCATCTTCTCGGGGCGAACGTCCTTGAAGTGGACGTGCTTGATGCGGTCGATGGCGCCGTGCAGCAGGCCCAGGACGTCGCCGTCGCCCACGAAAGCGTGACCGGTGTCGAACAGCAGGGAGACCTTCTCGGGGTCGGTCAGCTCAAGCAGCTTGAAGGTTTCTTCCTTGGTCTGTACCACGGTGCCCAGGTGGTGGTGGTAGACCAGGTCCAGGCCGTACTCGTGAGCGATCTCGCCGAGCTTGTTCAGGCCCTCAGCCAGAACGGGCCACTCTTCCTCGGTTAAAACGGGCTTGTTCTCGAAGATGCAGATGTCGCGGATGCCCTGCACGGAGCCGGTCTGCTCAGAGACCACCACACGGGTGGCGCCCAGGAACTGCAGGTACTCGCAGGTGGCGCGGAACTCGGGGATAACGGCGTCGATGCCGTCACGGATGATGAAGGAGGAGAACCACTGGGCCACGATCTTCAGGCCAGCAGCGTCAGCCTTAGCCTTGACCTCTTCCTTGGGCGGGTACCAGCCGGCAACCTCGGTGCCACGGAAGCCAACGGTGGCCAGGTCGTCGAACATGACGTCGATGGTGTTCCATTCGCCAACCTCGGGAATGTCGTCGTTACGCCAGCTGATGGGGTGCATACCCCAGGTGATGCCGTGCGGGTCAGTGATGGCGGTGGTGGGGTCTAGCTTTGCTGCCATTGCAACTCCTTTGTGTTTTAGCATTCGGTGAGCGGCGTATCCCGGCCTCAAGCGCTCACTAAGAAGTCTATTCGAAACGTTTCTGAGACTTCAATGTCTGGACAATTAATTTTATTTTGTTCGCGCCGGTGAACAGTTTTTCGCTCGACGTCGCCCCTGACCACTTAGGTGCTGCGTGCCTTTTGGGGGGATGCGGCGGTGCTGCCCTGGTGATAACTTAGCGCAGTTAACGCGGCTAGTTAGGGGCGACGTCGAACTGTAGCGGCAGTTAGATACCGCTGGAAAGTGGGGTGCTTGTCTTACAACAAGCACCCCACAAGTTTTGGTCAGGAGAAGCGAGCCTTCATCTCGACCTCAATCTCTTCCAGAGACTTGTCGGCGGTCTCAGGCATGATCTTGAACAGGATTACGGCTACGACCAGGTTGGTGACACCGTAGATGGTGTAGGTGATGCCACCACCAAGGTTCTCCATCATGTAGGGGAAGGTCCAGCCCACGATGGCGTTGACGATCCACAGGCAGAAGATGGCGGTACCGTTCATGACGCCGCGCACGTTGGACGGGAAGATTTCACCCATCATGGTCCATACGATGGTTCCGTTGGAGGACTGAACGATCAGCATGAATACGGCCATCAGGGCCAGGATCAGGTAGGCGGCCCAGCTCGGCGGGGTGGTCTTGTTGTCGATGTGTGGAGCAATGGTGAACTCGAAGATAGCGGCGATAGCCAGCAAGGAGATACCTACACCGATCACGTCGGCGATCAGGATCTGGCGACGACGGAACTTCAAGATCAGCCAGATACCCAGGGCAGAACCGATAACACTCATGACACCGTTAGCAACCTGGGCGGTAATGGAGGCGGAGGTGGACATACCGGCGTACTGCAAAACCTTGGGGGCGTAGTACATAACGGTGTTAACACCGGTTAGCTGGTTGGTGATAGCCAGGAAGATACCGACGAACATCAGCTTACGCAGCCACGGAGTGGCCATGACGTAGCCAAAGCCCTTGCGCTGAGCGTGCTCTTCTTCTTCCTGCTGGTGAGCCTGGACCATTTCCATGAGCTCGTCGGCCAGCGGGCCGTCCTTTTCCTCGTTGCGCACGCGCTTGAGGGCGCCGATGGCGTCGTAGAGACGTTCCTTAGCCAGGTACCAACGTGAGGACTCAGGCATGAGGCGGATACCGATCCACAGGGCCACAGCCGGGACCGAGCACAGTACGATCATGTAGCGCCAGGTGTCACCGTTACCGGCGCTGACCTGCAGCTGCTCTAGGAAGGCGTGGTAGGCGGCGGGCTCTAGGTTACCGCCCTGGGAGGTCTGCATCTTGGACAGAACGTCGAAGGAGATGTCGTGGCCCAGCAGGCTCGGGTCGAGGGTGCCAGAGGGGTCAGCAGTGATGGTCAGCTTGGGGCCGCCACTCATGGAGTTGATGATGGCGTTAATGGTGAAGGCGAGCAGCTGACCGGTAACGATCATCAGCTGGTCGAGGGCCACGATGGAGCCACGAATACGCTTAGGCGCAGTTTCAGCTAGGTAAACAGGAACAGTTGCACTCGCACCACCCACAGCAAAGCCCAGGATGAAGCGGAAGATGTACATGATCCACACGTTCGGGCTGAAAGCGTTACCGCAGGCACCGAAGAAGAACAAGATGGCCAGCAGGGTGATGTTGTGACGACGACCGTACTTGTCAGACAACAAACCACCAATGAGTGCACCCACGGCTGCACCGATTAGCAGAACACCAGAGATACCGCCCTCTTCGAGGCTGGTCAGTGTCAGGCCGGAAGCGCCGTCGGGCATGTACATGTAGGGCAATGCGCCACTGATTACACCGGTGTCGTAACCAAATAGCAGTGAACCTAGCGTGGCTACAGCCGCGATGGCAACTACGCCACGGTGCTTGCCAGAAGGCGGAGTCTTGTCGACCGCCTTCTGCATCTGCTCCCTGTTAATAGTCTTCAGGGAGATGTCACCCTTTGACATTGGGTGGCTCCTTTCCTATTTTTCACTCGTCTACGAGCGTATACCCCCAGCAGTGGGGGCAAGTTTTTTTAATTGTTGTGTTTGCCGGCAGCTCGGCGCAGAGTTACCTGGTCCCTGGGCTAGGGGCCCAAAGGGGCCAGGCGCAGTATCACTTGTCGAAGGTGGTGTTGCCTTCGACGCGAGCCACCTCGTGCCACTGGCCATCAGCGGCGGAGGCGACGGTGGCCTCGTCAACTTCAGCGGCGCACCAGGCGTCAGCTGCTGAAGGAGCGAGCTGCTTGCCAGTTAGAACGGACTCGATGAACTGCGCGGCTTCGACCACCTTCATGTCGTCAAAGCCCATGGAGGTGCCGATAGCCGGCTGGAAGCGGGACCACTGGCCCCAAGCCGGGTTGGCCATAGCGCGGGTGTAGCCGTGGGTGGCTCCGCCGTCGACGCCGAGGCATACTTCCAGCTCGTTAAGGCGCTCGAAGTTCCAACGGGCAGAGCCCTCGGTGCCGTAAACCTCAACCACGTACTCAGCGCGCGGGCCTACGCTGACGCGAGAGGACTCCAAGGTGCCCACCACGCCGTTGTCGAAACGTACCAGCATGGCTACGTAGTCTTCGTTTTCAACCTCGCCAACCTCATCGCCGATCTCAAAACCGGAGTGGCCCACACCCATCTTGGTGGGGATAGGACGCTCGGTGATGAAGGTGTCGGTGATGGCGCTGACGGAGGCGATGCGGCCCACGATGTACTGGGCCAGGTCTGCGCCGTGGCTCATCAGGTCGGGCACAACCCCGGCGCCAGCCTTTTCCCTGCTAGCGCGCCAGGTCAGCGGGCTTAGTGGGGAAGAGTTGTAGTCCGCAATGAACCACACGCGTACGTTAGTCAGGCGGCCAAGCTTGCCTTCACGAACCAGGGTGCGCATGTACTCAATGGCGGGGGTGTGGCGGTAGTTGAAGCCGACGGCGCTAACCAGGCCAGCCTTCTCAGCGGCCTGAGCGATTTCGCGCGACTGCTCAGCGCTTACACCCATGGGCTTTTCGATCCAGAAGGGCTTGCCGGCAGCAATGGCGGCGAGGGCGATTTCCTTGTGGAGGAAGTTAGGTGAAGCAATAGAAACGATGTCTACCTCAGGGTCTGCTAGCAGCTCGTGGTAGTCGGCGTAGGCGCGCTTGAAACCTAGCTTGCCGGTCGCTTCTTCGCGCACGGAGTCAATCGGGTCAGCGGCGGCAACTAGCTCTACCTCTACCCCTAGCTCGGGGAAGTACTCTGCTACGGCCTTGTAAGAACGAGTGTGTAGACGACCCATCCAACCTAGGGAGATTACGCCAACCCCCAGGCGCTTCTTCTCACCCATAGCTCCTCCTTGGTGTCTGTGGTGTGGTCTGAATGTGTTGTATTCGGTGCAAACGCGCGTCAGCAATGACGTTGGGTACACACTAGCATCACGCAAATGTAAGTACAACTGCCTGATTTAAGTGGCCTGTGCTACTAGCTATCACAGGTCGGTTTATCTAGTCGTATGTCAGTAAGTGGCGCAAAAACTGCCACTTGCCGCCACCTTAAGAGCACATTTAACTAGTCGTAGCAGAGCGCAGCGAAGAGGCTCTAACCTGCAAAAACGGCTCAATTAACTGCATTTGCGGAGTGGGGCTGGGAGGATCAACCAGCGCTTTAACTGACAGCGCGGCCATTTTTTCAAGATTCTGGTCGATCGAAGAGAGCGCAAATTCAGGGTGGGCAGCCATGCGGGTGTTGTCATACGAAACCATGCCAACGTCTGGCCCCATCCGCCAATCTGAACGGTAGACAGCCGCCGCATAGTCGATAGCCAGCAGATCGTTGAACGCAATGATGGCGCAGTGACCGGCGTCGTGAGATTTAGTGAGCAGCTCTAAATTGGCCTGGCAGTCCCAGTGAGATTTGAGAATCTTAAAAGGCACTCGCTCCTGCGCGGCCACCAATTGGCAAGCCTCCAGGCGCTCATAGACAATCGGCTCCATGCGGGTGGAGGTGGGGGTAGCAAAATACAGGTGGCTGTAGCCCTGCTTGGCCAGGTGGCGAATTACCTGCGTGGCCGCAGCTATCTCATCCAAGCGGGTAACCCACACGGTGTTATCGCCCAGTTGGCGATCTAACAGGCATAAATTGATGCGCTGACTTAGTTCCAGCACCGCCCCGGTATCCAGGGTAATCCCGGCAAAAATAACCCCAGCCGGACGCATTTGCAGCACCTGCTTAATTACTTCTTGCTCACGCTCAGGCATTCGGTCAGAAACCATTACCAGCAGCGAATAGCCAACCTTTTCAGCTGCTTTACGCAGGGCGCGGGAAAGCTGATCAAAATAGGGATTATCTAAATAGGGCAGCACCAATAACAGCCGGTGCGAATCGCCTCCGGCCAGCTCAGCTGCCGCCGAATGGGGCTGATAATTTAGGGCGCGCGCGGCGCTAAGAATACGCTCGCGGGTGTGCTGACTCATGCGTCCGCCCCCGCTTAATGCCAGGGATACCAGGCCGCGTGAAACTCCTGCGAGTTCAGCGACATCTGCCTGTGTTGCTGGACGAGCCTTCATCATGTCTCCTGTGACTGATTATTTATGGGACAATCCTAGCAAGTGTGTTAGGAGATATATGGGCGCCAAGGTAACTATTTCCAGCGTAGCTAAAGCCACCGGCCGTTCTATTTCCACAGTTTCGGCTGCGCTCAATGGTGCTAGTGGAGTGGCTGAGTCTACTCGCGCCGAAATTTTGCAAGCCGCCCAACGCCTAGGTTACGCGGCCGATCCTAACGCCCAGCAGCTGCGTCGTCGCCACAGCGGCATGATGGGGGTGGTGCTAACTGCCGGCCAAGCCTTCCAAGTGCGCCTGCTAGATGCGGTCTATGCAGCCGCCAAAGACCTAAACGTAGATGTGCTGGTAGCAGCCACTACCGCTAACCATGATCAAGAAGCTGGGGTGCGGGCCCTGCTGGCACGTCACTGTGAGGGGCTAGTGCTAATTGATCCCGACGACGACGAAACTGGCCGTCAGGGCCAGATCGGTAAGCGCGTGGCCACAGTGGTGCTTAGTAATGATGCTGCCGCACCTGGGGTTGATAGCGTACTTTCGCGTGACGACGTCGGTATTAGCGCCAGTGTGGACCATCTAGTTTTGCAGGGGGTACGTCGCATTACCTATATCGACGGCGCCGGCTCTAGCGCTTGTGTGCGCCGCACTCGGGCTTACCGTCAGGCCATGAAAGACCATGGTTTAGGCCAGCATATTCAGGTGGTAGCCGGGGGTACCTCAGAAGCTGAGGGGGCCCGGGCAGCGCAGCAGTTGCTAGATGGCGGTGATTTACCCCAGGCTTTGATGTGCTTTAACGATCACTGCGCTATAGGTGCGCTAATGGCGCTAGTGCGCGCGGGTAAACGGGTGCCGCAAGACATTTTGGTGATGGGTTATGACGGTATCGATTTGGCCGGGGTAAGCGCGCTAGAGCTAAGCACCATCGACCAAAATGCCACATTAATGTCACGGGTGGCCTTGAAGCTAGCACACGCGCGCTCGCTGCAGCGACGCGGTGAACCGGTGAGCTTGTCTGAAACTCTAGAGGAGTTTGGCGATAATATACATATCACTATGAAAGCTGATCAAAGTGTATGTGTGGAAGTAAAACCACGAATGATTGTGCGTTCATCCACCAAATTTATGTAGCGGCATTTAAACAGCAGCTGCTGATTTAAAAAGCGTTTTTGGGGGCGGAAAAATATTTTTCCGCCCCCAAAAACTTACTGGAGAAGCTGTGAGCGCACTTAAAGCCTGTTAAGGCTCACAGGTGTACAACCTTGCCGGTGGCCACGGACTCGGTGGCGGCCTCGGCTAGGCGCAGGGCCTCGATGGCGTCCTTGATGCCGGGCAGGGGCTTGGTGCCACCGTTGACGGCGTCGATGAAGCTGGTCAGCTCGATGCGGTAGGCGTCGGCGTAGCGCTGCAGGAAGAAGTCCAGGTAGGGCTCAGCGGCGTCGGTCAGCTCGTCGTTGTTCAGACGCACGGTGGTGGCGCGGATGTTGTCAGCGTTGAGGGTACCGGTGGCACCCTGAGCCTCTAGACGCTGGTCGTAGCCGGAAGCGCAGTGACGGTTGTTGATGATGGTAGCTACCACACCGTCAGCGTTCTTCAGGGTTACCACAGCGGCGTCGGAGTCGCCGGCTTCCTTGATGGCGGGGTTGAAGTTCTGGCCTACGGCGTAAACCTCGGTGATGTCGCCCAGGAAGAAACGAGCCATGTCGAAGTCGTGGATGGTCATGTCGCGGAAGATACCGCCGGAGACCTTTACGTACTCGGCCGGCGGGGCGGAGGGGTCGCGGGAGATGATCAGGAGGGTCTCCAGGTTGCCGATCTTGCCGTCGGCAACAGCCTGGTGCAGGGTGGCGAAGGAGGGGTCGAAGCGGCGGTTGAAGCCGAACATAACCGGAACCTCTACGGCGTCCAGCTCAGCCTGGGCAGCCTCAACGTCCTTCATGTCCAAAGCAATGGGCTTCTCGCACAGCACGGCCTTGCCAGCCTTGGCGGCAGCCAGCAGGTGCGGAATGTGTAGCGGAGTGGGGGAGCCAATAACGACGGCGTCGACGCCTTCGTCAGTGAAAACGGAGTCAACGTCAGTGGTGTGGGCTGCACCGTACTCAGCGGCGAGTTTCTCGGCGGCGTCGCCGAAGGGGTCAGCAATCAGGGCCAACTTGGCATCCGGGTGGGAGGCGATGGTCTTAGCGTGGACGTGGCCAATGCGGCCGGCGCCAATGACGGCAATGTTTAGCATATTTTTCCTAAAGTAAGTGAGTTTGGGTGTGGGCGGTGGCCTGCAATCATTAGCTGCAGCCGTTTCTTTAGGCCACCGCCCTTAAATTTAAGCTGATCTTAAGATTAGGGCTTGGGAATGAGTACCTCGCGTACCAGGCGGTCTAGGTCGTTGTCGGACTCTAGGAAGCCGCGCAGAGTCTTGCGGGTGGCGCCGAACTGGGTGAACTCCTCGGGGGTCATGCCCTCGGGTTCGTAAGCACGGACGAACTCGGGGATGCCCAGCAGGGTCTCCATGATGTCGTCGCGCACGGGCACGTCCATGCGCTCAACCATCTTGTAGCCGGAGTTGTTGATCAGCTGCTGCCAAGCGAACGGCGGGGAGACTACGACGTCGCCACCGACGAACTCGCTCCAGTGCATCACGTTACGGAAAGCAGCGGAGAGCATGCGAGCACGCAGGCCGCGCTTCTGGAACTCGGCGTAGGCGCGCTTGAAGGCGGCTACACCGGCCCACTCTAGGTGACCGGGGTCGAGGAACAGCTTGTCGCGCTTGGCAACTTCCTTGATCCAGTCGTCCAGACGGCCAACCATCAAGGTGACCACGGGGCCCATGGTGGACACGTCCTTGCCCTCAGCCTCACGACGCTTTAGACCACGCTCAATGGCTTCACCGGTGACGACAGCCTGGGGAACGGAGAAGGAAACGGTTACGTTAACGCTTACGCCACGGTAGGTGGCTTCCTCGATGGCCTCAACGCCAACAGCGGTGGCGGGGATCTTGACGATGATGTTCGGAGCTAGCTTGTGGAACTCTTCGGCCTGGTCGGCTAGGGCCTTGGCGGAGCGGGCTAGGCGGGGGTCGGTCTGCATTGACAGGCGCCCGTTGCGGCCGTTCTCGCGCTCGAAGATGGGCTCTAGTAGCTTGGCGGCCTCTAGGCTCAGCTCGCGTACTGCGGTCCAACCAACCTCAGACTCGGTGATGGTGGGGTTTTCCTTGGCGATCTCGGCGATGCGAGCGTTCCAGAAGTCCTTGCGCTTGATGATGCAGTTGTAAGCGATGGTCGGGTTGCAGGTAGCACCAACACCACCGTAGGAAATGGACTGACGCAGTTCGTCTGGGTCAGAGGAGTCGTTCCACAGCGCGGTGGGGGTGTTGCGGGCTGCATCTAGTAGCGGCCCGGGGGTGTATTCAATGCTCATTGACAGGCACTCCTTCGTGAAAATCTTTGGCCTTAGAGACTACCTCAGCGGTGTCGGTAGCAATGACTTTAGGGGAGGTGGCCCGCACGTGTCAACATATGTCAGTACAAAATCGGCAATTGGGTAGATGCCCGCGTTTGGTCCTGGGGTTGCGCACGCTTTTGCAGGAAGGTTTGGCTTTATTTCAGCTAAAAAGCTACGACGCCACCGAATTGGCGACGCCGTAGCTACGGATTAGTTAGCTTCGCTGGGTCGAAGCTAAGCCGGTGCCTGCCTAAAAATTGACAGGGCAATTACTCACTGCGAAAACAGGGTGGTTTCGAAGGAGTAGCGTGAAGCACGGTAAATGTGGTTACCGTATTCAATGACTCGACCGTTAGCGTCGTAAGTGGTGCGCTGTGCGGTTAGCACTGCGGCGTTGCGGCGCTCGTTGAGCATCTGGGCTTCCTTAACGGAAGCTAGGCGGGCTCCAATGACCTGGTGAGCAGTTGTGGGAACAATGTCTAGCTCACGGAATAGGTCATATAGGGAGTTGTCCTCTAGGCGGCGCATCGAGGGGGCGATGTCAGCCGGCAGGAGGTTGTCAAGGATAGAGACGGGCTCGTCGTCGGCATAACGCAGACGCACGATGTGAACTAGGGCGGTGCCAGGGCGAACCTTGAGGCGCTTAGCCTCTTCGGCGTTGGCGGGGTGCTCCTCATAGTCAGAGACCGAGGTGCGCACGGTGTGTCCGGCGGCCTTTAGGTCATTGAGGAGGCTGGTTAGTTCCATCGGACGGTGCACGTGGGTGGGAGCCACGATAGTGCCGACGCCGCGTCGTCGGGTTAGTAGGCCACGGTCAACTAGACGCTGCAGGGCCTGACGGGCGGTGGGACGGGAAACTTGTAGGCGTGCGGCCATAGAAAGCTCGTCTTCTAGGCGAGTACCTGCAGGCAGGTCACCATCCAAGATAAGCTTCGCGATCGGCTCAGAGATCTGGTAGTAGAGCGGCACTGGGGAGGTGCGATCCAACTGTATCTGCAGCGCGTAGGGGGTCGCGGGGGAGGTAGCCATGGTGTCTTTTCTTTCGTGCGGGCAACTAAATCAGGGAACCCGTGAGGGTATTTAGAAGCTCGATAACTGTGTAGTTATTCGGGATGTTGGGGTATCACCACACAACAAGCCAGTTGGCAACGTCGCTCGCACATAGTGACATGCGCCGTTGACATCCGGCTTGTCTGATCAAGTGATGATGGTGCTAATAATAAAGCAATAATTTGTGTGCTGTACACATATAACCGTTTGTAAGTACAAAGCTTGACGCTGCCAGATGTGAGCGGGCATACTGTTTGGCAGGCGCGGGGGCCGCCCCGAAGAAGTGGAAAGGTAACCCATAGATATGGCAAATCAAGCCGGCCTAGATGTACTGACAATAGGGCGTAGTGGTGTTGATATCTACCCCTTACAAACTGGCGTACACCTTGAAGATGTAGAAAGTTTCGGCAAATTCCTGGGCGGATCTCCCACCAACGTGGCCGTGGCCGCTGCCCGTCTAGGTCACACCGGTGGGGTGATCACCGGCGTAGGTGACGATCCTTTTGGACGTTTCGTGCAGCGTGAGATGCGCCGCCTAGGTGTGAGCGACGCAAATGTAGTCACCGTGCCTGACTTTCACACCCCCGTCACCTTTTGTGAGATTTTTCCCCCCGACAACTTCCCCCTCTACTTCTATCGCGAGCCCAGCGCCCCCGACCTAGAAGTGCTACCCCAGCAAGTAGATTGGGGCGCCGTCGAAAACGCCAAAATCTTTTGGTTCACCGTAACCGGCCTGTCGCGAGAGCGCTCCCTGCAGGTACACGCCACCGCCCTATCGCGTCGCGACAAGCGTCCCTACACCATCGTTGACCTGGACTACCGCGAAAACCTTTGGGCCTACCCGCAACAAGCCAGCGAGCGGGTATGGAATGTGCTCGAAAGCGTAGATGTAGCCATCGGTAACCGCGAAGAGTGCGCCGTCGCCGTCGGAGAAACCGAACCCGAACGCGCCGCAGACGCCCTACTAGAGCGAGGCGTGGAACTAGCCATTGTCAAGCAAGGCCCGCGCGGCACCCTAGCCAAGACCCGCGACGAAAGCGTGTGGGTGCCGGCCACCAAAGTAAACGTAACCAACGGCCTAGGTGCCGGTGACGCTTTCGGTGGCTCCATCTGCCACGGCCTGCTAGAAGGCTGGGGATTAGAAAAAATGATCAAGGCAGCCTCCCTCTCGGGTGCGCTGGTGGCTTCACGTCTAGAGTGCTCCACCGCCATGCCCACTCGCGCAGAACTGGAAACCATGCTCGAAACCGGTGGCATATTGTGAGCCTAATTGCCAAACTCTCCCAAATCCGTATGCACGAGCCCGAAGCTTTCGCTAAGGCTCTACGCCAGCGCCCCAAAGCTGACCTGGCGCAAATTGACGGCAACCTAATGATCATTGCCTGCGACCACCCCGCTCGTGGGGTACTGGGCCCTGACGGCGCCCTCGCCGCCGAGGAACCGCGGCGACCACCCCGCCCGTGGGGCACTGGGGGCAGGCAAGGGCAATCTAGATGAAGACCTGGTAGCTTGGGGTAAAGCTCTTCAGGCTCCCAACGTGCGCGGCCTAGTAATTGGTCGCTCGCTACTATTCCCTGCCGACGGCGATGTGGCGACGGCAGTAGACAAGACCGTCCAACTATTGAAGTGAGAAACATGAGTGCAGATATCTTCATTCCAGCCCGCACCAGTGGGCATGGGCAGTTCACCGTGGACATTGACCACGAAAAGGCTGGCTGGGGTTACAGTGGCCTGCGTGTGGTGGAGCTAGAAGCTGGCGCTAGCCAGGCTCTAGAGACCGGCGACAGCGAACTGTTGGTGCTGCCCCTGGCCGGTTCTGCCACTGTAAGCGTGGATGGGCGCGACTATGAGCTAGCCGGCCGCCCCGGGGTTTTCCAGGCGGTAACCGACTACCTCTATGTAGGTCGCGGCAAGGAGCTGACCGTCACCAGCGCCACCGGCGGTCGCTTTGCTTTCCCCTCGGCTGTGGCCGCCAAGGACCTGCCCACCGCTTACTACCCCAAGGAGACCGTGCGTATTGACCTGCGTGGTGCGGGGGACTGCTCGCGTCAGGTAAACAACTACTGCCTGGCCGTGGAGGGTGTCACCACCTCCCACCTGCTGGCCTGTGAGGTTATTACCCCTGGTGGTAACTGGTCTAGCTACCCGGCCCACAAGCACGATGAGGACAGTGAAAACGAGCGCGAGCTAGAAGAGATCTACTACTTCGAGATTGCCGCTGGCCCTGACGGCAGCGCCGGCTTTGGTCTGCACCGCACCTACGGCACCCCCGAGCGCCCCATTGACCTGTGCACTGAGGTTCGCGACGGCGACACTGCTCTGGTCCCGCATGGTTACCACGGTCCTTGCGTAGCCGCCCCCGGTTACGACATGTACTACCTCAACGTCATGGCTGGCCCCAGCGAGGACCTAGTGTGGCTGGCTCCCGACGACCCGGCCCACCACTGGATCCGTGCCAGCTGGGAAGGCCAGGAGGTAGACCCGCGTCTACCGATGGCCAAGTAAGCCAGAACAAAATGCTGGTTGCACCTGCCACATTTAAGCACTTAATGTATAAACAAATCTAAGCGTAGATCCACAGAAAGAGAACCAACGTGAGCAATGAAGCCTACACTGGCACCGTGCGCCTAACCGTTGCGCAGGCCACTATTCGCTTCCTGTCCAACCAGTACTCCGAGCGTGACGGTGTTGAGCACCGTCTAATCCCGGGCGCTTTCGGCATTTTTGGTCACGGTAATGTGGCTGGTATCGGTCAGGCACTGCTGCAGAACGAAATCGCTCCGGTTGAGGGCGAAAATCCGATGTCCTACATTATGCCGCGTAACGAGCAGGGCCAGGTACACGCTGCTGCAGCCTTCGCTAAGACCACCAACCGCATGCAGACCTACATGTGCACCGCCTCCATTGGTCCGGGCTCGCTGAACATGGTTGTGGGCGCCGCCCTGGCCACCACCAACCGAGTGCCGGTACTGCTGTTCCCCTCAGACCAGTTCGCTAGCCGTATTCCCGACCCGGTACTGCAGCAGCTAGAAGACCCCACCACCCTAGAGGTGACCGTTAACGACTGCTTCCGTCCGGTCTCGCGCTTCTTCGACCGCATCAACCGCCCCGAGCAGCTGATCCCGTCCCTGCTCAACGCCATGCGCGTGCTGACCGACCCGGCCGAGACCGGCGCCGTCACCATCGCCATGCCCCAGGACGTACAGGCTGAGGCCTTCGACTGGCCGCTGGAGTTCTTCCGCAAGCGCGTATGGCACGTGCGTCGCCCCGCCGTCGAGAAGGCCGCCCTAGAGCGCGCCGTCGCCAAGATCCGCGCCGCCAAGCGCCCGCTGATCATCTCCGGTGGTGGCACCATCTACTCCGAAGCTTCCGAGCAGCTGCGCGAGTTCGCCTCCGCTACCGGCATTCCGGTGGCTGACACCCAGGCCGGTAAGGGTGCCATCAACTACGACCACCCCTGCTCCGTGGGTGGCGTGGGCTCCACCGGTGGCGATAGCGGTAACCACCTGGCCGACAAGGCTGACCTGATCATCGGTATCGGTACCCGATACTCTGACTTCACCACCGCTTCCAAGACCCAGTTCAAGAACCCCGACGTACAGTTCGTGAACATCAACGTAACCGCTTTCGACGCCGCCAAGCAGAGCGCCGAAATGGTTGTAGCTGACGCCCGTGAGGCCCTAGTTGCCCTCAAGGAAGCCCTGGCTGACTACCACGTTGACGCCGCCTACAGCGAGGAAATCGCCGCTGAGCGCGAGGCTTGGGCTGCCAAGGTAGACAAGTGCTACCACCTGGGCCACGGCCCGCTACCGGCCCAGACCGAGGTATTTGGTGCCCTCAACGAGCTGCTAGGTGAAGAGGACATCGTCATCAACGCCGCCGGCTCCATGCCCGGTGACCTGCAGGCTCTATGGCAGGCCAAGACCCCGGTGCAGTACCACGTCGAGTACGCCTTCTCCTGCATGGGCTACGAGATTCCCGCTGCCCTGGGTGCCAAGCTGGCCCGCCCGCAGTCCGAGGTAGTTTCCATCGTCGGTGACGGTACCTACCAGATGCTGCCCATGGAGCTAGCCACCGTGGCCCAGGAAGGCATCAAGGTTATCTACGTGCTGCTGCAGAACTACGGTTTTGCCTCCATTGGTGCCCTGTCTGAGTCTCGCGGCTCCCAGCGCTTTGGTACCAAGTACCGCAAGCGTGGCGCCGGCTCGCACCTGGAAGACGAGCAGAACATCCCTGGTGTAGACATCGCCGCCAATGCTGCTAGCTGGGGCATTGACGTAATCAAGGTCTCCACCATCGAAGAGTTCAAGGACGCCTACCGCAAGGCTGAAGCTAGCGACAAGGCCACCATGATCCACATTGAGACCGACCTCTACGGCCCCAACCCGCCCGGCTCCAGCTGGTGGGACGTGGCAGTCTCTGGCGTTTCTCGCCTAGAGTCCACCCAGAAGGCTTACGAGGACTACGTGCGCGACCGCAAGCCGCAGCGTCACTACCTGTGATGACTCTTTAGTGAGCTTTACGGGTTAGCGACGACGCCGCGTGAGTGGCTAGTGGTGGGTCAGCATCCAAAAAATGGGTGCTGGCCCACTATTGCGTCATAAATGTCTTTAAGTTCTGTGCTGATGCGCTAAACTAGGGCTTAAGGCTCAGAGACTGAGCGAAAGTTAGTGACTAGCTGACGCAAAGCGTGCTATATTTGTCCTAACAAAATTAACCGGCTGTTCGTTGAAGAACAGTAGAAAGAGGAGATCATGGCGATTTCACATTGGGTGGACGGTAAGCCCTACACCGGTACTTCAACCAAGACCATTCCCGTTGAGAACCCGGCCACCGGTAAGGTTGTTGACGAACTGCTCATGGCCAGCAAAGAAGACCTGGACCATGTAGTTGAGGTAGCCAAAGCTGCCCAGGCCAAGTGGGCCCGCGTTTCCCTGGCTAAGCGCGTAGACATCATGTTCAAGTTCCGTCAGCTCATGATTGAGCACGCTGACGAGCTAGCCGACATTATCGTGCGCGAAGGCGGCAAGACTCACGGTGACGCCCTGGGTGAGATTGCCCGTGGTCGCGAAACTGTGGACTTTGTGTGCGGCATTAACGCTGCTCTCAAGGGTGAATTCACCGACCAGGCCTCCAGTGGTGTAGACGTACACACTATGCGTCAGCCGGTCGGCGTCGTCGCTGGCATTTGCCCCTTCAACTTCCCGGCCATGGTGCCGCTGTGGATGCACCCGGTAGCCCTGGCCACCGGTAACGCCTTCATCCTCAAGGTAGCCTCCCCGGTTCCCAGTGCCTCGCACTTCGTAGCTCGCCTCTACCAGGAGGCCGGCCTGCCCGACGGCCTGTTCAACGTAATTGCTGGTGACCGCAACCTGGTGGGCGACATCCTCACCCACCCGGGCATTGACGCCATCAGCTTCGTGGGTTCCTCCCCGGTGGCTCACATTGTGCAGGACACCGGTGTGGCTCACGGTAAGCGCGTGCAGGCTCTAGGTGGCGCTAACAACCACGCCATTGTCATGCCCGACGCCGACATCGACTTTGCTGCTCAGCACATCAGCGCCGGTGCCTTCGGGGCTGCCGGTCAGCGCTGCATGGCCCTGCCGGTAATCGTGGCTGTAGGTGGCATTGCGGAAAAGCTGGTCCCGGCCATCAAGGCTCGCGCCGAAAAGATTGTGGTTGGCCCCGGCACTGACCCGGCCTGCGAAATGGGTCCGGTTATCACCCGCTCTAGCCAGCAGCGCATCACCAAGTGGATCGATGAAGCTGAAGCTAATGGCGCTAGCGTGGTGCTCGACGGTCGCGGCTACAAGCCCGAGGGCGAAGAGTACGCTGACGGTTTCTGGCTGGGCCCGACCATTTTGGACAATGTGGACCGCAAGCTGGACATCTACTGCGAGGAAGTTTTTGGCCCGGTGCTGGTAGTGGTACACGCCGACACCTACGAAGAGGCTATCGAGATCGTTAACTCTTCGCCTTACGGTAACGGTTCTGCCATCTTCACCTCAGACGGCGACACTGCCCGCCACTTTGTGGTTGAGGTTGAGGCTGGCATGGTGGGCGTCAACGTGCCGATTCCTGTGCCCGTGGCCTACTACTCCTTCGGTGGCTGGAAGGAGTCGCTGCTGGGTGACACCCACATCCACGGCCCCGAGGGCGTGCGCTTCTACACCAAGGCTAAGGTTGTCACCACTCGCTGGCCCAAGCGTGGCGAGAAGGTTGGCTACGTCGGCATGAACTTCCCGACCAACGGCTGATTTCAAAGCGCCAATGCCTTAAGTTAGCTTAGGCTACGAAAGGGTATAAGGTCCCATAAAAAGTAACAAAACCTATCTTGAGCTGCCTAAAAAGTGGTTCGGGATAGGTTTTGTGCGTTACGGGTATTTTCGGGTAAAAACGACGACGTCGCTGGTGTCCATTGCCTTCCCGCCGCTGATGGAAAACGTGGGTGGAGCTGGTACCTACGGTATCTTCGCGGCCATTAACTTCCTGTCGTTCCTGTTCTACTGGAAGTTTGTGCCCGAAACTAAGTTCCACTCTCTAGAGGAGCTGGAGCTGAAGTTCCAGAAGGACTACTCCTGAAAGGACTGCTCCGCAAAGGGCTACTTCATAAGGAGTTAGTTCAAAGGGAGCTAGTTAAAAAGGACTACTCCTGATTTAATTGCAACGGTTTAGGTGGCTGCGACTATAGCCACTCGAACCATTGTTTTGTCCAGATAAAACCCTCGCGATATATTTCCTAGGTACAACCGACAGCCGCAATGTCGCCTGCTTGCCAGTGTCTTGCCAGGGTTGCTTGCGTGCTAGCGCCAAAGGAGGATGGCCTTGAAACTAGCCCATATTGGACCGGTTTACTTGCGCGTATATGCCTGGCTAACCGGGCTGGTGCTGGGAGCTGTCGACGCCGTCGCCGCAGTTTACGTGCTAGCCCACCCGCAGTGGCTGGGGCATATGGTGGCCTGTCTATGCCTAAGCGGAATCTTGGCGGTGCTGGTGACGCCTCGCCTGGCGGTAGTTACTGGCAGGCGCCCAATTAACTTTGCAGCTTCCCTGTTTATGCTGGCCGGGGCCTGTATCAGCATGGTTGACGCGCACGTGGCCCACCTAATTGCCTTCGCACTGATGGGCTTGGGTTACGGAATGAGTTGGGCTAACTTCCCCTTTAGTGTGCACGAGCTGTCGTTGCGTGGCCATAGGCGCCTAACTCCGCAGGTAACCGCCATTATTGGGATCGGTGCTGGGCTGGGGATCGCGGTCGCCTGGGCGGGCTGGCTGTTTAACGGCAGTTATTCACCTACTTTCGCGCTGGTGGTGCTGGCGGTGCTAAGCGCCGGATTGTTGCTGCTGGTGGCCACTTTGCCGGAGTCGCCGGTGTGGTATGCCCTCAAGGGGCGCGACGAGCAGGCCTTTGCGGCGCTAAAGGCGCTGCACGGGCCGCTGGAGGCCGCCGTCGAACTTGACTGGGTGCGCATGGACTCCCAGATGTTGGCCGAGCAGCAGCCCCTGCGCTGGGCGGATCTGAAACTGCCCCAGGTGCGCTCCTCGCTGGTAACCGCCATGATTTTGCTGCTGGCTCAGGAAAGCCCGGGCGCGGTGGCGCTGGTAGTGCTGACTCCGTTGGCACTGGTGAGCGCGGGCGCCGCTAGCTGGGCGGTGGGCGTGTTTGCGCTGGGGTTGGCCCTGATTTCGGCGGTGGCCTGGGTGATAGTGACTCGCTCATGGGGTCAGCGCTATCTACGAGTGCTTTTTGGTTGCATTATTTTGGTTTTAGCCTCGATGACGGCCCTGGCCACTCTGCCTAAGCTGGGTTTAGATGCCTGGGGTGGGCTGCTGTTAATAATCCTGGTGAGTGCGTCTTTGGCGGTGCAGCGGTGGCTGATTTACCCGGCTTGTCACGGGGCTATTGATACCCGTGTGCCGCCGTGGCTGGTTAACTGGCAGCGCGCTCAGAGTGCTTTGGCTAATGCCCTGGCCCGCTTTGTGGTGTTGGGTGTGGCCGCACTGGCGGTTGAATTTAGTTTCAGGTCGCTGCTAATGGCGCTGTTTGTGTTCTATCTGTGGGTATTTATGCTGGTTATGGTGCGTATGCCCCGTGAACTACGCATGTGAACTGCCCGCGACGACGCCGATACGCATGCGACGACGCCGGTCGATTACTGTGGGCCGGCTGCGGCGCCGTCGTCGTACGCGAATCATGCAGCTGGGACCTACTTCCCAAAAAGTTGCACGAACTCTCCCGCGAGCATAATTGATAGCGCAAATCCTCAATTTCGAGACCATATGTCACGACAAATCGGGGTTGGTGGGGTAGGCTAAACCCATTGCACCGGCAGGTGCCCAAAATACGTATCACACAGAGAGGTGGGCCGTAATGGCCAACGAGAGCGTCGTTGAGATCCCCGAAACTATGCGTGCGGCAGTGCTGCGTGACCCGCAGGTAGGCCTGCAGGTAGAGACCATCAAGACCCCCCGTCCGGGCTTCGGCGAGGTGCTGGTTAAGGTCAGCGGTTGCGGTCTGTGCCACTCTGACCTGCACGTTATTGGTGGTGCCATTGCTTTCCCGCTGCCCGCAGTGCTTGGCCACGAAGTAGCTGGCCAGATCGTTGAGGTAGGCCCGGGTAACGAGTTTACTGGTCTAGAGGTTGGCCAGCAGGTTGCCGGTGGCTTCCTAATGCCTTGCGGCCGCTGCCAGCACTGCAACTCCGGCCACGACGAGCTATGCGAGCCCTTCTTTGAGCTAAACCGCCTAAAGGGTGTGCTCTACGACGGTAAGACCCGCCTAGAGTCCCTCGACGGCGAGCCCATCTACATGTACTCCATGGGTGGCTTGGCTGAGTACGCCGTAATCCCCGCCACCGCCGTGGCCCCCGTGCCCGACAGCGTTGACCCGGTTACCTCCGCCATCCTGGGCTGCGCCGCCATGACCGGTTACGGCGCTGTGCGTCGTGGCGCTGACCTGCGCTTCGGTGAGACCGTGGCCGTGGTTGCCACTGGTGGTGTGGGCTCCAACATCTGCCAGATCGCTAACGCTTTTGGTGCCCGCCAGGTAATCGCCATTGACGTCGACGACGATAAACTCGAAGCCGTCAAGAAGTTCGGCGCCACCGCTGTGGTCAACTCCGTCAAGCAGAACGCTCGCGAAGAGGTTCTCAAGCTCACCGACGGCAAGGGTGTAGATGTGGCTTTCGAAGCCCTGGGTATTCCCGCCACCTGGGCCACCGCTATGGACGTACTGGCCGACGGTGGTCGCATGGTTCCGATCGGCCTGGGTGCCGGCCGCCAGAGCGCTGACGTTGAGATCAACCGTACTGTGCGCCGCAGCCAGAAGATCCTGGGTTCCTACGGTGCTCGCACCCGTCAGGACCTGCCGGCCGTGGTAGACCTCGCCGCCCGTGGCGTAATCGACTACAACGACCTGGTCACCCGCCGCTACAAGCTGGAGGACGTAGCCGAGGGCTACGAGGCTCTACGCAACCGTGAAGTTCAAGGTCGCGCTGTTGTAGACATGTCTTTGTGACGTTTTTAGCTTGTTAACAAGCTAAATCGTGCCCGGCATATTAAGTGCCGGGCGCTTTTGTGTCTTGGCATCCGTGTGGTTAACAGCATGAGGGGTTTTGCGCAGCCACTTCTAGAATCTGGCCATAGGGGAGTGGTTTGGGAGGCAGGCGGTTCTGCTGGGGGTGGTGCGGCTGAGGGCGTTGCTGCTGGAGGCGGTGCTGCGGGGGAGACGACGGCGTCGTCGTCAAAAATAAAAAGAGTGGTGGGCAGCGAAAGTGGCGGGTAACAAAAAAAGGACGCCCTAGCCAAGACGTCCGCAAGGGGCCAAACAAAAGCCCCACAAAAGCTAAACAAAAAGGACGCTGGAGGCGCCCTGGGATATTCAGTTGGGCGCCAAGCTTAGGTCTGCCGCCAAATGCGGTGCTTACTACCAAGCGCGGTGATTACTGCTGACGCGTATTTATCGGGCGGAGCGTATTCACTGGGCGGCGCGTATTTACCGGGCGAAGGAAACCCCGGAGGGTGGCTGGCGGCGGCTATCTAACTACAGTGGCCACCAGCCACCTGAGGTTTAGTCAGCGGTTAAACAGGTTGATGCCGGTGTACACACCGATGAAGGTGGCGGCGCTGGCAACTAGGCCGGCGGCGATGGTGATGATGGCGGTGCCGGTGAGGGCGCCAACTAGGGCCATCAGGACAACCATGACGGCGATAGCGCCCATGGCCATGATGAAGCTGTAGAGGTCGGCGTCGCGGGTGTCGTTCTTGGCGACGGACTGGGTGGAAGTAGTGGTGGTGGTCTCGAGTACGGCAGTCATTTTCGTTATCTCCTGGGGTTTGTATGTATTTGGGGAGCTTGGGATCAAGCTCTCTAGCAAGTTACTGCAATCTGTTTCAGAAAATCTTCCGAAACGTTTCGTGCCTCGCTGTTGATGAATACATTACCCGGTCTGAAAAGATTTGTATGCACGAATTATCGTGAGCTGCGGCATACGTCTGCGCACTGTCGCTAGGCGGTGTGGCGGGCGTCAAAAAAATTAGGTTTTATTACTGACAAACTTAGAGGATTGTTCCAATTAAACGGCACTGGGCGCTCTTCAGTTAGTGACTGAGCGAACGCTTGTGTGATCACTTGCGCAACAATGGCGTCTTGCAGGGTGGCTGGTGGGGTTTCCTCGCTCTCAAGAGCACTCAGGAAACCCTCTAGAGAACTGGCAAAAATCGGGGTGATACGCTCATGCCAATCGGCATCCACATAGCGTTTTACTGAGCGTTGGGTCTGGTGCAGGCGCAGTGCCACGCTAGAACCACGTTGGGTTTCGGCGGCGGCAAAGGCACCGCGCGCACTTACTCGCTCGTCATAGCTCAAGCCGTCACGCATGGAGGCGTCCAACTGGCACAGGGCGCCGTTGGCAAACCGCAGCGTGGCCACACAGGTGTTGATGGGGGAGTTGGGTGCATCTTCAAGCCGACTGGAGGCTGCGTAAATATCTACCGGCAGGCTGTTAAGTAGCCAGGTGGCCAGGTCAAAGAAGTGAAATAGGCGCTCACGCAGGCGGGCCTGGCGGTGTCCATAATTCTCAAAGGGGGACAGGGAAATGCCGCGCGAAGAGATCTGCAACAGCTCAATGTCTCCCAAAGAGTCATCACAAATGCAGGTGCGCAGCTGAATGTAGTTGGGCGCAAAGCGCCGGCACAGATCTGGCATAGCTAGCAGGTGTGCATCGGTGAAGCGCTTGACGTAATCGTTGCCGCTAAGTGCCGAAGTGGTCAGAGGCATCTCAACCAGTACAGGTTTTTGATACTCCAACGCGAGATCGAGTAATTCGGCATGGGAGTCAGTGGTGGACGCGATAATTACCGCATCCACGCTAGGATCGGCAAAAACCTGGCGGGCGCTAGAGGCGGCAATGCCGTGATATTTGCGCGCGGTTAGTTTAGCCAGCTCGCTCTGGGGGTCAAATACCCAGCTCAGTTCTGCGTGCGGGTGCACGGCTAGGTTGGCAGCGTGGAGATTCCCAATGAAGCCTGCACCCAAAAGCGCGACGGTTGCCATTGGGCTAATCCTTTCTGCTAGTGGTTGTAAATAGACGTCGCAGTATTGAGGCAGGTGGAGGCTAAATGAATTAACGACCACGATTTTGAGGTTGGTTACAAGATCAGGAGCTGACCTGATAGTGTGAAGCCGGCCTCACTAGAATTATTGGTCTGCCAGTTTTCCTTGTCAATGCGCCAAAAAGTCCGTATCTGTAGGGAGCTGCCAAGGGGAGTGCCGCAAGCCGTCGTGGCCTGCATTCTTATGTAAAGCCTATAAATCTAAAGTGGAAAACTTCTATTTAAATAGCTCTTGATTTTGCAAGAAATTGCAACTCAGCGGGTAGGTTTTGGGAGTTTTGGGTGGTTGCGGCGTCGGCTGTGGGGAGCGAGGGAGCTTACGCCCGGGGTGGGTGGTTAGTGGTGACAGTGGGGAAGCAGAACAAACGGAACTTACGCCCTGGGCAGGAGAGGCGCGGTGGCGGCGGGGGAGTAAGGCAAGCGAAATTTACACCCTGACGGGAGGTTAGCGGTAACAGCGGGAGAGCAGAACAAAGGAAACTTGCGCCCTGGGGTGGAGGCGAGCGACGGCGTCGGGCACGGGGCTGAAAACTTTAGCGGCGGGCAGGTAACCTAAGAAGGTGACCGATTCTGTAAGCCCCGCCGGCGGCCCCAAGCCGGTTCTTGTGGTGGACTTCGGTGCCCAGTACGCGCAGCTAATTGCTAGACGTGTACGTGAGGCCAAGGTCTACTCCGAGATCGTCCCGCACACCATGAGCGTCGCCGACATGCTGGCCAAAGAGCCGGCGGCGATTATTCTTTCTGGCGGTCCTTCCTCGGTTTATCAGGAAGGCGCCCCGAGCGTAGACCCGGCCATTTTCGATGCTGGCGTTCCGATCTTGGGTATCTGCTACGGCTTCCAAACCATGGCGCAGAGCCTGGGTGGGCGCGTGGGCCGCACCGGCACCCGCGAGTATGGACACACTCCCGCTGAGGTGGACTCCAACTCCTGCCTGTTCGCCTCCACCCCCGCAAACCAGGTGGTGTGGATGAGTCACGGCGACTCGGTGCAGTCCGCCCCTGAAGGCTTTGTGGTTACCGCCTCCACCGCCGAGACCCCCGTGGCCGCTTTTGAAGACCGCAGCCGCCGGCTGTTCGGTATGCAGTGGCACCCTGAGGTGCTGCACAGCGAGTTCGGTCAGCGTGCCCTGGAGCATTTCCTTTACGACGGCGCCGGCTTGGCTGCCGACTGGACGCCCGGCAACATCATTGATGAGCAGGTTGAACGCATCCGCGAGCAGGTGGGTGACGCCCACGTAATCTGTGGCCTAAGTGGTGGCGTGGACTCCTCCGTGGCCGCCGCGCTGGTGCACAAGGCCATTGGTGACCAGCTCACCTGCATCTTTGTGGACCACGGCCTGCTGCGCGCCGGTGAACGCGAACAGGTTGAGCACGACTACGCCGAGGGCATGGGTATCCGCGTAATCACCGTGGATGAAACCGAGCGTTTCCTTAGCGCCCTGGCCGGGGTAACTGACCCCGAAACCAAGCGCAAGATCATTGGCCGCGAATTCATTCGCTCCTTTGAGGCGGCTCAGCGCCGCGTCATTGAGGAGGTTGGCGCTGCCGGTGGTGAGATTAAGTTCCTGGTGCAGGGCACGCTCTACCCCGACGTCGTCGAATCCGGCGGTGGCGAGGGTGCAGCCAACATCAAGAGTCACCACAACGTGGGCGGCCTGCCTGACGACCTGGACTTTGAGCTGATCGAGCCGCTACGCGAGCTGTTCAAGGATGAGGTGCGCGCAATTGGGCGCGAACTGGGTGTGCCCGAGAAGATCGTGGCGCGCCAGCCCTTCCCCGGCCCCGGCCTGGGTATCCGCATTGTTGGTGAAGTAACCGCAGAAAACCTGCGTGTACTGCGCGCCGCCGACCTGATCGCCCGCGAGGAGCTAACCGCTGCCGGGCTGGATGAGGAAATCTGGCAGTGCCCGGTAGTGCTGCTAGCTGGTGTGCGCAGCGTAGGTGTGCAGGGCGACGGGCGTACCTACGGTCACCCGATCGTGCTGCGCCCGGTTTCCAGTGAGGACGCCATGACCGCCGACTGGACCCGCCTACCCTACGAGGTGCTAGCGCACATCTCCACCCGCATCACCAACACCGTCCCCGAGGTCAACCGCGTGGTGCTTGACTGCACCTCCAAGCCTCCGGGCACCATTGAGTGGGAGTGACACTTTCTAGCAGCTTCCTAGCTGAGTAAAGCTGACTAAGCTGGCTAAAACTGACTAAAGCAGCTGACTAAGCTGACCCAAATAGCCGGTCAGAGCAGCAAGCCCCGGCCTCGTCCCTGATTCGTGGGATGAGGCCGGTGTTTCTTTATTAGGCGAGCGTGGCGAGTGTCAGATCTTCCGCGCTCGTTGTGGCCAATCGATTGATCTGATGCCATATTCTGGCCATAATTGTGGCTAGAATCGAAAGGGGTAATATGTCGGCTCTTACTATGGGGCTCGCCGAGGCGAAGAATAACTTTTCGCGAGTGACGGCAGAGGTGAACCGGACGGGGAAGCCTGTCACGATCCTCAAGAACAACAGGCCCTGGGTGGTTATTCAGCCGGCCCAGCAGGTGGCGAGTGCTGTCGACGTCGCTGTCGACTTCATGGATGCTTACGCGGACGTGTTTGAAGAACTTGCCAAGTGAGCTCCGTAGTTTTGTGTCTCTATGGAAAGTGGTAGTTACGCTGTGGTCCCTTACTAGGGGCTGAAGCTGCGGATTTCTTCAAATTTGCTCTTGCGGATTTCATGCGGGGGGGGGTAGCCTTAAAAGCGATTCGGAAGGGGTAATTCGATGAAGAAATTGTCGATGTTTATGGCCATGGTTATGTGCGCTACGTTAGCGTTGTCTGGCTGTGGTAACAGTGTCTCGGATGATAGGGCGCAGGCTTATGCTTCGCTTTCGTCTATGACCAACTTGGAACAAGACCAGGTTAAAGACTATAAACAGCGGTTGACTACAGCCCCTGACTCGGCAGCGATTAAAAGCGTTCTAGCTGACGCTAAAGCAGCCAACGACAAGGTGACTAGCGACAACGCAAAAGCGGATAAGAGGCTTAAAGAGATTGAGACCGCTATTACCGGGGTTAAGCTAGTTGGTACTGATGATTGCGCTAATGTGACTTTAATATTTAACGCTGACAAGACTTGGCAGATCAGCGGGGAAAACGCAAAGAAGTGCTTTTTCTCGTACGAAAACAAGTACTGGGGCGTCTCACGCTACAAAGATGGTGGCACGCCGCATATGGATTTCGGTGATAGTAAAGATACCAGCGAGGCCACTCATTCGGTTGATGTATCATTAAATGATGATAATCGCACAGTTACGTTTGTGAATGGCACTGAATTTTACAAGTTCACTATCACCAAGTAGATCAAGCTTAAAACTAGCTTGTTTGTGGGGACACCAGAGTTCTGGTGTCCCCACGCTTTTGTTTCACCGTATTTTGATTGTTTAAATAATTAATGCTGCATGTACATAATAGGCTGTAAACTTATTGGCTACGTTGTAAGATTTAATTAGAAGTTTGTTTGGTTGCAAATGAGCTTATAGGTTTACCGGCAATTGAGGGGCTAAGGTGTTTGCCTGCGTAGCCCGTGTCTGATTCTGCTTCTAGCGCCCACTGTTCTATGTCTTCATCAGTGAAAACGACGCCGTCAGCGCTTTTGTAGGTGTCCATTTGGCTACCTCCTTTGCTTGAGTTCTACTCGATTTTACGATAGGTGGCAAGATGTATTGGAGAAACGCACAGGGAGTCACCCTGCGTGAGCTCGAGCAAGCCGAGATCATCGCTGCAACGAATCCAACCAAGCATCCGACACTCTCGCACCACCCCGATGGGGATGACACTATCTAAACCAGCTCATCACAGAGGAGTAGGCACACACCAGTGCTTCCCACCGAGCAGCCAGAGGACTTCCCTGCCCTCCGCTGCTCCCTCACAGCAAACTCTGCCCCAAAAGCAACGCCGGGCCACGCTCCCGCGCGCCCCGGCCTCGTCAGAATGCGAACCTCAGTCAAGCTCCGCTAACACACCCACGTCATGTGCGGCTTGACGCAGGCGCTTATCGCGCGTCCACAGAGACACGCCGGGGGTCACGACGACGCTCGCCAGGAGCGCCGCATCGACAGCACTGAGCCCCCTGCCCCACAGCCGCCGCTTCTCTACGAGGTGCCGGACCCCCTGATCATCGACGTTGCGAAGGACCATGAGGCGCTCGATCGCCTTCAGGAAGACCGACCGGTCCTTGAGATTCCCCAACGCGAGCTCGGTGATGACGCTCTGGTGCACGCACACCTGGTCGCGCTCGAGCAGGTCGACCAGGACCGGCTCAGTTTTTCGTAGGTGATCAATCCAGATGTTCGTGTCGACGAGGACTCTCATGCGCGCCTGCGGCCCCGCGGCGCAGCCTCCGCCGCCGAATCGCTGCCACCGAGCGCAGCGAGCTGCCGTCCCGTCTCAATCCGGACAAGGAGTTCCACCGCGTCCCTGATCAACGCGGAACGTTCACTGATACCAGTGAGTTCCTCGGCGCGTGCAAGCAGGTCATCATCGAGTGTCACAGTGGTTCTCATAGCTACCTCCACATTCAGGATAGCATCATTAACAGCATCATTTGATTCGACTGAGTGTTCTTCCCAGTGTGATGATTTCTGTGAGGGAGCTAGGCACGCCCGCGTCGATGGTGGAGTTCTTGCCTGGTGCGTCTGCGGCACTCATCTAGAGCATCCCCGGCGAGGTGTACGACGTGGAAGGGGTCCATGACCGCCCTCGCGCCAGGTGTGAGGCTGGGAGGCCAGCCAGGTTTTGAAGACCTGCTTGGAGCGACCCGGGACCATGTCCAA
>ERZ773263.47-NODE-47-length-93637-cov-5.780236_pt1 | contig 93637 bp, 87 predicted proteins | sample MGYA00511076_ERZ773263 | MGnify/ENA primary metagenome ERZ773263 (study PRJEB29015, sample SAMEA2738155) | human oral metagenome | biome: human oral; feature: human-associated habitat; material: saliva | place: China | collected 2195 ... | reverse complement strand
AGATGGGACATTTTCTCCTTCGACCTAACTAAGACATTATCACTTTCGAATGATACTAGGCAATAAGTTTGCTAGTTTTGAATGTCAAAGAGTATAAAATATGGTAAAATAAAGTGTTATCAAAATATGATAGAATTGGGGTGTTTCTATGCGTTGCCCAAGATGTAATAATAATAAATCTAGCGTCATCGACAGTCGTCAGGCTGAAGATGGCAATACCATTCGTCGCCGCCGTGAATGTGATAACTGCGGAGCTCGTTTCACGACCTTTGAGCGAATTGAAGAAGTGCCTCTTTTGGTTGTGAAAAAGGATGGAACTAGGGAGCAGTTCTCCCGCGACAAAATCCTCAATGGGATTATTCAAAGCGCCCAAAAGCGGCCAGTATCCAGTAGCGATATTGAGAATGTTATCAGTCGGATTGAGCAAAAGATTCGCAGTGAGTATGATTCTGAAGTGTCCAGCGAAGTCATTGGTAATCTAGTCATGGATGAACTAGCGGACTTGGATGAAATTACCTATGTGCGCTTTGCCAGTGTTTATCGCTCCTTCAAGGATGTCGATGAAATCGAGAACCTGTTGCAACAGATTACCAATCGGGTTCGAAGTAAAAATAAGAAAAATAAGGTAAATGATGAAACCAATTGATGATTTTTCCTTTGTGAAGAATAATCAGGTCAGCAAGGACATGACCAATTTAATCAGGCTCTACCTCCCCATTGTCGGTAGCGATGCTGTAGTGGTCTACCAGTATCTGACTAGTTTTTATGATGGTGGACAAAAGAAGCACAAGTTTGCGGAAATTCTTAACCATACCCTCTTTGATCTGCCTCGTTTTGAGGAGGCGCTAGCCATTCTAACCGGTATGGACCTGGTTGCTTTCTACCAGGATTTGTCCCACTACGTGATTGAGCTGAGAGAACCCTTGCCCCCTCAAACTTTTCTGGCTAATCCTGTCTATCGTCGTCTCTTGGAAAGCCATATTGGCGATGTCGCTGTGGCCGAGCTAGAGATGGCAAATCTCAGTCAGCTCCGCAATCTCTCTAAGAAATTTTCACAAGTTTTCTCAGATAAGGGTGAGGTGGACCTGCAACCGCTACAAAGTAAAACGAATTTTGATCTTGAGAGCTTCAAACAGCGGATGACCCTGGATGGCCTTTATTTTGGCCATGAAAAGCAGGATGTTATTGCCCTCAATAATCTTTGCGAGAAGTTCCAGTTGACCTGGTTTGATGTCTATCAATTGGCCAAAGAGACTGCTAGTCATCATAAGATTCTTCCTAAGCGCATGCTTGTCAGGCTCCAGCAACCCCAGGAATCGGACTCTCAAGGTTTTAGCCACGAAGAAGAGGTGATTCTTCGAGAAGCCAAGTCCTCGACACCAGAAAACTTCTTGGCTAAAGTTAAGATGGGGCGGGGAGCTGTGACTACCACCGCCAAGGAAAAGAAAATTTTAGCCGATTTGGTGGAGATGGACTTTTTTGACGAGGTCATCAATATCATGGTGATTTATTATTTCAAACGCAATCAGTCAGCGACCCTGGGCAGAAATGCCATGATGAGTCTGGCTAATATTGTGTCTGCAAACAAGGCGACCAGTGCTGAAGCGGCCCTAAGGGTGCTCAGCCAGCATAGCCAGGCCTATAGTAAGGCTAAGAATCGAGGGGCAGGCCCAGCTAAGCAGACAAGTTCCAGTGTGCCGGACTGGAGCAATCCGGATTATAAGGAAGAAACTAGCCCAGAGGAACAGGCTAAATTAGATGAAATGAAGCGACAGATGCTTCAGCAATTAGAAAAAGGAGGTGACTAGATGGAGAGTATTGGACAAGCCCTCAATCGGACAGGTCATGCCAGTCGGGTTAACTTAGATGATTTGACCAATCAAATCATGGCGGACCAGGCGGTGGCTAATTTTATTTCAGACCATCAGCTGAGTCAGGCAGAAATCAAGCGGAGCCTACCCAAGTTTAACCAATTTTTGGTCGAACGGCGCAAGTTCGAGACAGGCGATAGCAGCTATGTTGCTAAGGGTTATGAGCCTGTTTTGACCATGAACCAAGGCTATGCGGATGTTTCCTACAAGGAAACCAAGGCCCTCAAGCAGGCCCAAGCTCAGAAGGCTATTCAGGATCGCATCCATGTGGTCAGCCTGCCAAAATCCTATAAAACAATCACCTTCCAGGATGTTGACCTGACGGGTTCCCGCTCGGATGTCTTTCAGTATTTGGTCAATTTTGTTGACCAATACCCTAGTCCCAATCAGAAGGGGCTCTATATCTACGGTGATATGGGGATTGGCAAGTCCTTTATGCTGGCAGCCATGGCTCATGAGCTGTCGGAGAAAAAGGCAGTTGCGACGACCATGCTCCACTATCCTAGCTTTGTCATTGATATCAAAAATGCTATCAATTCGGGAACGGTCAAGGAAGAAATTGATGCGGTTAAGTCGGTGCCGATTCTCATCCTCGATGATATTGGGGCAGAACAGACCACCTCTTGGGTTCGCGACGAAATTCTCCAGGTCATCCTCCAACATCGGATGCTAGAAGAATTGCCAACCTTCTTCACCTCTAACTATAGCCTAGAAAATTTGGAAGCCAAACTGGGCAATATCAAGGGGGCAGATGAGTCCTGGCAAGCCAAGCGAGTCATGGAAAGGGTTCGCTACTTGGCCAAGGATGTCCACCTCCAAGGTGAAAACCGTCGCTAACTAAGATGGCGAAAAGCTAAGTCCATCAGCAAGAAAGCAAGGAAAGATAGGAGGTCAGGGATGACTTCTGCAAAGGTTGTTTGGCTAATTTTAGCGATTGCTACAACACTAGTAGCTTTGATGACTCCTATTGAGGGAGAAAATCTTGCTTTAATTTTTGGTCAACGGCTTGTACGAATCGGAACACCAGTTTTATTCTATTACTTAGCTTTTCGAAAAAAGAAATAATTTGCCAGAGCCTAGCTAATAGCTAACTCTAGGGCAAGAGAAGAAGAAAGGAAATCAAATGGCCTTACCTACTGTGGCTATTGTGGGTCGCCCTAATGTGGGGAAGTCGACCCTTTTTAATCGGATTGCGGGGGAACGCATTTCCATCGTTGAAGATGTGGAGGGCGTGACCCGCGATCGAATTTATACCAAGGCAGAATGGCTCAATCGTCAGTTCTCCATTATTGATACGGGTGGTATTGACGATGTTGATGCCCCCTTCATGGAGCAAATAAAGCACCAGGCAGATATTGCCATGACTGAAGCTGACGTCATTGTCTTTGTTGTTTCTGGCAAGGAGGGCGTGACCGATGCGGATGAATATGTGGCCAAGATTCTCTATCGGACCCACAAGCCCGTCATTCTAGCGGTCAATAAGGTGGATAATCCTGAAATGCGCAATGACATCTATGATTTTTACAGCCTGGGTCTGGGTGATCCCTATCCGCTGTCCTCGGTTCACGGGATTGGCACGGGGGATATTCTGGATGCCATTGTCGAAAGTCTTCCGGCCCAAGAAGAGGATGATAATCCTAATATTATCAAGTTCAGCCTGATTGGCCGGCCCAATGTTGGGAAGTCCAGCCTCATCAATGCTATGCTGGGTGAAGAGCGTGTGATTGCCAGCCCTGTCGCAGGAACCACCAGGGATGCCATTGATACCGATTTCGTTGATGATGAAGGCCAGGAGTACACCATGATTGATACCGCAGGTATGCGGAAATCTGGTAAGGTCTATGAAAATACCGAGAAGTACTCTGTCATGCGGTCTATGCGGGCTATTGACCGCTCGGATGTAGTCCTCATGGTCATCAATGCTGAAGAAGGTATTCGTGACTACGATAAGCGAATTGCTGGCTTCGCCCACGAGGCAGGTAAGGGTATTATTATTGTCGTCAACAAGTGGGATACAATTAAAAAAGACAACCACACGACCAGCCAATGGGAAGAAGATATTCGGGATAATTTCCAATTCCTGAGTTATGCTCCTATCGTCTTTGTCTCGGCTGAGACCAAGCAGCGCTTGCACAAGCTGCCAGAGTTGATTAAACGCATCAGTCAGAGCCAGAATACAAGAATTCCTTCCAGTGTCCTCAACGATGTTATCATGGATGCCGTGGCCATCAATCCGACTCCGACCGATAAGGGCAAACGCTTGAAAATCTTTTATGCGACCCAGGTTTCGGTTAAGCCACCGACCTTTGTCGTCTTCGTCAATGAAGAAGAGCTCATGCACTTTTCTTACCTGCGTTTCTTGGAAAATCAAATCCGTGAAGCCTTCGTCTTTGAAGGCACCCCCATCCATTTGATTGCCAGAAAGCGTAAATAAAGCAAAATCCACTTCAGATTTTTTGAAGTGGATTTTTAATGGTTTACTAATTAATTTTGATGATAAGTATTATTATTTCTGAGTCTGCCTAGCACAGAGTCTATTGTTCAAATTCCTTAAACAGCTTGGTTTCTCTAAAAGGCCTGATGGGCTGGGCTTGGTTGCCCTTCTTACCCAGTGATTTTTCCAGCCATTTCATGTCGTACCAGTGACCGAATTTGTAGCCGGATGACTTGAAATGGCCGACCTCCTTGAAGCCCAAATGCTTGTGGAAATTCCAGCTATTATTGGTCAGATAGTCGTCAGGTTGCTCTGTGGTAGCGATGCAGACTAGAACAGTCAAAACTCCTTGAGCCTTGAGACAGTCTTCTAGGGCTTGATAGAGGTGTCGTCCTAGTCCTTTTCCCTGAGCTTGGGGAGCCAGGTAGATGGTGGCTTCTGCTGACCATTGATAGGCCTCCCGAGGGTGGAAGGGAGAGGCATAGGCGTAGCCTAAAATATTGCCATCCGCTTGGGCCAGAAGATAGGGATAAGTCTGACTGATGCCTTGCCAACGCCGACCAAATTCGACTAGGCTAGGAACCTCATATTCAAAGCTGATGGCTGTCTTTTCCACGTAGGGCCCATAGATAGCCAAAAGGTCGTCCAGGTCACTTTCTTGAACATTTCGGATTAGGATTGTCATGTGATTATCCTCCTTTTCTTTTAGAGTATAGCACAAAAACTTGTGCATTGTGTTTCAGCTGAAAATACTAGGAGAATCTGCTATAATGATAGGATAAGTTAATTTAGATTGGACATGGAAAAGCTATGGCAAGATTGATTCCTGGACGGGTCCGCAATGAAGGGATTACCCTGTCCAAAGCTGGAAAAATCAACATCGTATCAACAGCTGATAAGATTATCAAGGCAGAAGTGGATGGGCTAGCCATCCAGTTCTCTTTTGATGACGATCAGGTCAGCTGTTCTTGTCCCATGTTTGCCCAAAAAAACTACTGTCCTCATCTGGCGGCAATCGAATTCTACCTTAAGAACGATTCTGAGGGTAAAAAACTGGTCGAACAGCTAGAAAATGAAGAAGCTGGTCAAAAGAAGCAGGAGAAGCTACATTCCTTCGGCAGTTTATTTTTGGATGGTCTAGCGGTTAATGAAGATGATAGTCTCAGGTACCGCCTATCGGTCTCAGGTGAGCAGGATTTGTATTCGTCTGCTATCTGGTGGACCATCCACATCAATCGCCTGCCGGATGAGCGCTCTTATATCATCAGAGATATTAGGAATTTTCTGCAGGTCTTAAAGCGAGAAGAAGCCTACCAAATCGGGAAAAACTACTTCGAGCCAATTTCCTACTTGCAGTTTGATGAGGCCAGTCAGGAGTTTTTAGACTTTCTCTGGCGTCTAATTCCTGATGAAGACCTCAGCCATTTGGACTTTCTCTTGCCCAATCGCGGTCGGCATTTGAATCTCCCCAGAGGCTTCTTTGAAGAAGGAATCCAGCTCATGCAGGATCTCTACGATTTCCATCTAAGTATTAGCAATCGCGATTACAAGGAAGTTTATTTCAAGGAGCTGACTGGTGAGGATGATCTCTTTCATTTTAGGGTCCTAGTTCACCGCCAGTCTCTAGAATTAGTCATTTCGGAGAAGGCGAGTCAGGCTTACTTTGATCAGACCTTCCTGCTCTTACGTCAAACCTTCTATCATTTGACTGACAAGCAGAGAAAACTGGTCAAGGCCATCAGGGGGCTAATGATTGATCAGGACTTGAACAAGCATGTTCATTTCAATCTTGAGGACCAGGTGAAATTGGCAGCTAGCCTGCTGGACTTCGCCGAAATCGGTCAGGTTGAGGCTCCAAAATCCTTTGCGATTAGAGATTTTCGTCCGATTTTTAATCTTGATATCTCGGCCAGCAAAGAAATTCTTTTAGACCTGGTCTATGATTACGGTGGCCTTTTGGTCAAAAATAGGGAAGACTTGCAGGAGCTTCCCTTTACCAGCAACTTTAAACGTGAAGAGCGCATCAGTCATGTCTTGGCTAGCGAAGGTTTTATGGGACATTTTTCTGCCCGCCATCTGCCTGTTCATGATGAAGAGCTCTACGCTTTCTTCACTCGAACCATTCCTCATCTGGAGCGTCTGGGTCAAGTTAATCTGAGTCGGGCTTTGGATGACTTGTGGACTTATGAAAGTCCTCAAATTAAGGTGGCCAGAGAGAAGGGCTTATTGGATGTCTCTTTTGATTTTTCATCCATCTATGAAGGTGACATTAACCAGGCTTTGCAAGCCCTCTTCAAGAATGAATCATATTATATTAGTGATCGAGGCCAGCTGGTTGTTTTTGATGAGGAAACGCAGAAGGTTAGCCAGGCCCTGAAAAATCTGCGAGCCAAGTCTTTGGACAATGGTCATCTTCAACTGGGGAACCTGGCAGCCTTTCAGCTTTCTGAGTTCTTTCAAGATTCTAAACGAGTTGATTTTTCTAAGGATTTCCAGCAACTGGCCTATGATTTGAGGCACCCTGAGACCTTTGAAGTTCCAAGTCTTTCGGTTAAGGCTAATTTACGGGATTACCAGTTGATGGGAATCAAGTGGATGTCAATGTTGGATAGCTATGGCTTTGGGGGTATTCTGGCGGATGATATGGGGTTGGGAAAGACCTTGCAGACCATTGCCTTTTTGACAATCAAGTTGACTCAGGCAACAAGGGCCCTAATCTTATCACCTTCAAGTCTGATTTACAACTGGAAGGACGAGTTTACCAAGTTTGCTCCTGGTGTGGATGTGGCGGTTTCCTATGGCCTAAAACAGGACCGATTAGATGTGATTGCTGAGGGACATCAGATCACTGTTACTTCCTATGTCTCCTTCCGTCAGGATTTCGGCAACTATCAGGCTGGTCACTATGATTATTTGATTTTGGATGAAGCTCAGGTCATGAAGAACACCCAAACCAAGATTTCTCAAAACCTAAGAGATTTTGAAGTGGGTAATTGCTTTGCCCTGTCAGGGACTCCGATTGAAAATAAACTAATGGAAATCTGGTCCATATTTCAAATTGTCCTGCCTGGTTTACTGCCTAGCAAGAAAGAATTCTCAAAATTAGATGCCAAGCAGGTTGCCCAGTACATTAAGCCTTTCGTTATGCGGCGAAAGAAGGAAGACGTTCTGCCGGAACTGCCTGATTTAACAGAAACTACCTACTATAATGAATTGGGTGATAAGCAAAAGGCCATCTATTTGGCCCAACTCCGGCAGATTCAGGAGAGTGTTCGCCAATCCAGTGATGCTGAGCTTAACCGCCAGAAAATCCAAATTCTATCTGGAATTACTCGTCTGCGGCAAATTTGCGATACCCCAGCCCTTTTTATGGACTATCAAGGAGCTAGTGGAAAGATTGACAGTCTGCGCCAATTGTTGAGCCAAATTCAGGAGAGTGGTCACCGAACCCTGATATTCTCACAATTTCGTGATATGTTGGATATTGCTGAAGAAGAGGTGGCTCAACTGGGCATGACCAGCTACAAAATTACAGGCTCTACTCCGGCTGAGACTAGGCAGGAGATGACTAAGGCTTTTAATAACGGCAGTAAGGATGTCTTCTTGGTGTCACTTAAAGCTGGCGGTGTTGGCCTCAATCTGACCGGAGCAGATACGGTCATTTTGATTGACCTTTGGTGGAATCCAGCTGTAGAGATGCAGGCCATCAGTCGGGCTCACCGACTAGGACAAAAGGAAAAAGTTGAAGTCTATCGTCTTATTACTAGAGGAACCATTGAAGAAAAAATCCTTGAATTGCAGGATTCCAAGAAGAATTTGGTGACAACTGTGTTGGATGGTGATGAAAGTCGCTCTAATATGACCATTGAAGAAATCAAAGAGATTTTAGGTTTGAATGGTTAATAACCTTTTGACATGCGACCTATTTAAGGTATAATAGAAATGTTAGAGCCATGCTCGAATAAATTGGGGGAAGTTAGATTTATGGCTAGAAAGAAACATCAGTTTCCGCTCGTCGGAGACGATGAGTCGGTAATAGCAGCAGCTCCTCAAATGCGGCTGTACGACAATGAAGATTTAATTAATAATATTCATGGTGATTATCACGATAAGCCTTATTTAAATCAAGAAGAAATTTCTGGCGAGGCTACTCGTGCTTATCCTAGCTCTAGTCCAACTCCTGCAAATGACATTAGAGCAGGGAAGACCTATGCGGAGTTGGCAAGGGAAGAAGCACGGCAAGACTTGAAGCGCAAACGTCAATCCTTCATTGCTAAAGAGGCTAAGATTCCTAGCAAGCCAAATTTCCAACATCGTGAACAAGTGGCTCAGCCAAAGACCAAGTCAGTGGCTCCTGCTAAGCCAACTCTTTTTTTAAATGGTAAGTCAGCCCGTTCCAATGATGACTTGTCTGTCAATGAGTTGGCCCGCTTTAGTAAGAATTTACATCAAGACCGGTATATTTTGGCTGAATTGCCCAAGGTCTATAAGGAGCCAAGCAATCCGAGTCAACAAAAGGTTAAGAAAAATAACTATGACTTTTTAAAACGCAGTCAAATCTATAACCAGGATGAAATTAGGCAACAGAGAACTCATCAGCTTGCCAAAGAATTAAACTTGATGGTCGATGAGGAGTGAAAGGAAACTTCGCTGATGAAACGATCAGCGAAGTTTCCTATTGGTTAATCGTATACAGTTTAATACTTAGCTGAGCTAGGTGTGAAAACTGGACTTACCGTGAGCCCCTCGTTCTATCGCCAATTAACTGCTAAAGATTTTAATCTAGCCCCACCAAACAACTGTGTGGAGGTGAGACTAAAACAGTCAGTGGCTTGTTTTAGTCTAATATCATGAAAGTAGAAAGTGAGGGAAAATGGTGGTTACCCTATATCAATTGAGCCTCACTGCTTTCGTCCCCTCTTAATTTTAAGGAGAAACCATGTCAAAAACCTATCATTTTATCGGAATTAAAGGCTCTGGAATGAGCGCCCTAGCTCTGATGCTACATCAAATGGGCTACAAGGTTCAGGGATCAGATGTTGAGAAGTATTACTTTACGCAACGGGGCTTAGAACAAGCTGGTATCAAGATTTTACCCTTTGATGAAAAGAATATCACAGCAGATGTTGAGCTAATCGCTGGAAATGCCTTTCGTGAAGATAATAATGTAGAAGTTGCCTATGCCCTGCATAATGGTTTTTCCTTTAAACGGTACCATGAATTCTTAGGTGATTTCATGAATCAATTTATCAGTTTAGGAGTAGCCGGTTCTCATGGCAAGACCTCAACGACAGGCCTGTTGTCTCATGTTTTACGCAATATCACTGATACTTCCTTCTTGATTGGTGATGGTACAGGACGGGGTTCAAAGAACAGTCGGTACTTTGTTTTTGAAGCGGATGAATACGAACGTCACTTCATGCCCTATCATCCGGCTTATTCCATTATCACCAATGTCGACTTCGACCATCCAGATTACTTTACTTCGATTGATGACGTCTTCTCGGCCTTTGATGATTATGCCAAACAGGTGCAAAAGGGACTCTTTGTCTATGGGGAAGATTCTTACTTGCGGAAAATCACCAGTCCAGCACCGATTTATTATTATGGTTTTGAGGACAATGATGATTTCGTAGCTTACGATATTGTTCGGACCACTCACGGTTCAGACTTCAAGGTCAAACATGACGGACAAGACTTAGGGACCTTCCATGTTCCAGCCTTTGGTCGTCATAACATTCTGAATGCGACAGCTGTTATTGCTAACCTCTATGTCGCTGGTTTCAATATGGAATTGGTGGCTCAGCACCTGAGAACCTTCAATGGGGTTAAACGTCGCTTTACAGAAAAAATCGTTAACGATACCATCATCATTGACGACTTTGCCCACCATCCAACAGAAATCATTGCCACCTTGGATGCAGCCCGCCAGAAGTACCCATCCAAGGAGATTGTGGCCATTTTCCAACCGCACACCTTCACACGGACCATTGCCCTCTTAGATGAATTTGCGGAAGCTCTCAATGAGGCTGACAGCGTCTATTTGGCTCAAATTTACGGTTCTGCCCGTGAACGTGATAACGGTCAGGTTAAGGTTGAAGATTTGGCGGCAAAGATTAAAAAGCCAGCCCAGGTTGTGACTGTTGAGAATGTTTCTCCGCTTTTAGATCATGATAATGCTGTCTATGTTTTTATGGGGGCTGGGGACATCCAACTCTACGAGCGTTCCTTTGAAGAATTGGTTGCTAATCTAGCGGCCAATACGCAATAATAAAAGATAATATGAAAAACTGGGCATCCCCAGTTTTTCATTTATAGGAGGTATAATGCTGATTAGAAAAGTAAACCCCGAGGATTTCGGGGAGATTATGGATATTGAGGAAGTTAATTTCTCGGAAGAAGAGGCAGCCAGTGCAAAGGCAATGAAGGAGCGGATTGAAGTCATTCCCGACACTTTCTTGGTTGCTGAAATTGCTGGACGGATAACTGGTTACCTGGTCGGTTCTGTCACCCAGAAACGCTATCTAACTGATGATTTGTTTGAGAATGTTGTCTCCAATCCAGCAAGCGGTGGTTTTATCCAGATTCAGTCCCTATCGGTAGCACCAAAATTTGCGGGCCAAGGAATCGGTACAGCTCTCTTAGCTGCCTTAAAGGATTTGGCTCTAGCCCAGAACCGTGATGGTATTAGCCTGACCTGTCATAGTGAATTGATTCCTTATTATGAGATGAATGGTTTTAGCGATGAAGGCCCATCAGATTCTAACCACGGTGGTAGCCTCTGGAACAATATGGTCTGGGAAAATAGGTAAACTTTCCTTATCTCAAGTCAAGTGTTACGCCTTAGTGACAAACCTTGTTAAATTTGCATTTACCATTAATTTAAGATATAATGGCGACTGATAACTATGAGGAGGAGAAGCTTTGACCGATTTTAAGGATGATAAGTCAAAATCTGCTTCCGGAAGCAAAAGTTTCAAGGACCAGATTTTGAATGAATTAGAAGAAGCCAATCGCTTAAAAGGGATCCAAGATGATGGGACGGTCAAATCGATTGTAGAAAGTCTCAACACTGAAAGCAGTCGTGAGATTGATCCTGATTTTAATTGGCAAGAAGCTGCTGCCAAGCTAAAAGAGCAACAAGAGGCTGCGGCTAAATCAGCTGAACAGGAGCAAAAGCTTGCGCTCAAGGAAGCTCGGGCCATTAAAAAAATTCAAGAAGAAGAGCATATCAGGGAGCTGAACCCCTTGGGAGAGGAACTAGAAGAAACAGAGCCTCTGGAAGAAAGCAGTGCCTATGCAAGCACCGCTTCAACCCTGACTTCTGAGACTATAGCTCCGGAGATTGCAGATGTCGATCTTTCAGGCTTCACTGTTCCTATTCCTATTCAGGATATTCATTCTGCAATCCCAGAGGTCTTTAGCTCTGAAAGTCCTAAAGATGAAGGAGCGTTTGAAGAGGAGGAATTCCAGCCAAGCTCGGAAAAACGTCAAGCACAGAAACAGACAAGCTCAAGCCTTGACTCTGATTCTGCATTTGCTGATGGGTCCGATTCTGATACGACTGTTGAAGCTGGACTTAACTGGAATTCAGACGATGAAGAAGATTCCGATGCTTGGGAAGAGACTTCCAAGTCCTCCCGTCGTAAGGCCAGCAAGCGTAAGCAAAAACAAAAGAAAAAGAAGCGGCTAGCCCGCCGAATTACGGGTTGGATTATTTTTCTGATTCTACTGATTATTTTAGCTGGTGGTGGATATGGTTATTATTACGTCAGCTCAAGCCTAGCTCCATTAGATACTCATTCCAACAAGTATGTATCGGTTGAGATACCTAAGGGAGCCGGTGGCAAGCAGATTGGTCAAATCCTTCAAAAGAAGGGTATCATCAAGGATGCCAATGTCTTTAATTATTACACCAAATTCAAGAACTACAGCAATCTTAAGAGTGGCTACTATAATCTAAAGGCCAGCATGTCTACTGATGAAATCATCAAGGAATTACAAGCTGGTGGGACTGCAGAGCCCACCGATCCCAGCAGTGGTAAAATTGTTATCCCTGAAGGTTATACCCTTGAACAGATTGCTAAGGCCATTGAGGATAATTCAAATACCAAGGTCAAGGGAGACAAGACGCCATACAGTTCTAAGGACTTTCTCAAATTGGTGAAGAATAAGGACTTCATCAATAAGATGAAAGAGAAATATCCGAAACTTTTGGCAGATTTACCAGATTCCGATAAGGCTAAATATCAGTTGGAGGGTTATCTTTTCCCAGCGACTTATAACTATACAAAGGATACTAGTCTTGAAGATTTAGTGGATCAGATGTTAGGGACAATGGATTCCTACCTAGCTGATTACTATGATAAGATTGGTCAGTCTAAGTACAATGTCAACGAGACCTTGGCTTTAGCCTCCCTAGTTGAAAAGGAAGGTCGGACCGATGAGGATCGCAGTAAAATTGCTAGTGTCTTCTATAATCGCTTAGATGCTGATATGCCTTTGCAATCCAATATTGCAGTGCTTTACGCTCTTGGCAAGCTTGGCGATAAGACCTCTTTGAAGGAGGATGCCAACATTGATACCGATGTTGATTCACCTTATAACGATTATAAAAACAAGGGCCTCATGCCTGGCCCAGTTGATAGTCCGAGTCTGTCAGCCATTGAGGCTGTTGTGAATCCTGCTGACACCAAGTATCTCTATTTTGTTGCTGATGTAGAAACAGGGAAGGTCTATTATTCCGAAACCTATGAAGAGCATGAGAAAAATGTTGATACCTATGTCAATAAGAAGACCTCGGACAGCAGTGATAAAAACTAGCAATACCTAAAATTTATCAAACTTTAAACACAAATAGGAGTCTGTGACGGAAGTTTCCAGACTCTGTTTCTGTGTTAAATTCCAAGAAAATAAAAAATAGAAAAGAGACTATTATGGCAGAAAAAACTTACCCAATGACTCAAGCAGAAAAGGACCAACTGGAACAAGAACTCGAGGACCTCAAATTGGTTCGTCGTCCAGAAGTTATCGAACGCATTAAAATTGCTCGTTCCTATGGTGACCTTTCTGAGAACTCTGAGTATGATGCTGCTAAGGATGAGCAAGCCTTTGTTGAAGGTCAAATCCAAATCATCGAAACCAAGATTCGTTATGCTGAAATTATTGACAGCGATGCCGTCGCTTCTGATGAAGTAGCTATCGGGAAAACGGTTGTTGTTCAAGAAGTCGGCACTACGGATCAAGATACCTACTCCATCGTTGGGGCAGCAGGAGCTGATGTCTTCGCTGGTAAGATTTCCAACGAAAGCCCAATTGCCCAAGCCCTGATTGGTAAAAAGGTTGGCGATACCACAACTATTGAGTCACCAGCCGGAAGCTATGACGTAGAAATCATCAGCGTCAAGAAAACAAAATAAGTAAAAAAGGACGACTAAGTGGTGGTCCTTTTACTTATGCGGATTAAAACTCTATAATTGTCCCCTCGTTTAATTTGATTTCGTGACTTTAGTCGCTTTCACTGCACAAGTGCGAAACAAATAAACCATCCGCTTGTAACGGATGGTTATGAAGTCTTTTTTATTTTTTCTTACGGTTTTGCTTACCAGCGTTGCGGTTTTTCTTCTTAGTTGAAATGGATGGAGTCGGATTGGCTGAGCCTTTTGGAGTGACATCCTTTCGAGCAGGTTTTGCTACTTTAGGAGCCTTAGGCGGGTTTTTCTTGAACTCTTCTTCAACTTGTTTTTTCAATCTTGGTTTAAGAATGTAATTGGTAATCAATTGTTGGATGATGGAGAAGATACCACCAACAAACCAGTAGAGAACGACAGCTGACGGTTGATAGAGACCGAAGAAAAGCATCATAACAGGCGTCATATACATGGTTATACCTGCTTGCTTGCGTTGTTCCTCTGGCATTTGCTTGACAGCTAGCCAAGATTGAACCAAGTAGAGGCCAGCAATGATAACCATTAAGGGAATATCACGGTGGCCGAGGTTAAACCAAAGAAAGTTCTCTTTGAGGACTCCTGGAGTATAACGGGCAGCAAAGTACGTGGCGGAGAAGAAAGGAAATTGGATAAGCAGTGGCAAACACCCCATGCCTCCTAGCATGCTGACACCATTTTCACGCTGAGCTTGCATAAGCTCGGTTTGGGCTGCCATCTTTTCCTCTTGTGTACTAGCATCCTTCATCTTTTGATTAATGGGCTCAAAGATAGGAGCAAGATAGTCTCGTTTAGCAGCTTGGTAGGCAGCACTACGGGACTGGTGCAGACCTAGTGGAAGGATTAACAGGCGGACGAGAACAGTTACTAGGACGATACCCAGACCAAAACCTAAGCCTAAATTATGGGCAAAGAAGGTAATGAGATGTCCCATTGGCTCACCCAAAAGATGCCAGACTGTTCCAGTTGGTTTACCATTTTTACCTAGGCGAACACAACCGGACAGGATAAAGAGCATTGATAGGGTGATGGCCGAGAGAAGTAGTCGTTTTAAAGTTTTATTCACATTAAATTCCTCTATTTTTAGTAATACTGTTCTATTTTACTTTTTTTTAGACAAATACTCAATAGTTCCCAGGGAGGATTTTTTACCAGATGTCTAAATCGTCCAAATATCCATTAAGAATACGACCAAGTGGCATTCCTTGGGACGGAGAAGCTAATTTTGTTAGCAGCTCTCTATCCTATATAAAAGATAGACTGATTTTGTCTGAGGCGACACGAAGATAAGACAGTCGGTCTACTGCTTTATCGCAGTTGGCCAGGGACATAGAAAGCTAGGATGGTAGCTTTCGTAGTCACTCTAAATGATAATAGTAGAGTGATTTTGTCCGTGGTATCTTGTTAATTGAACACGGGCTAAAAACCTAGTGAAAAAGATGAAGTCTCCTAGATGCTTAGCTGCATCTGTGTCGCCTTCCCTATTTTCATACGGCTTTTTTAACGCCCTTTGTATCTTGTTTTAATTCGCCATGCGGAAGTCTGTGAAGTCTTCAAAGTTGCTCATGGTGACATCGACATAGGAAACCTTAGACCAGGGTGATGGGCCCTTACGGACTTCTTGGATGAACTTGGCCATCTTGGCTGGATCTTCCGATTGGGCGAGAATTTCCACAGAGCCATCATCCTTATTCCAAACCCGCCCGTAGATGCCGCCAATGTCCTTGGCAAGGGTGAAGGTTGAGTAGCGAAAGCCCACTCCCTGGACACGACCAGAGACAATCATTTTAACCTTTTTCATGAAAAATTCCTCCTTTGGACTGAGCTTGTCTTTTCCAAGATATGCTATAATTATTATATGATTATTATAACCTCAAAAGCCAATAATCTCATCAAAAAGACGAAAAAATTGCTGCAAAAGAAGCATCGCAAGGACTCCTATCTGATTGAAGGCTGGCATCTCTTTGAGGAGGCCAGTGCTAGCGGTGCCGTCTTTAAGCATATCTTCGCTTTGGAGGATTCCTCTGAGAGGTTGTCTGATCAAGAACACTTAGTTCTGGTGACACCTGAGGTACTCAAGGAATTGTCTGAGAGTCCAACTCCTCAAGGTATTGTTGCGGAGGTCCAACTGGACCAGCCCGTCCTACCTGAAATCTGGCAGGGCCCCTATCTGGTCTTGGAGGACATTCAGGACCCAGGCAATCTGGGAACTATGGTGAGGACTGCTGATGCTGCTGGTTACCAAGCAGTCTTTATTTCAGAGAAGTCTGCTGATGTTTATAATCCCAAAACCCTTCGCTCTATGCAGGGAAGTCATTTCCACCTGCCTATCTACCGTGGATCAATGATGGATTTTGTAGGTAATCTTAAGCAGGCAGGAGTCAGCATCTTAGCGACAACTTTGGCTCATGATTCAGTAGATTATCGGTCTTTAGAAAGGCCTGATAAGTTTGCCTTGATTATGGGTAATGAAGGTCAAGGGATTTCTGATGAGATGGCTCAGTCGGCCGACCGCTTGGTCCACATTAGCATGCCAGGGCAGGCTGAGAGCCTCAATGTCGCAGTCGCTGCTGGGATTATGATGTTTGCTTTTATTTAGAAGTTTCTGCTAGTGACTAGCAAAAGGAGGGGACAGTATGAAACCCTATCAAAAAGATAAAGAATTTATGGAAATTGTCGGTCATTTGATTGACAACCCCAGATTTCAACGTTTAGATGAGATTACCCATCACCATTATTCAACACGGATGAAACATTCCATCAATGTGGCCTATACTAGCTATAAGGTTGCTAAGAAATTTGGGTGGGATGCTAAGTCAACGGCCCGTGGTGGTCTCCTGCATGATTTCTTTTATTACGATTGGCGAGATACCAAGTTTAATAAAAGTCATGCTTGGGTTCATCCAAGGATTGCGGTTAAAAATGCTAGAAAATTGATTGACCTCAATAAGAAAGAAAAGGATATCATTCTCAAGCACATGTGGGGAGCAACCATTGCACCTCCTCGTTATAAAGAGTCTTATATTGTCACCTTTGTTGATAAGTATTGGGCTATTAAAGAAGGAACCTATCCCATGCGTCAACGCTTTAAAAACCGTAAGGTTTTCAAGCGTAAACAGTTAGGTTCCCACAATCATTAATTTTTGCTAAAATAGAATAACTTGAAAAAGAATTCGGAGGATACTTTAATGGATATGAATAATATGGGACAAAGTCCCATCATTACACAGGCTGATGCTGGCCTGAGTCGCTTTTTTGCTAAAATTTACAGCTTGGTCGGAATGGGAATCGGCCTGTCGGCTGTCATTGCAGCTCTCATGCTTTTTGTCTTCCCAGAAAACATGATCGCTATCATGACTGGCGGCCGTATGATTTACTTGGGGGCAATTTTTCTTGAGTTAGCTCTAGTCTTTGTGGCTTCGAGTGCAGCTCGCCGCAATACTCCTTGGGCTTTGCCTCTCTTTCTTGTTTATTCGGCCTTGAATGGTTTTACTATGAGCTTTGTCATCGCAGCCTACACTGGGGCACAAGTTGTTGGTGCTTTTGTGAGTTCGGCAGCAGTATTTTTTATTATGGCGGCTATTGGTGCAACTACTAAGAAAGATTTATCTGGTATGGCCAAGGCTTTGATTGCTGGCCTAATTGGAATTATTATTGCAGGACTTGTCAATGCTTTCTTGGGCTCAGGAATGATGTCGCTCTTGATTAGTGTTGTTACGGTTGTTATTTTCTCTGGTTTGATTGCTTATGAAAATCAGATCATTAAACGGGTTTACGGTCAAACTCGTGGTCAAGTTTCAGATGGTTGGGCAATTTCTATGGCTCTCAGTCTTTACCTAGACTTCATTAATCTTTTCTTGAGCATTTTGAATCTCTTTGGCCGTCGCAACTAAGTTAAGTAATAAAGTAAAACAGTTGGTTTCAAAATGAAGCCAGCTGTTTTTCTCTGACGCAGTAATTTAGAAATTTACTAAAGTAGTAGCTTTTAATTAGGACTAGAAGGAATGAGTCGAAAGGAGCTGGTGCCTATACCCAGCTGCCTCTTTGGTGATTGGGTGCCTTGTTTTTGCCCACTTTTGATTTTCATAGAGTATAAAAAGCACCCAACCTAGGGGTGCTTGCTATTTATTGAGCTAGACTGCTATAGTCATTTGAAGTCTTGTAGAGGACTTGATTTCTAAATTGGTCACTGCCACCTTGGTCTAAAATATCACTGTAGGCTGTCACTAGGCGGTCCTTGCTGGTATCGGATGGGTCGGCCTGACCAGTTTGAAAGTGACGGTCAGGGATACTTTGGCCCGCCCCATACATGAGGATGCCAAAGCTGGTACCATCATCGTAGGTAACACTCATGAGGGCTTCCCCTTTGCCATCTCGGCTAACGGTGATACTTCCAGTTGTACCTAGAACACTGATGCGTCCCTGAGGGGAGATAACGATAACACGTCCGCTAGCATCGCTCCACGTTCCGGCAATGCTACTGTAGTCTCCTTGGGTCAGAGCATCAAAGTTAAATGAAGAATTTGCTGCAGATTTTTCCCTTTGTTTTTGTTGGGAGTCCCCATTCTTTTTTTCCTGACTTGAAGAACTAGTGGTGGCAGAAGAGCCCTTTTGTTCCTGCTTGGAAGTTTGGCTGGATGACTTCTTGGTGCTAGACTTGGACCTAGTTGTCATGTGGGTTTTGCTGCTAGTCTTACTTGTGGTTTTATGGCTGTTAGAATGGCAGGCTGTCATTCCCAGACTAACTACTACGACTAAAATCACTGAAAATAAGCGAAAAGTCTTTTTCATAGTCTTGTCCTCCGTTTATTTTGCTACCCCTATCATACTATTTTTTGAAAAGGTTGTAAAACGTTTTCAGGTTAACTTTCAAATTAAGATTGTGGAAAAGAGGACATAAAAAAACAGCCTTGGGGCCGTCTTCGTTATTAACGGGCAATACGTCTGCGAGCCGCTTTTTTACGATTTTCTTCAATGAAAGCTGCTTTCTTTTCTTCAGGCTCAATAATTGTCTTTTTTACAGCAAAGACAGCACCTGCGACTGTAGCGGCAGTTCCAACAACACCTGTAGCAAGACCACGGGCGAAAGCATGTTTTTTAGCCATAATCATTTCTCCTTTTTTTCTTATGTTATAATATATACTAGCTAAAATTTAGATTTATTTCAAGGAAAAAGATGAAAACAAAAGTAATCGTTGTGGCTGGTCCGACAGCTGTAGGTAAGACTGCATTAGGTATTAAACTAGCCCAAAAATTTGATGGAGAAATCATCAGCGGGGATAGCCAACAGGTCTATCGCAAGCTGGATATTGGGACAGCTAAAGCCAGCCCTGCCGAACAAGCTGCAGCCCACCATCATTTGATTGATGTGCGGGAGGTTTGCCAGACCTACTCGGTCTATGATTTTGTTCAAGAAGCGAAAGTTACTATTGCCGATATTGTTAGCAGAGGCAAGCTCCCTATCATTGTTGGGGGGACAGGGCTCTATTTACAAAGCTTATTGGAAGGTTACCATTTAGGCGGTCAAGTAGATCAGGAAGCTGTGTTAGCCTATCGAAAGGAATTAGAGGCTCTGTCTGATGCTGACTTGCAGGCCAGAGCACAAGACTTGACTCAGGAGTTTGACCAGCCCAATCGCAGACGGATTATCAGAGCTCTGGAGTTAGCAAAATTTGGTAAAAATCTGATCAACCAAGAATCCGACTACCAACCCTTGCTTATCGGTCTCAACGATGGGCGCTCTCGCTTATATGACCGAATCAACAAGAGAGTTGATAGGATGTTGAATCAGGACTTGCTAGAGGAAGCTCGTTGGCTTTATGAACATTATCCAGAGAGCCAGGCGGCCAGGGCTATCGGTTACAAGGAACTTTTTCCCTATTTCAGAGGAGAAGAGGACTTGAAAACGGTTAGTGAAAAACTCAAGCAGAACACTCGACGTTTTGCCAAACGTCAGTTAACCTGGTTTAGAAATCGTATGGCTATCGACTTTTATGAGGTTTCTGAACCTGATTTTGAACAGACCATTGAGCGTGCTGTAGAAGAATTCTTAAAGGAGGACTGAGTCGGAGAGGCTGGGTCCTTTTCTTTGCGGTGAGGGCTTCTATAGGTTTTTATGCGAAATTACTATTAATTAGCGCTAATAATTATTAATTTTGCCTTCTTTTTAGCGGAAATCCAGTCCTGCCGGCTTATTTTTTGCTTTATGGTATAATAGTAATGTTATGGAAATTTCAACTATAAAAGTAATTGCCCAAGAACTTGGGATTAAGGATTCGCAAATCCAAGCTGTTTTGGATTTAACTGCTCAGGGGAATACTATCCCTTTTATTGCTCGCTATCGTAAAGAGAAGATAGGCAATCTGGATGAGGTGGTCATCAAGGCTATTATTGATAAGGATAAGTCGCTGACAGCTTTGGCTGAACGCAAAGAGACAGTCCTGGCCAAGATTGAAGAGCAAGGGAAGTTGACTCCCGAGCTTAAGCAAGCTATCCAAGCTGCTGGTAAATTAGCTGAGGTAGAAGAGCTCTACCTACCCTACAAGGAAAAACGTCGGACCAAGGCTACCCTTGCTCGGGAGGCTGGCTTAGCTGATTTGACACGGCTGATTTTGCAAAATGTTCCGGATTTAGAAGCTCAGGCTGCTAACTTTGTTAGTGAAGGTTTTCCAACAGCCGATAAGGCTCTAGCTGGTGCCCTTGATATTTTAATTGAGGTGCTGTCAGAAGATAATCGACTGCGCTCTTGGACCTATAATGAAATTTGGAACTACAGCCTGCTGGTTTCCAGCCTCAAGGATGCCAGTCTGGATGATAAGCAGGTCTTCCAAATCTACTACGATTTTTCGGAAAAAATCAAAGATCTTCAGGGCTATCGAGTTTTAGCCCTCAATCGTGGGGAAAAGCTGGGCGCGCTCAAGGTGGGCTTTGAGCATCATATGGACAAGATTATCCGTTTCTATGAGGCTCGTTTTAAGACCAGAAATTCCTATATTGATGAGGCTATTGCTAAGGCAGCCAAAACCAAAATTATTCCAGCTATGGAGCGACGGATTCGCAGTGAGTTGACTGAGACAGCGGAAGATGGTGCTATTTCCCTCTTCTCTGAAAATCTTCGTCACCTGCTTTTGGTCTCACCCCTTAAGGGTAAGGTTGTCCTGGGCTTTGACCCGGCCTTTAGGACGGGAGCCAAATTAGCGGTGGTTGATCCAACCGGTAAGCTCTTGGCGACTCATGTTATCTACCCTGTGGCTCCTGCCAGCCCAACCAAGATTGCCAAGAGCAAGGAAGAGTTGGCAGAGTTACTTCAGACCTATCAGGTGGAAATTATTGCTATCGGTAATGGGACAGCCAGTCGAGAGAGTGAAGCCTTTGTCGCAGAGGTACTTAAGGATTTTCCAGCAGTTTCCTATGTCATTGTCAATGAGAGCGGGGCTTCGGTCTATTCCGCTTCCCAATTGGCTCGGCAAGAGTTTCCCGATTTGACGGTTGAAAAACGCTCGGCCATCTCTATTGCCCGACGCCTGCAAGACCCTCTAGCAGAATTGGTTAAGATTGATCCCAAATCAATCGGTGTTGGTCAGTACCAGCACGATGTTAGTCAGAAGAAGCTGACGGAAAATCTGGACTTCGTTGTTGAGACGGTCGTTAACCAGGTTGGTGTTAATGTCAATACAGCCAGCCCAGCCCTCCTTTCCCATGTGGCCGGCCTCAACAAGACCATTTCTGACAATATCGTCAAATTCCGTGAGGAAAAAGGTCGTCTGACCTCTCGGGCCCAAATTAAGGAGGTTCCCCGTCTGGGGGACAAGGCCTTTGAGCAGGCTGCTGGCTTCTTGCGGATTCCTAACGGAGACAATATCCTTGATAATACAGGGGTCCACCCTGAGTCCTATCCGGCTGTCCAAGAGCTCTTTAGTCGATTGGAGATTAGTCAGTTAGATGAGGATGCCCAAGAAAAATTACAAGCTCTTGATGTGGCACAAATGGCTGGAGATTTGGGCCTTGGTGCTGAAACTCTCAAAGATATCATTGTAGATTTGCTTAAGCCTGGTCGTGACCTGCGGGATGATTTTGAAGCACCGACTCTTCGCCAAGACGTCTTGGAACTCAAAGATCTAGAAGTTGGTCAGAAATTAGAAGGAACCGTCCGCAACGTGGTTGACTTTGGTGCCTTTGTTGATGTCGGTGTTCACGAGGACGGACTCATTCATATCTCAGAGATGTCCAAGAACTTTGTCAAACACCCGAGTCAGGTAGTTTCCGTTGGGGACATCGTGACGGTATGGGTTTCCAAGGTTGACCTAAACCGAGAAAAACTCAATCTATCTCTGGTGGCTCCAAGTGAATCTAACTGATTATGTCAGACAAGTCTCACTAGAAGATTTTGGACTAGTTTTCAAGCATGAGGCCTTTTGGAATCAGCGACTGCGGACGACAGGTGGCCGTTTCTTTCCCAAAGATGGGCACTTAGACTTTAACCCCAAAATGTATGAGGCTGTAGACGAGTTGACCTTTAGAAAAATCGTTCGCCACGAACTCTGTCATTATCACCTCTATGATGCAGGCAAGGGCTATAAGCATGGAGATGCAGACTTCAAGCGACTGTTAGCAAGGGTGGATGGCCTGCGCTATGCCCCCAAACTTAAGGAACAAGCCCCTCGCTACTACTATCAGTGCCAGTCTTGCGGTCAGATCTATCCCAGAAAACGACGGATGAACACTAGTAAGTTTCGCTGTGGCAAGTGTCGAGGGAAATTGGTATTGTTGGAGGAGAGAGAATTTTAGCACTTGTCAAACTCTATCTCTTAAATCAGTCCTAGGGCTGATTTTATTTTGGGCTGGCTCCTGTATAATAGATATGTAAGATGAGAGATGCTCTGAAATAGAACAGGAATTTCAGTCATCCAGTCTTAGGAAGTGAGGAAACCAAGATGAGTGTTTTGTATAAGAAAAGACAGGGTCGATTTTTGGCTGGGGTTCTAGCTGGACTGGCTGATAAGTTCGGTTGGGATCTTACATTAGCTCGCATTCTTTATGGTATTTTTACTTACTTTTCATTTGGTTTTGGTGTCTTTCTCTACGTCCTCTTAGCTGTCTTGCTTCCCTACAAGGAAGATGAAGAACGTGATAAATACGGCACTGGGTCACGTCGTCGCAAGGATGCTGAAGTCATTGATGATGACAAGTGGTTCTGGTGAATCTCATTTTTGCCTTAGCTTTTAAGAGCTGAGGCATTTTTGTTTCCGTTTGCATTTGTGATATAATGGGGATATTAAATAGAAACGAGAAAGACTTATGGCAGTTACTGTTGATATGCTGGCTAAGAAGATAAAATTAGAGCCAGTTTATACCAGGCCAGAGCTTTTGGACAAGGAAATCACGACTTCTGATATTTCCCGTCCAGGGCTGGAGTTGGCTGGTTACTTTGACTATTATTCGCCTGAGCGGGTGCAATTGATGGGGATGAAGGAGTGGTCCTATATGATGACCATGACTCCCCACAACCGTTACTCAGTGCTCAAGGCCATGTTCAAGTCGGAAACGCCGGCCTTGATTGTAGCGCGGGACTTGGAAATCCCTGAGGAAATGATTCGGGCGGCCAAAGAAGGCGATACTCCAATCTTTCAGGCCCACCAAGCAACCTCTAGTGTTTCTGGTGAAATCTCCTGGTACCTCAATTCTTGTCTGGCTGAACGGACCAGTGTTCATGGTGTTTTAATTGACATTTACGGTATGGGCGTACTGATTCAGGGAGACTCTGGTATCGGTAAGAGTGAAACAGGTCTGGAACTGGTCAAGCGGGGTCACCGTCTGGTTGCGGATGACCGCGTAGACATCTATGCTAAGGACGAAGAAACCCTCTGGGGAGAACCAGCTGAGATTCTGCGCCACCTGCTAGAAATTCGTGGGGTTGGTATTATTGATGTTATGAGCCTGTACGGAGCGAGCGCCGTTCGGAACTCCTCTCAGGTTCAATTGTCCATTTATCTGGAAAATTTTGGACAGGGCAAGGAATTTGACCGTCTGGGGAATGGCAATGAAGAAATCGAATTGCAAGGGGTTAAGATTCCTCGGATTCGGATTCCTGTTAAGACTGGTCGAAATGTTTCTGTTGTTATCGAAGCGGCGGCTATGAACCATCGGGCTAAGCAGATGGGCTTTGATGCGACCCAGACCTTTGAGGATCGTCTGACCAATCTGATTACAGAAAATGGAGCGAACTGATGGCAGCTATTAATCCAATAGCCTTGCAATTGGGTCCCTTAGAGATTCACTGGTATGCCATCTGTATCGTGACAGGGATGGCTCTGGCCGTTTGGTTGGCCATGCGGGAAGCTCCTCGTAAGAGTATGACTTCAGATGATGTCATTGATTTTATTTTAATTGCGTTTCCGGTCTCCATTTTAGGGGCACGTCTCTATTATGTTGCCTTTGAATGGGACTATTATCGTGACCATCTGAATGAACTCCTCGCAACTTGGCATGGTGGTATCGCCATCTATGGTGCCCTCTTGGCTGGAGCCCTAGTCCTCCTGATTTTTTCTTACCGACGAAAAATCAATGCCTATGATTTTTTGGATATCGCAGCACCAGGCGTGATGCTGGCCCAGAGTTTTGGCCGTTGGGGAAATTTTATCAATCAGGAAGCTTATGGTAAGGCGATCACTCATTTGGATTATTTACCCAAATTTATTCGGAACCAGATGTATATTGAAGGCAGCTATCGAGTGCCGACTTTCTTGTATGAATCTTTCTGGAATCTCTTGGGCTTTGCCCTCATTATGAGTTTGCGACATCGTCCAGGTCTTCTGAAGCGAGGGGAAGTGGCCTGGTTTTACCTCGTCTGGTATGGTTGCGGTCGCTTTGTTATTGAAGGAATGCGGACAGATAGCCTGATGCTGGCTGGCCTGCGGGTATCCCAATGCTTATCTATAATCTTAGTCATCTTAGGCATAGCCATGACCTATTACGGTCGCACCAAGGGAAAGCAACCCTCTTATCAACAAAAATAGAGTTAGAATAGTAGGAGTAAAAAATGGTAGGATATGCAATGTTAATTATCGCCTTGGCTTTTGTTGCCTTGGTTGTCTATTTGGCCATCGTCTTGCACAAGGTGGCGGGAATAGTTGACGAAACCAAACGGTCCTTGGCAGTCTTGACGGCAGATGTGGATGTTACTCTTCATCAGACCAACGATCTGATTGCCAAGGCCAATGTTTTGGTGGATGATATCAATGGCAAGGTAGCGACAATTGATCCACTCTTTGATGCAGTTGCAGATTTGTCCCTCAGTGTATCGGATCTTAATGATCAAGCGCGGATTCTAGGTAAGAAAGCTACAAGCGTCGGTTCTAATGCTGCTAAGGCCGGAACGGCCGCAACGGCCTTACGTTTTGCCAGCAAGTTATTTAAGAGTAAAAAGAAAGAGGAAGCATAATGGGAAAATTTTTAAAGACCTTAGTATCTAGTGCCGCCGTTGGAGCGGCAGTTGGCTATTTCTTAACTACCAAGAAGGGCCGAGAGCTCAAGGAAAAGGCAGTCGATTTTGCTAACGACTATAAGGAAAATCCTGAAGCATACAATCAGGCTGCAAAAGAAAAGGCCAACCAATACAAGGATTTGGCTGTCCACACCTTCAATGATTATAAGGAAAAATTTGAGACTGGTGAATTGACTAAGGAAGACGTTCTTGATGTGGCCAAGGAAAAGGCCACGCAAGCCTCTGAATTTGCCAACGACCAGGTCCTAGCCTTCCGCGATAAGATTGCCAAGGCCAAGGCAGACTCGGCTGCAGAAACCAAGGCCGAGGTTGATGATATTGTCATTGATTATCCTGATACTGAAACGGCTGAAAATTAATGAAAGTTAAAGGGGGAGTAAGTTAGTGGCTCCGCCTTTTTTTACATAGTTTATCTTCAAATATAAATAAAATGAGAGAGGTATAAATATTTCGATTTTTATTGATTTAGTTAAAATTTCTGATCGCTAATGAAAAGGCTTTCATCTTATGTTAAACTTAAATTGTTGGGATTATGTCAACTAAAGGAGGACAATTTGATGAAAAAATCTATAAAAATTGCCATTCTTATTTTCACTAGTCTCTTGTTTTTAGGAGCTTGTGATCATAAGCTTACAGATCAGAAAAAGAATAACCAGGACAATATGTCTACAAGCCAGCTGATAAAGAAGGCTAAGACAGCAAATAAGAAGGTAGAGACTGTTCATTTTGATATGAGTCTGACTATCAATTCTTTTGGAAAGAAAAAGAGTCAGAAAATGAAGGCCAACCTTGACTATGGCGACCAGGCTGATGAAATTGAGAGAGCTAGCGGTGAAATTACGACCAGGCAAGATGGATTAAATAGTTACCAAGAGTTCATATTCCCTGGAACAGGTGCCTATTTCAGAAATGAAGAAAATGCTGCTTGGGGCTATAAAGATCTGAGCACTTACAATATTGATCCAGATTATTTTGATTTTTTAGATATCGTTTACTCCATGAAAGATGATCTCAAAGTTAAGGTGGAGAGCGATGCTTATACCTTAGTTCTTAAAAGCCAAAATGTTGATTTGCTTTCACTCTTCAAGGAGGAATTAAACCTCTCTCTGACAGGTTACAGTCAGTCAAGTATGAAGAAAACCTTTGAAGTTAGCTTTGATAAGGATAATTTTCGCTTGAAGGCCTTCAAGCTTAAAATGATTAGCAAGTCACGAGGGAGCCGACTATCCTTTGAGGTCGATTCTAAGTACTCTAAATGGAATAAGATTAGTGAGTCCAAGTTTGATGCACCCGATGATATTAGTGAGACTAACAGTACCTCAACCACCAGCGACAGTAGTGATAGTCAAGAATTTTCTAATGTCAGCTAAATGTGAAGTGATTTTGAACTTGCTAGGAATTAGGAGTTGACTTTTTCTATCAGTCGGATGACTACTTGGTAATTTTGAATGATTTTGTTTCAGGGTGAAAATATGGGCTTGGAGTAAGGTTTGAGAACACAAAAATAGAGGTTCACGAAAAAATGAACCTCTATTTTTAGGTTTGGCTACTTCTCTTGTTAGCCCGGTTGAGACACTGAATTATTTTTTCTTCATCGAAAGGACGAAGGTTGAAATGGTTGATGTAATAGCGATTCCTAGCAGGACTGCCAGGCTGAAGGCTATTAGGGTCCCCAATCCCATGGTTAGAAAAAGGAAGGTTAAAAGGACGGAAGAGATGCAGAAGAGTGCGATACGTGCGAAAAATAGAAGTTCTCGCAATTTAGCACTCTGATTATCGACTTGGTAAAATTCTTGATATTTGGGTTGATTTTGATTGGTTTGATTTTGTGATTCCTGATTATTATAATAATCGAAATCATCTTGGCGTTGGGCTGCCATAGTGTTCTCCTTTCCACTGGAGTAGTGGGGTAAACTTTGTTACTTAGGTAACATTCTATCATAAATTATTAAAATTGTCATAGGAATTTAGTAAAAAGGATTTTGATTAAGTTTGTTTTAACAGGGAAAAATGAGAATCTTAGTATGGTTTCCTTAAATAGTCTCAGTTTTTCATTAAAAATTTGATATAATAATAATGTTATGGATAAAATTATTATTACTGCAACGGCAGAAAGTATAGAGCAGGTTCAAGACCTATTAAAAATAGGAGTTGATCGGATTTATGTGGGCGATAAGGCCTTTGGTCTCCGTCTACCTAAGACATTTTCAGATAAGGATTTAAAGAAGATTGCCCAGCTGGTTCATGAAGCGGGCAAGGAATTAACAGTAGCTGTAAATGCCCTCATGCACCAAGGGATGATGGATGCTCTACCTGAATATCTTGATTTCTTAGAAGACATCGGGGCTGATTATATCACGGTTGGTGATGCTGGAGTTATCTATATCTGCCAACGCGACAAGCGTCCATTCAAGCTGATTTATGATGCCTCGGTTATGGTGACCTCCAGTCGTCAGGTCAATTTCTGGGGTAAGACGGCAGGTGTTTCGGAGGCTGTCCTCGCCAGAGAAATTCCTTCGGCAGAACTATTCAAGATGTCGGAGAACCTTGAAATTCCTGCAGAAATCTTGGTCTATGGAGCTAGTGTCATTCACCACTCCAAGCGCCCCCTCCTGCAAAACTATTATAATTTCACCCATATTGATGATGAAAAGACGCGACAAAGGGACCTCTTCCTGGCCGAGCCCAGCGATAAGGATTCCCACTATTCCATCTATGAGGATAACCACGGAACCCATATCTTTGCCAATAATGATATTGATTTGATGACCAAGCTGTCTGAACTGGTTGAGCACGGTTATACTCATTGGAAGCTGGACGGTATCTATTGTCCAGGCGGTAATTTTACTAAGATTGTTGAAAAATTCATCAAGGCAAGGGAACTGATTGAGGCTGGCCAGTGGACCAACGACCGGGCTTTCCTCTTTGATGAAGAAATCCGCAAGTTGCATCCTGTCAATCGGGATTTGGATACTGGTTTCTATGACTTTGACCCAGACTTAGTTAAATAGGAGGTTGATATGTTTTACGCTTATTTACGTTGGTTAGTTTCTTTCCTAGTTTGGGTGGTCAATGGAAATGCCCACTACCATAATCGGGAAAATCTTTTGGACCCCAAGGAAAATTATATCTTGGTGGCTCCTCACCGAACCTGGTGGGATCCTATTTACCTGGCTTTTGCGACCAAGCCAAAACAGTTTATCTTTATGGCTAAAAAGGAGCTCTTTAACAATCGAATCTTCGGTTGGTGGATTCGCATGTGCGGTTCCTTCCCAATCGATCGGGATAATCCGGGTCAGGAAGCCATCAAGTACCCTGTTAAGATGTTAAAGAAGAGCCAACGTTCCCTGATTATGTTTCCAAGTGGCAGTCGTCATTCGTCGAATGTCAAGGGTGGTGTTGCTGTCATCGCCAAGATGGCCAAGGTTAAAATTCAGCCAGTCGTTTATGGTGGTCCTCGCTCTTTCTCAGGCCTGCTCAAGGGAGAACGCATTGATATGAACTTTGGTCCGGCCATTGATGTATCGGACATCAAGCGTCTCAATGATGAGGGAATTGAAACAATTGCCAAGCGAGTCCACGACTCTTTTGACCAGTTGGACCAGCAAAATGAGACCTACAACAATCATAAGAAGCTCAATCCGCTGACCTATATTTATCGGATTCCCCTAGGGCTAATTGCTTTAATCCTAGTCCTTTTGACAATGGCTTTCAGCTATGTGGCTAGCTTCGTCTGGACCCCAGAAAAGCACCTCAAATAAGAGTTATCTGGTCTTTCGAGTTGGATTCCTTGGTTCCACAAAAATTTAGAATAAATTGACGATAAAGTTGAAGATTTTTTCAACTTTATTTTTTTATTTGCGGATAAAAAGGTGAGGAATCTTATGAAAGCAGAAGATAGTTATCTATTAGCAGTTATCGTTTTATTAGTGCTGATGGTCCTTTTGACTAAAATCTAGCAGGAGAAGCCTATGATTGAAGACTGGATTGAAAAAATCAAAGAAAATAAGCTGGTGGTGGGACTAGTTTTAGCTATAGTGGTTCTTGCTGGAGCCTTGTTCTTGAATCTAGCTAATGGAAATGGGAGATCAGCGAAAAGTCAGGCCAATTTTCCTTCAATGGCTAGTACGAGCCAGACCAGTCAAGGCAGTACTTCGTCAGCCTCAAGCTCGGAAAAATCAGGAGTCATCGTCGTTGATGTCAAGGGAGCCGTCAAAAAAGAGGGAGTTTATGAATTACCGGCAGGTAGTCGGGTGACGGATGCTATTGAGAAGGCTGGCGGTTTCACCGATAAGGCCAACAAAAAGTCGGTTAATTTGGCTCAAAAATTGGAAGACCAGGCAGTTGTTTACGTGGCTGCCCAAGGAGAGGATGTTGAGGAGGTAACAGGCCCTGGCTCATCGTCTGGGGGAATCAGTGATTCAAATCGTAGTAGCCATGCCAAGGTTAATCTCAATACTGCCAGTAAGGAAGAGCTGCAAACCATTTCAGGTATTGGTGAGAAGCGAGCTCAAGATATTATTGACTACCGGGAGGAGCATGGCGGGTTCAAGTCTGTTGAGGAGCTGAAAAATATTTCTGGTATCGGTGACAAGACCTACGAAAAAATCGCACCCGAGGTGACCGTATGAGCAAATACTTTCCTATCAGGCCAATCTACTTGGCTTTTTTGCTGGTCTTGCTGGCTTATTTCATCTATTCAGGCTACTGCTTGGTCGGGGTCCTCTTGGCCTTCACTCTCTGTCAACTTTGGCGGCATTACAACTTAAAAAAAGTCGGCCAGGTTCTGCTGGTTCTCTTGTCCTTTGGATTAGCCTTTTGGACCTATCAATATCGGGTCAATCAGGCTTATAAGTCTGCTCCCAGTCAAGTACAGGAGCTGGAGATGATTCCAGATACTATCTCTACTAATGGTGACCAGCTCAGCTTTCGTGCTAAGAGTCAGGGGCGGACTTATCAGGTTTTCTATCGCTTGAAATCACCTGAGGAAAAGCGATTCTATCAAAATGTAAAGGATAAACTTGACCTGCAGGTTTCAGCCAAGGTAACTCAACCCCAGGCTCTGCGGAATTTTCATGGCTTTAACTATCGAGCCTATCTCAAGCATGAGGGTATTTATCGACTGGTGACTGTCGAAAAAATTCAAGGCTGGATACCGGCCAAGCGACTGACCTTCTTTGACCGTCTGCATGTCCTGAGACGGCGGGCTCTAGTAACTTGTCAACAGAAGTTTCCCAGTCCCATGAACCACTACATGACGGGGCTTCTCTTTGGTTATCTGGATAAGGATTTTGACCAGATGGGCGATATTTATACCAGTCTGGGGATTATCCACCTTTTTGCCTTGTCTGGTATGCAGGTTGATTTCTTTATCGGCCTTTATCGAAAATTCCTCTTACGACTTGGCCTGAGAAGGGATTGGGTGGATATTTTACAAGTGCCTTTTTCAGTTTTCTATGCTGGGATGACCGGTTATGCTCCCTCGGTTCTAAGAAGCCTGCTTCAGTCTTTCTGGGGCAATCTGGAACTAAAGCGATTGGATAATCTGGCCTTTAGCATCTTTTGTATGTTTTTGCTGAGACCCAACTTCCTGCTGACCACTGGAGGCCTGCTTAGTTTTGCCTATGCCTTTATTTTGGCGGTGCTTGATTTCCAAAACTTGAGCAGGGTTAAGGCAGGCCTAGCCCAGGGTGCCAGTTTGTCTTTGGGTGCCTTCCCTCTGCTGGCCTATTTATTTGGCGTTTTTCAGCCTCTATCGCTTGTCTTGACCCTGGCCTTTTCCCTAGTTTTCGATTATCTGATGCTCCCCTTTTTGACTTTGGCCTTCATAGTCAGCCCGCTAATTAGACTGACCTGGGTCAATCCTCTCTTCAGCCTGCTGGAGCAAATTGTCATCTGGACTCATGATATTGTTGGCCGGCCTCCCGTTACTGGTAGTCCAAGTTTGGCTATTCTTACTCTCATGCTAATCTTATTAGCCTTTCTCCATGATTATTGGCAGGTCAAAAAGATTCGTCCTTGGCTAATTCTGCTCTTCGTTTTACTAGCCTGTTTGGTCAAACATCCTTTGACCAATGAGGTGACCATGATTGATGTCGGTCAAGGAGATAGTATTTTCCTGCGCGATAGCTGGGGCAAGACTATTCTAATTGATACTGGTGGACGGGTAACTTTTGGGCAGAAGGAGGCCTGGCAAAAGAGCAATTCAGATAGCAATGCGGACAAGACCGTCATTCCCTACCTTAAAAGTCGGGGTGTGGGGAAAATTGACCAGCTGGTTCTGACCCATACCGATACAGACCATATTGGCGATTTGGAAGCTGTTGCCAAGAATTTTCAAATTGGCCAGGTACTGGTCAGCAAGGGTAGTCTGACAAGACCAGCTTTTGTCAAGCGTCTCAAGGCTCTGAAGCTGAAGGTGAGGACAGTTCAAGTAGGCGATGGTTTAACAATTATGGGTAGTAGGCTTCATGTCCTCTATCCCAAGAGTCTGGGCAAAGGTGACAATAATGATTCCTTAGTTCTCTATGGGAATCTGCTCAATAAGACTTTTCTCTTTACTGGCGATCAAGAAAAAGAAGGAGAGGAAGATCTGATGAAAATCTATCCCAATCTCCATGTCCAGATTCTCAAAGCCGGTCACCATGGTTCCAAAGGTTCGTCTACCCCAGATTTTCTCAAGCAAATCAGCCCAGAAGTCGCCCTTATTTCGGCGGGTCAAAATAATCGCTATGGTCACCCCAACAAGGAGACATTGGAGCGGTTTAAGAAACAGAAAATGAGAGTTTACCGGACTGATCAACAAGGGGCAATTTCTTATCGTGGCTTCTGGGATTGGCACCTAGAAACGGTTCGGTAAGGTGGAAAATTTAGTTAGAATGGACTCATTTTCCTGCCCCAACCTAGGCTTTATCCTGCTTGCTGTGGTTCCCTATTAAGTTTGTATTTCAGCTTGAATTATGCTATTCTAGTAGATACCAAATTTATTTAGGAGATTGCTCATGTTTACAGCTTATGCAAATTTTTGGAAACACTATATTGACTTTAAAGGACGAACCAAGCGCTCAGAATTTTGGTGGCCTTTCCTTTTTAACAATCTGATTCGCCTTGGATTTTATCTGGTAGTTTTTATCAATTTAATTATTCCTTTTAACCAAGAAATCAAACTAATGCAGGATAGTGCTCTTTCGACCGAAGGCCTGTCTATCTGGTCAGAGATTTCACCTGTCATGGTGACCGTTATTATTCTCTGGGGAATTTTTGAATTGGCTATCTTGGTACCAAGTTTAGCAATCGGTGTTCGTCGTTTTCGTGATGCGGCCTTCCATTGGTCCTTTATCTTTATGTATGGGGCTGCCCTTGTATTGACAGCGATTCCTATGCCGGTTTTCCTCAATATTATCGTTTTAGTTCTATCAGCTGGTTTGACAATTGCCAGCATCGTTCTTTGGGCTTTTCCAAGTCGGGAAAAGAAGCCTAAACCAGTCAAGGCACCGGCTCAATTTGTAACTCCACAAGGACAAGTAGTCTTCCAAGGCCAAGCTAATCCCTTTACACAACAGGGACAACCTGTTAATCCGCAAGTGCCACAGGCACCATTTGCTCAAGAAGCTCAAACACCTAACCAAGCTCGACCTGTGTCCCCACAAGGTCAAGTCCCTAATTATGCTGGGCCAGTTGCCCCACAAGCCCCACAGGGTCAAGTTCCTAATCCAGCCCAACCCGTGACTCCCCAAGCAGGCATGGGTCAAGTTCCAAATCAAGCCCAGCCGGTAGCGCCACAAGCAGGAGTTGGGCAGTTTCCAAATCAAGCTCAGCCGGTAGCACCACAGACAGGGGTGGGCCAAGCGCCATATCCTAATTTGGACCAAAGTCAAGGTGCTAATGGAACTATGCCTCAGCAAGGGGGTAATCCCATGAATCAGGCTCAACCGCAAGCGCCTCAACAGGCACCAGGTCAACCTGTTCAAAATCCTAATAACTACAATAATCCTCAACAATAAAGGGGCTAAAATGTTTAAAGCTTACCTCAATTACTGGAAGCAATACGTAGATTTTGGTGGCAGAAGTACCCGTCCAGATTACTGGTGGGTATTTCTTATTAACACCAACTTTACAATCATTTTCAAGTTGCTCTTGTTGTTGTCCTTATCCGATTTGCGATAGCACTTGGCAATGATAACCACCGGATGGCTTCTGCTTGGCTAAAGTTTGGAGGAATTTACTATTCTAGTATTCGTGAAAGCTCCCCATTCCACGCCCAGCTATTGGCTGTTTCTGACTTTGTTTTCCATTATTCAAAAGGTGTCCTAACACTCTTTTGGTTGGGAATGATATGGAAATTAGCAAACCTTCTACCGCGTTATGCTCTTTTGGTTCGTCGCTTACGTGATTCTGGCCTGCATTGGTCTTGGTTCTTTGCTCGCTTAGTTCCAGGCCTGCTAGTATTATTGGCCAGTATCTTAACTTTCGAGCCCGTCTTTATCAGTCACTCCATGCGGATATTAGATTCCAGCTTGATTTTCTTTTGCATCAGTTACGTCCTTTTACTGTTTGCTAAGCTATTTGTCTTTATCATCTCCCTAAGGGCGAGTAAGAATCCTAGTCAACCGTTTTTTAATTGACAAATCTGCTAATAATCGTCCCATATTCAAGGAATTTGAATAAGACTTTTATCAATTAGAAGAATAAAGGAGTCCTTTTGTCAACATTTTCAGATAGTTTTATTGCTGCCAATATGGGAAAATTCCCTCCAGAAACTCTACCAAGCATTCGTCAACGGCTTGAAGGGTTGGACGATAGGCAGATTAATGACATTGTTGGAATGCCCCTCAAAGATCCAACGATAGCCCTGCTCTTTTCTATTTTTCTTGGGGCCTATGGCGTTGATCGCTTTTATCTAGGCCCGGTCTGGGGGTAGGCAAACTTTTAGTAACCATTTTTACCCTTGGTCTTGGCGGTTTTACTTGGCATATTGTTGATGTGTTTCTAATCATGGGAGCGACACGAGAGGAAAACTTGAAAACCTTAAACCATGTTTTCCACGCGCTAACTAACCAAGCGGGAGTGGTCTTTGATTCAGCCTGGTATTAGTTGGCAAACACTGAATTAGACTAGTCGGTCAACTAACTGATTCAGCGAATCTAGGTTCGGCTGGGGTGGATGCGGCTAGTGGATCTGAAGCAAACTAAAATAGGGCTTTTTAATAATTAAGAGCATAATGTACCAGCAGTTTGGAGTATTCTCCTGACTGCTTTTTTCTTGCCTCCAAAGCAAGGAAGGCCTAATGGGGCATCTCGTTAGATTTATACTCTTCAAAAATCAAAAGATAGGTCGGTAAAGCAAAGCTAAGATTTAGAAAATCTTAATTTGCAGTGGTTGTCGTTATTACGGTCTACCTGTGACTGTTCACTAGCTTTAAAAGGAAAGCATCGTCGGCTTTCCTTTTATTAGAGTGCCTACGGAAGTTGTTAATTATTTTCCTAGCTAACTCCAACCAGACAGTAAAATCGACTATCTGGTTTTCGTGTCCCTTCGTTAATCCACTCAGCTGTACGTAAAAATTGTCTGCAGTTTTTTGTGACGCCTCACAAAGTTGATTAATTTTAGCTACTTTATGAGTCAAGTGAGGAAACTAAGCAATTGCTATAGCGGACTGTTAGATGACCGCCTCCTTAGAGGCTGATGTCTTTTTGATTTTCATTGACGATTAAGACTGAGCACTTAGCCTTTTATGATATAATAAAGCCATGATTGCAATTGAAGAAGTTGATGCTTTAAGCAAGGAAAAGCTCCCCTTGATTACCTTGGTGACGGGGGCCGATTCAGGCCAGTACAGCCAACTCAAGCAGCTCTTTTTAGAGCGGGTTGGCTTTGATTCCAGCGATTTGACCTATTCTTATTTTGATTTCTCTGAAAATGATTTTGCTGAGGCCCAGATGGATTTGGAGAGCCTGCCCTTTTTCTCAGACGAGAAGGTAGTGATTTTTGATAATCTTTTGGACCTGACAACGGCCAAGAAGTCTTATTTAGACGATAAGGAGGCCAAGAGCTTAGAAGCCTATCTGACCAATCCGGTGGAGACGACTCGGTTGGTTATCTTTGCTCCTGGCAAATTAGATGGCAAACGCCGACTGGTTAAGTTAGTCAAAAGAGAAGCGAAGATCTTTGAAGCCAGTCAACTCAAGGAAGCTGAGTTGCGGACCCATTTTCAAAAGTTGGCTCACCAGGAGGGCCTTGTCTTTAGCAAAGGGGTCTTTGACCAGCTCCTGATTAAGTCTAATTTTGATTTTAGTGAAATTCAGAAAAATCTAGCCTTTCTCAAGGCCTATAAGGCTGATGGCCAGATTCAACAGACTGATATTGACCAGGCTATCCCCAAAACCCTCCAGGATAATATCTTTGATTTGACCCAGTACATTTTGCAGGGGAAAATTGACCAAGCGTGTGATTTAGTTCGAGATTTACGCTTGCAGGGTGAGGACGAGATTAAATTGATTGCCATTATGCTAGGACAGTTTCGTCTCTTTACTCAGGTGAAAATTTTGGCTCAGGCTGGTAAGAATGAGTCGGCTATGGTGACCCAGCTCTCAGAGCTTCTAGGCCGAAAAATTAATCCTTATCAGGTCAAATTTGCTCTCAGAGATAGTCGGCCTCTCACATTATCCTTTTTAAAGGAAGCCATGGCAACTCTAATTAGCACTGATTATCAGATTAAGCAGGGGAAATTGGACAAGGCCTATCTCTTTGATTTGGCCCTTTTGAAGATTGCCAGTGCCAAGCAGAGGGGAGTTTAAGTCTTTGATTCAGAAGCAAGATTTCATATCGAAGTAGTGATAGGGGTAAATTGTCAGGTTAATACAAGGAATTCAGAGCTTCTGCTAAAGTTGAAAATGCAAATGAAGGTTAGTTTATTGCAAAGGTCGGTTTTACATAAATAATTGTTAAAAACGGCAGATTGGCACAAGGGAGAAAATATGAGAGTCAAAAAAATTGGGATTGTCAGCCTATCTAGTGGTGTTATGGGGGAAAATTTTGTTAAGCATGAACTTGATATAGGCTTGGAAAGATTAAAACAGTTTGGTGTTGAAGTTGAATTTTTACCGCATGCTCTTAAGGGACTTGAGTTTATAAAAAATCATCCCGAATCCAGAGCTCAAGACTTATTAGCAGCCTTTATGGATGATTCGATTGATATGATTTTGTGTGCTATCGGTGGTGAGGATACTTATAGATTGTTACCCTATCTATTTGAAAATGATGCTCTTCAAAAGGTGGCTAAGCAGAAAATCTTTTTAGGCTTCTCTGACACAACCATGAACCATTTTATGTTGCATAAAGTCGGCCTTAAGACCTTTTATGGACAGGCATTTTTACCGGATATCTGTGAGCTTTCTAGTGAAATGCTACCTTATACTCGGCAATATTTTGAAGAATTATTGACAAGAGGAGAAATAAAAGAAATACAGCCAAGCCAGGTCTGGTATCAGGAAAGAGAAGATTTTAGTGAAAATGCTATTGGCAAAGAGATGACAAGCTATCTAAATACTGGCTTTGAGTTATTAAAAGGGCAACCCATTTTTAAGGGAAAGATTTTGGGTGGTTGTTTGGATTCAATGTATGATATTTTTGATAATTCCAGATTTTCGGATACGGTTTCCTTATGTGCCAAATATGATCTCTTTCTGAAATTAGATGATTGGAAAGGGAAAATTCTCCTTTTAGAAACCAGCGAAGAAAGGCCAACTCCTCTATTATTTAGAAAAATGGTTGGGGCATTGAAAGATTATGGCATATTTGATGTGGTGACAGGAGTTTTGGTTGGTAAACCGCAAGATGAAACTTATTATGGTGACTACAAGTCAATTCTCTTGGAAGAGCTTGGGGATAAAAATTTATCCCTTGTCTATAATGTGAATATTGGACATGCAACGCCAAGATGCATTATTCCTTTTGGTGTTGAAGCAGAAGTAAATGTTGAAAAACAAGTTATCGCCTTTAATAATTAGAGAAACTAAGTCTTATTAATCGGGAAGTCTTAGCAAGGTTGATTAGTAATCAAAACCACTATTGGTTTTAAACTTGGACACTGAAAAATTTAGCCTGATTAACTCTTAATCAAAATCCTTGAAAACCCTATCATTTTCTTTTACAATATAAATATTTAGGGAGACTTCTCCCTTTAAGTCTCTTGCCCTATTGTAGGAGCAAGCTCCATTAACAGAAAAGAGGTAACCTTTATGGCGATTACATTACCAGATCTTCCTTATGCTTATGATGCTTTGGAACCATATATTGATGCTGAAACTATGACTCTCCACCATGACAAGCACCATGCGACTTATGTGGCTAATGCTAATGCGGCTTTGGAAAAGCACCCTGAAATTGGGGAAGACCTAGAAGCCCTCTTAGCAGATGTGGAAAAAATTCCAGCAGACATCCGCCAAGCCTTGATTAACAATGGTGGTGGTCATCTCAACCACGCCCTTTTCTGGGAACTTTTGTCGCCAGAAAAGACTCAAATCACCAAAGAAGTGGCAGAAGCCATTGATGGAGCTTTCGGGTCCTTCGATGCCTTCAAGGAAGCTTTCACTAAAGCTGCAACTGGTCGCTTCGGTTCAGGCTGGGCTTGGTTGGTTGTCAATGCGGACGGCCAACTTGAAGTCACTTCAACAGCCAACCAGGATACACCAATCATGGAAGGTAAGAAGCCAATCTTGGCCTTGGATGTTTGGGAACATGCCTACTATCTCAGCTATCGCAATGTTCGCCCTAACTACATCAAAGCTTTTTTTGAAATTATTAACTGGAACAAGGTGGCAGAACTTTACGCTGCTGCAGTGAAATAAGCTGAGTTTATAGGAAGTCACATTAAGCCATTCTCTATGGAGAGCTTGGCTTTTTAACTTGGCTTGAAGGTTGATGACTTTCCAATAAAAGTGGCAAACAATCTGGAAAAAATATCAGACAGAGCTTGCAAAAAATCAATTTTTCCTTAGAATAGTAGTGAGGAGAATTTATGTCGAAAAGAATTACTGCCGTTTTAGCGATTATCCTTGCCATTGTCCTAGGTATTCTAGGCAGTTTTTATTTGCAGCAAGGTCAAAAGGAGAGTCAGAATCAAAAGAGTCACCAGACCGATAGCTTAAAGAAGGCAAAAAAGAGTCCCAAGGAATTGGTAACGCCAAGAAATAAGTCAGCTGAAGAAAAACAGGCAGTCATGGAGGCGGATAGCGAACGGATGAACTCGCTGGGGCTTTACTATGATTATGCCAATATGAGCTTAAATGATACAATCAATGCCTTTCTAGCTGAGCAAGGGATTGACCAGTCTCAGGTGGCTTTTTCCTATAAGAATACCCGAACCAATGAAACTTTCTCCATGAATGATGCAGAATTGATGACGGCTGGCTCAACCTACAAACTCCCGCTTAATATGTTGGTGGTTGATAGAGTTGCTGAGGGTAAGTTCAACTATGAACAAAAAGTTGATATCACTAATTTGGATTTCGAGTACGAGGGGGAGCATGATGCCTATGTCAATAACTACAGTGGTAGCATGACCATTCCCCAAATGCAGTACGGGTCCTTGGTGGTTTCAGAGAATACCCCCGCCTATGGCCTGGCCAGTCTTTTAGGTGGGATGGAGAATGCCTATAGCCAATATATTCGCTATGGTAAGTCAAAGAATCCCGATGTGCCCGCCTTCCAGTACGAGGGCAACAAAACAACCAGCTCTTACTATATTCAGGTTCTAGACTACTTGTTTAAACATCAGGATAAGTATAAGGATTTGCTAGAATATATTGGTGAGTCTTTCCCAGACGAATATTATAAGACCTACCTGCCTGATGACCTGACCATCTATCAAAAACCCGGTTATGTGCGTGAGGCCCTTAATGTTGATGCCATTGTTATGGAAGACAGTCCTTATCTGATTTCAATTTATACCCGCTATTTGGGTGGTTCAACTGAAAGTAGTTCAGAAATAAATGGTACTGGTTATAATCAGTTGGCCATGCTGACTTATGTCATCAATGAGTGGCATCGAGTCAATATGAATTAACTCTGTTTCATCGTAGACTGGGGAAGTTTCACTTCCACCGGACCTCCAGTCTGAATCAAATTTTGCTCCAACGGTAGTTGAGGAAAATTAGGTGGCTATACTTGTTCAAGAGAAAAGGTGAGAGGCATAGGGGCACCGCTCCTTAGCGGGACTTGTAGCTAGTCTATTTAAGAATAGATAGACTGGTATTGCCCTCACGACACGGCATTGAACAAGTCGATAATACTTGTTCAAGAAAGCTAGTGAGGGGCATAAAGTTCCCGCCTCCTAGCGGAACATGTAGACAGTCTGGATAGGAATTAATAGACTGACTTTGCCCCTCAGAGATTTTTTCAACTTGGCCAAAATTGTGCTATAATAGAAACAATTTTGAAATTCCAATGGTAATAAATACGAACTAGCTTAAGCCCAGCCTTGATTCGGGTTTTAGGTCAATTATCTATAGCTTAGAAGAAATACCTAGTTTTAATGGCTGAGAAAAAGGAGAAATTATGCCGACATCATACCGTGACAGTCAAATAGACGATATCAAGAATAGAATGTATACCTTCCTAACCGTGGTGCGGAACTGGACTTTATTTTTCTTGCTTCTCTTTGTGGCCTCTCTGATCTATTGGTTTTTGAATCCCAAAAATATCATGGGCCCAGCCTTTAGTTTGGTCAGCCTCCTGCCCTTGCTTGGTTTGGCTGTCCAATACGTGCGGGAGAATAACATTTATCGTCGCGATGCCCTGAAAATTTTGACTGAGGACTTGGACCTAGATAAGTATGAGGAAGTTTTGGAGTATGAATCCCAAGCCTCACTTAAGACTAATTGGGATCGGATTATTATTCGGCAAGCTGAGTTGGCCTTCCTCCGTGGAAAATTTGAAAAATCTGCTGAATTTATTGAAATGGTCAATCCTCTGAAAGTTCAGTTGTCAGCTAAGGAAAGAACACCTCTACTCTTGACCTATTACTTGGTCGATTTTGCTGATAAGCTTTTTAAAGACAAGGACTATGACTTAGAAGCAAGCCTATCAGCCGCCAATGACTTGGTGGTGCAAAATGCTACCGAGACCGTTCAAAAGGTCTACACTCAAGCTATGCTTCCTCTTATTGAGAAGGTAATTGGTCGGCAAGAAGCCCTCGGATATCTTGAAGAAATCCAAGCTAGCAATAAACTTGAAGAGGTCTTGCGTGACTACTTCCTAGCCGAAAATGCACGCTTGGCTGGCGATAAAGATTCAGCCAAGAAGCTCTTTAAGCAAGTATCGCAGGCAGAAAGCTCCCTCTTTGTGGTAGAAAAAGCCAAAGCCAGTCTGAAGAAAATCAAATAAGTTAAGGAAATGAGCAAATAGAATGCTCCATTTCCTACAAGTCTGGAAAAAGGTCCTAGCCTCATAACTTTTTCAACATCAGACAGTTTGACGCAGTGGTTGATTGGAAGTCCTTATCCCTTGCTATGCAAGTGATAGCGGTCATCCTAATCAACTGTGCGGGGGTGGGACGGCAAAATCGATTTCGTCGAAATCACGATTTTTGTCCCACTCCCTAAACTTCTCATTAAGCCCGATAATTGAGCATTATCGGCTTCTATTATCGGGCTGTCAACTAAAAAAGGATCCAGATGGGTCTTTTTTGTGTCCTTGGGAACCGTTGCCCCCTAAGTTCGATTGCAACTATCAGGCGGCACATTTATAAAACTGAACTTGCTGAATTCTGTTATCAATCAAAATAAAATTCCTAGAGATTTTAGTTTCTCTAGGAATTTTATTGTCGGTCTTTCGACTTATTTGACAAACATGGCATCACCAAAGCTAAAGAAACGGTAGTGTTCTTCAACGGCGTGTTTGTAGGCTTCGAGGACGAATTCGCGTCCGGCAAAGGCGGAGACCAGCATAACCAGAGTTGATTTTGGCAGGTGGAAGTTGGTTGAGAAGGCATCAACAATCTTAAACTGGTAACCTGGCTTGATAAAGATATTGGTCCAGCCAGAATCGGCCTGAATTTGGCCATCAAATTTATTACCAATAGTTTCCAGAGTTCGGATAGAGGTAGTGCCAACTGCGACAATGCGGCCGCCTGCAGCCTTGACCTGACGTAGGGTTTCGGCAGCTTCCTCGGAGAATTGGTAGAACTCGGAGTGCATCTCGTGGTCTTCAATCCTGTCAACAGATACTGGTCGGAAGGTTCCTAAACCAACATGGAGGGTCAGGTAGACCAGCTTAACTCCCTTGGCTTCAATTTTCTCAAGGAGCTCTTGGGTGAAGTGGAGCCCAGCCGTTGGAGCGGCAGCAGAGCCGTTTTCCTTGGCATAGACCGTCTGGTAGCGTTCCTGGTCCTCCAACTTCTCATGAATATAGGGTGGTAGGGGCATTTCACCTAGGCTTTCAAGCACTTCAAGGAAAATCCCCTCATAGTGAAATTCGACAATTCGTCCACCGTGGTCTAACTCTTCAAGAATAGTTGCGGTTAAGCGACCATCGCCAAAGCTAACCTCAGTTCCGACATGCAGGCGTTTAGCTGGTTTTGCCAGCACTTCCCATTGGTCACCTTGGGTATTTTTCAAAAGAAGAAATTCGACATGGCCATGGGTCTCTGGCTTCTCGCCGTGCAGTCTAGCCGGCAGCACCCGGGTGTTGTTCATGACCAAGGCATCGCCGGGGTTGAGCTCATCAAGAATGTGGTCGAAGTGGGTATCCAGCATGGTGTGCTTTTTGTGGTCAATGACTAGGAGTTTGGAGCTGTCCCGCTTTTCCAAGGGAGTTTGGGCAATCAGCTCTTCAGGTAAATGAAAATCAAAATCTTGTGTATTCACGGTTTATCCTTCTAAAATTCTTTTAATCCTGACCTATTATATCACAAATGGCTTGACAAAAATTGGTCTATACCATACAATGAAGGTGGATAATCGGTATAGACCAAAAGGGGGTTGTTCACATGAAAGTCATCAGGGTTAAGAATCAGACTCAAGGGGCAGATGTTGCACTAGGGATTTTACGAGATAAGCTGGCACAGGGGGACAAAACCCTGGGACTTGCGACGGGAAGCTCACCTGAGGCCTTCTATCAGGCTATTGTCAAGAGTGACCTTGATTTATCGCAGGTGACCTCAATCAATCTGGACGAGTATGTTGGTCTCCCCAAGGAAAGTCCCCAATCCTACCATTACTTTATGGAAGAGAACCTTTTTAAGTACAAGCCCATGAAGGCCCACTTCTTGCCGGATGGTCAAGCAGCTGATTTGCTGCAAGCGGCCAAGGATTACGACCACTTGATTGAGCAGTATGGTCTTGATTTGCAGATTTTAGGCATAGGTCGCAATGGTCATATTGGCTTTAATGAGCCGGGAACGGACTTTTCTAGTCTAACCCATGTCGTTGATTTAACGCCCAGCACCATTGAGGCCAACAGTCGCTTCTTTGACAAGCAGGAGGAAGTGCCAACCCAGGCCCTATCTATGGGGATTGCCTCAATTATGTCAGCCAAGTCCATCATCCTTTTTGCCTATGGAAGTGAGAAGGCTAAGGCTATCTCTGGTATGGTTCAAGGCCCTGTCAGCCCAAGCTTGCCGGCCAGCGTCCTGCAAAACCACCCAGATGTCACCGTCATTGTTGATGAGGCAGCGGCTAGTTTGTTGAAGTGATTACTGTGAGATCGAGCTAGCCAGATTATCGTAAATTTTCATTACATACTCTGGGGAGAAAAAATTTACTTTTTTTATCCCTATCCTCACCGATATTGTTGCGGGCCTCTAGCAAAAGGATTCTAGGAATAGCACTAGGAACAGTAAGCATTTTCCTCCTAAATGAGGTCCTCCTCCAATAATTTCTAAATGGGCCTCTCCTCTAAACCAATAATGCTGTGTGATACATAATTTAATTTCCTTTGATATCCTCACAATTTCCTCCGTGAGGGTTCTCCAAAAAAATAACGAAAAGACTAGGATCATGTTCTGGTCTTTTTGTATATCAAGATGTGATTTTATACTCTTTGAAATTCAAAATTAGCAATTTACTATCTCAATACGATTACATCTGGAAAATGAGCATAAATCATTAACTGATGGGGGAATTCTAAAAGCGATACTTTCGCCAAAGTGGTATTCTTAGCAACAAATGAGGTTGTTGCTAAGAACGGATTTTTCGAGACTTGGGCTCGAAAAATAGCAATGAAACTCCGTCAGGAGCTTGCTTGCGTCCGCACTTTTTAAGAAAGTATCAAAAATGCTAACTTTGATTTTAATTGGGTATTAATTGCCTAGAGACTGGAATACCATTATCAGAGAACTTGTAAGATGGTTCTCTTTTTTTGTAGCTAGGAAGGAAGGGCATTTACACCATCCATGAGTATGCTATACTGACTGGCGAGGAATTATTATGAAAGTAAGTATTAAAGAAAATCCCTCTTGCCAAGAATTGAAGGTCTCTGTGACCTATGGTCAGAAGACTGACTTAGTTGAGAGGGTACTCAATTTTTTAGAAACGGTAGATAAGCAATTGCCTTGTTTTCAGGGGAAAAAGGTCTATCAGGTCAATGTTTCAGATATTTACTATATTGAAAGTGTTGATAAGAAGGCCTTTGTTTATCTTAGACAAGAGGTTTATCAGACAGATTTGCGGCTCTATCAACTGGCTGAGGAACTTGCCAGAAATGGTTTTGTGCAGATTAGTAAATCCTGCATTCTCAATATCAATGTTTTGGACAGTATTCGCCCAATTTTTAACAGCCGGATGGAAGCAAAGTTGACCAATGGCGAGAAGCTTATTATCAACCGCAGTTACCTAAAGGCTGTCAAAGAGGCCCTGAAAGGAGAGGGATGATGAAAAAACTAGTCACCAATATCTTTGCGACAACGGGGATTTCTCTCCTACTGACTGCCCTAGTCGCTCTCTTTTTGCGAGCACCTTTTCTTTATCTGGTCTCAATTTTTCAGATATTACTTACGAATATTCTCATTCATGTGCTCGTCAATCTAGTGAGAAAATTTGAACTGCCAACCATTCTTCGGGTTGGCTTGGAATTGTTACTTTGTGAAGGTCTTGTCTTTCTGCTTGCTTTAATTTTTCATTGGAACCAGATGGGAAGCTTATTTTTGATTGGGCTGATGACTTATCTGCTTTCTCAAGCCCTAGACTTATTGTCATTTAGGCGAGAAGCTAAGGAAATTAATCAGCTGATTCAAAAGCGACAAGGCCATTAAAATTTTGGAGGAAGCCTATGGTTAAAGGTTTGAGGTCTAGACTTTGGTTCATCATTTTCCTTGTCTACGGTCTTTCTTATGTCTGTCGTATTTTTGAGTATCTGGTTTTACGGACCGACCAGACTTTCTGGGGTGAAGCCTTTATTCATAAAGTAATCGGCCTGGCAATTCTTTTTGGGATAGCTAAAACTTGTAGCTTCAGCTTACAGGACTTGGGCTTTTCTAGAAGGGGATTTTGGAAAAGCTTCTCTCAAGGTTTGTTTTTGGGAATTTTGACCTTCCTTCTGGCATATGCCGTTGAAGTGAGTCTCTTAATTAGTCAAGGAAAATTTGAGAGTCTAGAAATCTATGTCTCTTCTTTTGCAGTGGACAAAAATGTTGGGCGAGAGACGAGCCTGATTTTCTTTCTGATTTGCATAATAGGTAATATTATCAATGTTTTGATGGAAGAAGGTACTTTTCGTGGCCTCTTTCAAAAGGTACTGGAGGGAGCTTACTCTTTTATTTGGGCAGGAATCTTATCGTCATTTCTCTTTGGCCTTTGGCATTTAATGGGACCTTTGAGGAATTATCTTGATGGGGAAATGACTAGCGGAGGTTTTGTCCTCTATAGTCTGATGATGGTAGGAACCTCATTTCTTATTGGTTTTAAATTTGTCCTTATGACTAGGTTGACAGGAAGTCTCTATATGGCTATGGCCAACCATTATTTCAATGATTTTATTGTCAATATTTTGCATGTTCAATCTCAGACAGGAACTGATCAGTTGATGTTTGTCAGAATTAGTATTGCACAGGGCATTTCTTTTATGTTGGTTCTTTTCTGGTATTTGATGAAGAAAAGAGATAGTCGGTAAAAATTATAAAGGAGACAAAATGAAAATATTAGTAGTCGGCTTAGGCGTTATTGGGACTAGCTATGGTTACCTCTTTCAAAAGGCAGGACATGAGGTCCAGCACCTCCTGCGTGAGGACAGTCCCAAGCGATCACTGACTAGTTTGTCGGTTCAGGTCTTGGATGGCCGACAAGATAAGCAAGGACGAGCTTTCAAGGATACTTATCAAATTAAGCCTTGTAACCAAAAAGACTATGATTTTATCTTTGTTAGTGTTGCTAAGGGTCAGGTCGGGGATGTTATTGACGACCTTGACCGTCTGGCTATCACGGGAAGCTTGATTTTAGCCTGTGGGATCTGGCAAACAAGGGCTGAGTTGGATCAAGACTTGGGTAATCACGATTATATTTTGGGCTACCCAGTTGCAGGTGGGAATTTGATTGAAAATTGCCTGACCTTCTGCCTTTTTGATCATTTTATGCTGGAATCTGAAGAAAAATCTAAGCTTTCAAATTATCAGCAATTGGTTCAAGTCTTTGATGACTGTCAGATTAAACTAGAAGTGCCTGATGATATGCTGGAATGGATTTGGTTACACATGGCCATCAATGCCGGTGTTATTGCAGTAGCGGCTAGTTCTGCTAGAACGGGTGAGGGTAAGGCGATAGCAGAAAATTTGATGGATTCGAGGAAGCTGCTGGCTCAGGCTGTCAGATGTATTCGAGAAACACTAACCATAGCAGAAGCTAAGGGAGTGAATCTGAAAAATTACGGCAAGGAGATATGGATTTATCGTATGACCATCTGCTTATCCTCTCGCTTGATGAAGAGGCTATTTGCCAAGAACCTCTTGAGTCGCAAGATTATGACCCTGCACAGCAATCTGCCTGATCTCCTTTTTATCTGTCAAAAATTCTTTGACCTGGGGAAAGAAAAGGAGATTCCTGCCCCAAACTTTAATCAAGCCTATCTTACCTTCTGGGATAAGCTGAAATATCTGGAAAATGAAGAACTCTGAACTATTTTTGTTCAGAGTTTTTGTGCTTTTTAATTTCGATGCCCAAGCCAATCAGCCAGAGCAGGACAAAGGCAAAATTTTCTAGGCTACCGACTAGGTTGCCAGTAGCCGAAGGTTGGGCCAGCCAGCCCATTAGGTGATTGCTGGCAAAGCCAAGCCCGCCAATCATGATAGAACTGGCACAGACTTTTGTGAAGAAGTAGTCCCTTTTATAAAGGCAAGCAATAAAGATGGGAATGACAGCTAGATTCCAAAAGGCAATCTCTCTTTGCCAGTCAGGAGCCAGACCAAAGGCCGACTGGGAGCCCAGCAGGTCAGGTCGGAAGAATTGTAAAAAGCTGGCTCCCAGCATGGCCAAAATCATGAGGATAAAATTGAACCGCAATAATTTATTCATGGGAATTCCTTTCAATAAGTTAAGGGAATAGGCTATTAAAATACCTCTATTCCCTACGGCAATCACTATGGTGGTTTGCCTCAACTTCTTACTAAGTTGGATAAGCGACCATTATCGGGTCACTTATCCAACTGTCGCAAATGTTAAGGAAATAGGCCAGAAAATGGCTCTATTCCCTACGGCAATCACTATGGTGGTTTGCCTCAACTTCTCACTAAGTCGGATAAGCGACCATTATCGGGTCACTTATCCAACTGTCGCAAACGATACCACGGAGCAAAGCCACCTTCTTGTCCATACAAGAGCTAGCTAACGGTAATCACTAGTCTGATTGCCTAGCTCCCTGGCTAACTTCGACCAGCCAGTATTTTCAACTGTCCGGTTTTCGTGTCGCCAAGCCGTCAAACAACTCACAGAATTTTAGGGGAATCAACGAAGGTGCTTGCACCTAGGTGATTTCATCTAAATTCACAGAGTTGTAGGCGTGTTCAATTCTTTAAAGAGGTTGTCAACGAGGCAGTTAATCATAGTTTTGCTGGCCGACTCATAGTGGTGGCCATAATCACTAGCGTGGCTGGCACTCGATAAGATGATTTCAATTATCACTAGCAGGTCATCAACTGGGACCTTGGTGTCCAAGTTCAGGTCTCCTAGCAGTTTTTGGATGGCCAGTCTATCCTCTTTTAGCAGGTTATCTCGAAATTCCTTGGGGAGGCGACCAACCATCTTTTCAAATTCTGGTTCAGATAAATTTTCTAACCAAGGGTGGGCCTGGACTTCTTTGAGGATGATCAAGAGAATTTTCTTGAGCTTGTCTTTCTCAGAAGTGTCTTTTGCTTCAGCTATTTTTCGAGCCTGCTTGACAAGCCTTTCTTGCTCTTGATTGATAACATCAACAAAAAGCATTTCTTTGCTAGGATAAAAGTGGTAGAAGGAGCCTTTAGCAATTGTAGCTTCTTGGGCCAGACTGTCAATGGTGATTTTGCTGGGATTCCCTGTCCTCATTTTTTCCTCAAAGATAGCAATGAGTCTTTGGCGAATTTGTTTTTGTTCTGGAATTGAAAATTTTTTGCCCATGAGATCCTCTCAGAAAATTTTATGACTAAAATCAAATAAATGGTCATAACTATTTTAAAATAGCCCGAGAAAAATGTCAAGCCGACGGGAATCCTCTCAAACCAGCTTCAAAAGCCAAGGGGGATTTGTTATAATGACAGTAAGAAAGGTGAGGCGATAGGCATGGCAGTTGATATTGAGCACTATAAGGATTTGGCCCAGCAAAAGCAGAAGGAGCACCGTAAGTTTTTGGCGGGTTTGAAGAAAAAAGCTCCCAAGAATTTGGACAAGATTGCCCAAGAGATTCACACTGAGGTTTTTCAGGAAATTGATTGCACACAATGTGCCAACTGTTGCAAAAGTCTGGGGCCCCTTTTTACGGAGGCCGATATTCAAAGGATTTCCAAGGCCTTCCGCATGAAGCTCTCAGTCTTTGAGGATACTTATCTGCGAGTCGATGAGGATGGTGACAAGGTCTTCCAATCCATGCCCTGTCCTTTCTTGGGTGAGGATAATCTCTGTTCCATCTATGGGATGCGGCCTAAGGCCTGTCGAGAATTTCCCCATACCGACCGCAAGAAAATTTATCAGATCAACCACCTAACCATCCAAAATACCCTAATCTGCCCAGCGGCCTACCTCTTTGTAGAAAAACTCAAGAAGCGACTAGACTAGGGACAAAGCAGGGATGAAGGTCGTATTTGACAAAAATTGTTATTAATCCTATAATGACATTATTAAGATTTGGTTCATTAGAACACCAAAGCCCGTAGGTATCGTTACTACCTGCGGGCTTTTATCTGCTTTAAATTATTGGGTCAATATTAAGGTCAGGGATGATTCGGGTAAGAAATTGTCTAGTGCGGTCCTCTTTAGGGTGAGTGAAAAATTGTTCTGGTTTTCCCTCTTCAATTACATGACCACTTTCCATAAAAATAACATGGTTGGCAACATTCCTAGCAAAGGTCATTAGTTGGGTTATGGGGATAGTTTAGAAACATGAGTTTGGCCTGTTCGAGATTTTCTGAGGTAAAATCATCAAGATTAGGTAGATAATTATTTTCTTCTTTTAAATCCATAGAAATAGATTTTCCCCCAGCCATATGGATACCCGTCTGGTAACCAAAAAACGAAGGGTTAGGAGTTAATACAGCCTCTCCAGGATTAACCAGAGCCATGGGGAGAGCCGTTAATGCAGAAAGTGAGCCTGAAAAGATTGTAATTTCATCCATCGTTAGAGAGGCACCATATTCTTGTTGGTAAAAAGAGATGATGGCCTTCTTTAAACTATCCTTGCCTCCGTATGGGGGATAGCCGTGATTAATTGGATTAAGAGCAGCTTTTTCGAATGCCTTAAGAATACTTGGAAATGTTGGTAAATCTGGGTTTCCCCGTTCTAAGTTAATAACATTATGACCGGCCGTGGTCAATTTTTTAATAGCCTCTTGTTGAGAGGCTAGAAAGTGACCATCAGAACTACCCATTCGTTCAGAAGCTTTGATTTTCATCTTAAATCTCCAATTTTTCTAGAGCAGAAAGAATCTCTTGACTATTGATATTGGGGAAAATAGTCTGTACCCTGATATTATCGGGTTGAGCTATATAATTGGCCATATCTTCCAAATATTGACTGTCAAGATAGATATCCTTAATTGTCAAGGGGAGTCCAATCCTTTGGTGATAATCTTCTAGTTCCTTTAGTAGTTCTACTTGATTCCCCTCAAGATGTAACTGAAAAAGGTTGCCTAGTGCTACAACTTCGCCATGTGTCTTTTTCTTACCAGTTTGATACTTCATATAGGCATTGTAAAAGGCATGAGCTAATACACTTCGTCCATCTAAGTTTGCTAAACCATCAACGGATGCTGCAATGAGAAAAATGGTGTCCAAAAAATTGATTAGCTGAGTTCTATCTAATTCCCTATAATCACCGACTTTGAGTATCTCGTCACGACAGATATCCAAGTATTGTCGTGAAATTGCTGCAGTTACTAAATCTAACTTGTTATCGGTTAGTCGTAAGCGAATTTCGTAAAATTTGGCCAGCGTATCGCCAATTCCGGACAAGACATAGGGTTCTGGTGCATTTTGCAATAACTTAGGCTCTAGTAAAACCATAGTAACAGCTTGACTTTGTCGATGGGCACCAATCATTTCGTGTCCCTGCTCGGAGTAGAGAATACTCTTTGTCGTGAGGGCGGCACAATTGGACGGTAAAGTCGGTATGTTGATGAGTGCGATACGAAGGTTATCGGCAACAACTTTAGCAGTATCCATAAGCTGTCCACCACCAAAGGCCAAAATGAGGTCATAACCTTTTAAAAGTCCTGTCAGTCTCTTAATTTCTTTCTTTGTAGCATTGCCAGAAAAAAGAGATAGGGGATAGTTGTCTAAGAAATTGTCTGGCAGGTAGTCTGGGATGATTTCTCGCACGGTAGTGTCCGTTAAAACTACAGGATTTTGATAGCCATGCTGCTTGATGATTTCTGGTAATTTTTTCAAAATTCCCACTTGGTTAATATATTCAGCAGGACTTAGTCGTATTAAATGCTCTGTCATCTAATCCACCAAACTTTCTGGGAAAGGGTCATCAACAAAACGTACTGCTTGGAAGTTTCCTTTTAAAAGGCTGTCCAATTGTAGGAGTGATGCAGCTATCCCTGCCTCACCATCATAGTAGCCGATACCGATCGTTATATTATCAGGTACCTTTCTCTCAAATGCTTGCTCCCAAAAGACTTTACCATTTGCTTTTTTCGCACGCTCCACTAGAATATTGCCGGTATCTTCAGCTAGCCTGAGATATTTTTCTTCTTGGGTTATAAGATAAGCTCCAATGAACAATTGCAAAATTCCAGCAGTTCCACAGCAGTAATTATTAACTTGCCAGTATCCCTCAGATCTTTCATAGGGAGCATTGACTAGACTTAAACCATCAACAGATTGTTTGAAATTTTCAAGATACTATTTATTTTTCGTTGTTAGGTAGGCTTGGTAGAAATAACGGGCCACCCCAACAGGTCCACCACAGTAGCCAACATAACAAATATGTTCATCATCATCAGGAAGGTAGTGGGGGAGAAGGAGTTTTTCTTTGTCAATGGAGTAATGCTTGTAAAAGTCATCTATGCCATTAGCTCCCTCTAAAAATCGTCTTTCACCAGTGTGTTCCCATAATTTTAGTAGGGTATATGCTACCCCGCCAGGACCGAGAGGAAAACCAGTATTAAACTTGCCGTGGGGACCTCCAACGTAATCTAAATTTAAGCCAACATAGTAGATCTGCCCCTCAGAATCTACTTGTCTTTTGCTGAGAATGTAATCCCCAAATCGAACAAGAACTGATTTGGCTTGAGTAATTTCATATTTATCAGCCAATTTTAGTAAGAGTAATGCTGTTCCTGAATCAGCAACGATTCCGATTTGTTCAGACCAAGCACCGGTTTCTTGACTGTCTAAAACTATTTTATTAAGAATGGTTTTTACGGCATTAAAGAAACGACTATCATCTGATTTATCATAGAGCTCATCTAAGATAAAGGCTAAACCTCCAAGACCTGTTGTCATAGCATATTTTGAAAAGGCCTTATCAAGGTGATCATCTTGGTTCAATCGATTAAGGATATGGAATCCTGCTTTGATGGCTTTCTCATAATAAATGTTATCACCAGTTGATTCGTATAAGTCTAGGAAAAATTTGATGATACCGCTACTGCCAGCATAGAGTGAAATTGAGTCATAGTATCGCCATTCTCCCTTGAATGCCTGAGAAATGTCCCAATAAATCCCACCGTTTTCTTGAATTTCAAGTTCCTCTAAATAATTTGCTGCTTCTAAAGCTGTTCTCAAGTAAATAGATTCTGGCATAACCCCTCCTTAGTAGAAGTTAACCTTTTCTTCTATAAATTCTTGTATAAGGGAATAAACATAAATGATAAGTACGTAAAGAATCCCCACTGCAAAGTAAACCTCAAAGTATCTAAAATTTGTTGAAGCTATCAATTTACCTTGACCAAACATTTCGGTAACCCCAATTGAGAAAGCCAAGGAGGTCTCTTTAAGAAGAGCCGTAAAATTATTTCCTAGGGTTGGTATCATTGTCCGAATAGCCTGGGGAATAATGATTCTGCGATAAACTTGACTGGTTTTCAAACCGATAGCAAGGCCAGCTTCCAGTTGACCTCTTGGGACAGCATCTAGTGCAGAACGGTAAACCTCGACTGTATAAGCTTCTTGTTTCAAAGCGAGGCAGATAGTAGCAATAACCGTTGCTGACCAATGATGACCAAGTCCTAAGAGTTGCGGTAAGCCAAAATAGATAACAAACAGGATAACAATAGTTGGGAAGCCTCGAAAAATCAATAGATAGAGGTCAATCAACCATTTCAAATATGAAATTCTAGATAAATAAGTTAAAAAGCCACCAAGAATGAGAGCTAATGCCATGGCAATTAATAGCCATCAAAAGTGTAACCGGAATATAGGCTGCAATTTGTGGAAAAATTTCTATTATATATTTGATATCCATGCCTTAGCTCCTTTAGTCTTAGTTAGTTTTCTTTGTAACGTCTTCGTTGAAATATTTTTGGGATAATTTCGTTAATGTTCCGTCTTTTTGCAATTCCTGCAAAGCCTTGTTAAATTTCTTCTGTAGGTCTTTTCCGTTATCAGTTTTAGCAAATGGATAGGCAGCTTTATTCCAACCAATATTTTCATTTATAATTCGCAAATCAAGATGTTGCTTTTTAATAGTTTCTTGTAGAAATTGTCTTTGATTGAGGACCCCATCTACTTTACCAGCAGCGGCATCTGTAAATACGGCAGACCGATCATCATAGGTTTTGATTTTAATATCAGGGTTATAATCTTTTAATAAGTTGATGTTGCTAGAACCTAAAGTAGCAGAGACAGTTTTTCCATTTAGGTCAGAAACAGAATGGTAATCTGAATTTTTTTGACAGCGATTTGGGCTGCATAATAAGCTACTGTGTTCGAAAAATCATATTTTTTCTGACATTCAGGCAAAATAGTAACAGCATTGGCAACGGTATCAATTTGTCCAGAATCAACAGCTGTTAGTAAACCTGGCACATCGCCAATTGTTTTCCACTTGATTTTATATCCCAATTTTTTAGCAACAGCCTTGGTAACATCAACATCAAAACCTGTTAACTTTTTATTTTTATCATAGTAGGTATTGGGGTAGGTTTGACCGGTGGTCCCAACCGTAAGGGTTTTAGAACTTGAACTGTTTTCATTATTTGAGGAAGATGAGTTTCCTTTTAACCCCAAATATCCTCCAACAACTAATGCAATAACAATAATTAAACCAATGCCTAATCTCACATTTTTCTTCATGGCTTAGCTCCTTTCACATGTTGGCCCCATATTAACAATTAGTATTTATTTTGACTCATTCATTTTCTTTATATCTTCATAGTAATTTTTTATCAACTGTCTGGAAAGCTTTAGTTAAAGGCTTTGGATTGGGTTATCATATTTTTAAATCAGCCAATAGAATTTTTCTATCATCTCTATTGATTATCAGAAATGGACTTGTTTGCCCTAACTTTCCTTCCCTTTCCCGAACAAATAGGTGAATCAATACTGAATGGAGGGTTGGCTATGTTGTTGGCTAGGGATAAGGAGGGCAGGTTAGTATCACTCTTGGAGGGTCTGCCTGAGGGTGGTCGAGGTCCTTTTTTCTGTCCAGGTTGTGGCGGGCAGGTGCAGTTGAAGAAGGGAAAAATCAAGCGGCCTTACTTTGCTCATCTGGCCTTGGCTGATTGTCAATTTTTCTGGGAGAATGAAGGTCAGGAGCACTTGGGCTTGAAGGCTGCTCTCTATCGCTCGCTCAAGCCGGTCTGTCAGGTTAGGGTGGAAGTGGTCCTGCCTGAACTCCAGCAGGTAGCAGATCTCCTTGTTAAGGATAAGTTGGCTCTGGAAGTTCAATGCTCATCCCTGTCTAAGGAGCGATTGCAGGAGCGAACCCAGGCCTATCATTCCCATGGTTTTCAGGTGCGTTGGCTCCTGGGCAAGAAACTCTGGCTGGACAAATCCTTGACAGCCTTGCAAAAGGGTTTTCTCTATTTTTCTGTTAATATGGGCTTTCATCTCTGGGAGTTGGACTTGGAGAGGGGCTGTTTACGTCTCAAATATCTAATTTATGAGGATTGGCACGGGCGTGTTCACTACTTGGTCAAGGAGTGTCCCTTTTCTGGTGATTGCTTGGCCTTTCTAAGGCAACCCTATGTCAAGCAGCCTCTTGCTTCTTATCAGGTGAAGATGGACCAGCAGCTACTCACTTACATCCAGCGTCAGCTTTATGCTAGGAATCCCAAGTGGCTCCAGCGTCAGGCCCAAGCCTATGAGCAGGGGGACAATCTTTTGGCTAGGTCTTTGGCCGACTATTATCCGCAGCTTCGGCCGCCACAGGGGCCCTTTTGCCAAATCAATCGAGATTTGACGCCTTTTGTGGATGAGTTTCTGGCCTACTATCGGCTTTCTGGGGCTCAGGGGGTACAGGTCCTCTATCCACCGGCTTTTTATGATAAAATAAAGGAAAAATCAAGGAGGAACTTGCTGAGGGGGCTTGACCCCCAGTAGCAAGCAGAGACAATGACAGATAACCGTGCACTTATTGATGAGAAGTACAAGTGGGATTTGAGCAGTATTTTTGCCAGCGACCAGGACTGGGAGGCTCAATATCAGGGTCTAGCAGATGCTATCGAGCAGGCCCAAGACCTGTCAGGCCACTTGGCCCAGTCAGCCCAAGACTTATTAAGAGTTACCCAGACTTATTTAAACCTGGCTCGTTGCCTGGAGAAGGTCTTTGTTTATGCTTCCATGAAAAATGACCAGGACACGACAGTAGCCACTTATCAGGAGTTGGCAGCTAAGGCGACAAGTCTGTCAGCTAAGTACAGTCAGGCCTTTGCCTTTTTTGAGCCAGAAGTATTGGCCTTGGGAGAAGGGAAGTTTGCTGAATTTTTGCAGGAGGAATCAGAATTAGGTCTCTACCGGCATTTCTTTGGGCAAATCTTCTCCCAACAGGCCCATGTCCTAAATCAAGAAAAAGAAGAGATCTTAGCTCAGGCTCAGGAGGTTCTTGAGGCGGGGGCGGAAACCTATGAGATTCTGGACAATGCGGACATCAGTTTTCCAAGCGTCCTTGATGAGGAAGGTCAAGAAGTTGACTTGAGCCATGGTAATTTTATCACCCTGATGGAATCCAAGGACAGGCGGGTTCGGCAGGCTGCCTATGAAGCCTATTACAGTACCTACCAGCAGTTTCAGCATACCTATGCTAAGACCCTGGCCACGACTGTCAAGCAGCATAATTTTTCGGCCAAGGTTCGCCACTATGACTCTGCTCGTCAGGCAGCTATGGAGGCCAATCATATCCCAGAAGCAGTCTATGACACCCTCTTGACTACGGTTCACAAGTATCTGCCTCTCCTGCAACGCTATATGAGTTTACGGCGGGAAATTTTGGGCTTGGATGATTTGAAAATGTATGATGTCTACACGCCCTTGTCAAAACTGGATATGACCTACACTTACGAGGATGCCAAAGGCAAGGCTCTAGAAGTCTTGTCGGTCTTTGGCCTTGATTACCAGGCACGAGTAGAAGAGGCCCTGTCCCAGGGCTGGATTGATGTTGCAGCCAATAAGGGCAAACGCTCGGGAGCATATTCGAGTGGCTCCTATGATACCAAGGCTTTTATCCTGCTCAACTGGCAGGATACCCTGGACAATCTCTACACCCTGGTCCATGAGATGGGCCACAGTATGCATTCGACCTTTACCCGAGAAAATCAGCCCTATGTCTACGGAGATTATTCTATCTTCTTGGCTGAGATTGCTTCGACGACCAATGAAAATATCATGACCGAGACCCTGCTTAAGGAAGCCAAGGACGGCAAGGAACGCTTTGCCTTACTCAACTACTACTTGGATAGCTTCAAAGGAACGGTCTTTCGTCAGGCCCAGTTTGCGGAATTTGAGCAAGCTATTCATGAAGCTGATGCTAAGGGTCAGGTCTTGACCAGTCAGTACCTCAATGAGCTTTATGCTGACCTCAACCAGGCCTACTATGGTCTGCCCAAGGAAGACAATCCTCAAATTCAGTACGAGTGGGCTCGGATTCCCCATTTTTACTATAATTTTTATGTCTATCAATATGCGACGGGATTTGCAGCAGCCAGTTATCTGGCTGAGAAAATTGTCCATGGTAATCAGGCCGACAAGGCCCGCTATTTGGATTATCTCAAAGCAGGTAGTTCGGCCTATCCGCTGGAAGTCATCGCCAAGGCTGGGGTTGATATGACTCAAGCCGACTACTTAGAGGGGGCCTTTCAAGTCTTTGCCAAACGCCTGGAAGAATTGGAAAGCCTAGTTAAACAGGGAGTGCATAGGGAGTAAACAGGGCGACTCAAGCGTTTCAGAAAGAAGCACTCCTAGTAACAGTAGAGAGCAAGGTGAATTTATCTGGCTCTTTTTAGTTTAGATGAGGAATCTCCCCTCAGCTCTTAAAACGTTTACATGCCTTGGTGCCTGATTTTTAGGGGAATTCGTGCTATAATGAAAAGGTTGAAATATTATAGAAGTAATCGAGGAAAACATGACTAAACTTAGAGAAGATATTCGTAATGTCGCTATCATTGCCCACGTTGACCATGGTAAAACTACCCTTGTTGATGAGCTTTTGAAGCAGTCTCATACTATTGACGAGCGTAAAGAATTAGATGAGCGGGCTATGGATTCCAATGATTTGGAAAAGGAACGTGGTATCACTATCTTAGCTAAAAATACCGCAGTTGCCTACAATGGAACTCGTATCAACATCATGGACACCCCAGGGCACGCCGACTTTGGTGGTGAAGTTGAGCGGATCATGAAGATGGTTGACGGGGTTGTCTTGGTTGTAGATGCCTATGAAGGAACCATGCCCCAAACCCGTTTTGTTTTGAAAAAGGCTTTGGAACAAAACCTGATCCCAATTGTGGTTGTTAACAAGATTGATAAGCCAGCAGCTCGTCCAGCAGAAGTTGTTGATGAGGTCTTAGAACTCTTTATTGAGTTGGGGGCTGATGATGATCAATTGGACTTCCCAGTTGTTTACGCATCTGCCATCAACGGAACCTCATCTTTGTCAGATAATCCAGCTGACCAAGAGCACACCATGGCACCGGTCTTTGATACCATCGTTGATCACATCCCAGCTCCAGTTGACAATTCAGATGAGCCTTTGCAATTCCAAGTCTCACTTTTGGACTACAACGACTTCGTAGGTCGGATTGGTATCGGTCGTGTTTTCCGCGGTAAAATCAAGGTTGGCGACCAAGTTACCCTGTCTAAGTTGGATGGAACGACTAAAAACTTCCGTGTCACCAAGCTCTTTGGTTTCTTCGGTCTTGAACGTCGAGAAATTGACGAAGCTAAGGCTGGTGATTTGATTGCTGTTTCTGGTATGGAAGATATCTTTGTCGGGGAAACCATCACACCGACTGATGCAGTTGAACCTCTGCCGATTCTCCACATTGATGAACCAACCCTGCAAATGACCTTCTTGGCCAACAATTCCCCATTTGCTGGTCGTGAAGGAAAATGGGTAACCTCCCGGAAGGTTGAAGAACGTCTCTTGTCTGAATTGCAGACAGATGTATCCCTTCGGGTTGATCCAACAGATTCTCCTGATAAGTGGATTGTTTCTGGTCGTGGGGAATTGCATTTATCCATCCTGATTGAAACCATGCGTCGTGAAGGCTATGAATTGCAAGTATCCCGTCCAGAAGTTATCATCAAGGAAATTGACGGTGTCAAGTGTGAACCATTCGAACGGGTACAAATTGATACCCCAGAAGAATATCAAGGTTCCATCATCCAATCCCTTTCTGAACGTAAGGGGGACATGTTGGACATGCAGATGGTTGGTAATGGTCAAACTCGTCTGGTCTTCCTGATTCCAGCCCGTGGTCTCATTGGTTACTCAACCGAATTCCTTTCCATGACCCGTGGTTACGGTATCATGAACCATACCTTTGACCAATACTTGCCAGTTGTTCCTGGTGAAATCTCTGGTCGTCACCGTGGCGCTTTGGTTTCCATTGATAATGGTAAGGCCACCACTTACTCAATCATGCGGATTGAAGAACGCGGTACCATCTTTGTTAACCCAGGTACCGAAGTTTACGAAGGAATGATTGTTGGGGAAAATGCCCGTGATAATGACCTGGGGGTTAATATTACGACGGCTAAGCAAATGACCAATGTCCGTTCAGCAACCAAGGACCAAACAGCGGTTATCAAGACCCCTCGTATCTTGACCTTGGAAGAATCTCTGGAATTCCTCAACGACGATGAATACATGGAAGTAACACCAGAGTCTATCCGCTTGCGGAAGCAAATTCTTAACAAGGCAGCCCGTGACAAGGCCAACAAGAAGAAAAAAGCTGCGGCAGCTGAATAAGCAATATGAAGAAGCTGATAGGCCAATCTTTGGTCTTTAGCTTCGGCTTAGTCTGATTGGCCAGCTCAAGTAGGTTTGGCTTGCCTAGATTGGTCAGCTTTGCTGGTCTAACCTTGCTAGCTTGGCATTTCTAGCCTAGTTAGCTTCGGCTAATTGAGCTTATCTGGGTTAGCAGGCCTAGCATGTCTTTAGGTTAATTGAGCTTATCTGAGCTAGCAGGCTTAGCTTGTCTGGCCTAGGCCAATTTTGCCTGCCCAGTCTGGCTGGCCTTCGAGGTCAAGCTGCTAGGTTCAGCAGATTTTTTCAGGACTGCATAGGAGGTTCAAGCAATGTTTTATTTATTTGTTGCAATCTTGATTGCCATCTATTATTTCTTTGCGGCTCCTAAGACCGTAAAAAATACCATGAATATGATTTCGACCATGGGGATTATTGCGGTTCTGATTGTTATGTCTGTCCTTGGTTTTGTTAAATTGATTCAATCGCCACCGGAAGTCTTCGTAGCTCTGGCCATGGTCGGCCTAGCCTATTTTAGCCTGCGGGATGTCGTCGGCCTCTCAAGTCGGCCCAATAAGCACCGCAAACTTCTGGTTGGTTTTAAAGATTATATCGTCAATCATTTTAGATCATAAGAAGAGAAGCCGACTGGCTTCTTTTTTAAGCCATAAATCTAGTGTTAGTTAGAACCATAGAAAGTTACAATTGTAGCGTTCATAGTCACTCTGGTCTTCTTACGTAGAGTGACTTTATGCGTGACGACATGAAAACGAGAGTATCGATATTGCCAGCTGGTTTGAATTAGTGAGGGGGGAAACCAGTCTACAGGGTGACTAGCGTATAGTCCCAAGTGCTTCAGTGCTTACAGCCTGTCCCCCCTCGCACAAGGCTTGAAAAACGGCCTGATTAAGGGTAAAATAAAGAGAACTATACTAGTTAGAAGTGGACTTATTATGAAAGTAATTAAAGACTTTGAAAACAAGAAGGTGCTGGTTTTAGGGCTGGCTCGTTCAGGCGAGGCTGCGGCTCGTCTTTTATCAAAATTGGGAGCCATTGTGACTGTCAATGATGGCAAGCCTTTTGAGGAAAATCCTTCGGCTCAGGCTCTCTTGGAAGAAGGTATCAAGGTCATCTGTGGCTACCATCCCCTGGAGCTACTGGATGAAGATTTTGCAGTCATGATTAAGAACCCGGGGATTCGCTATGATAATCCCATGGTGGAAAAGGCCTTGAGAAAGGGAATTCCTGTCTATACCGAGGTTGAATTGGCCTACCGGATTTCTGAAAGCCCCATTATTGGGATTACGGGTTCCAATGGGAAAACAACAACAACAACCATGATTGCGGATGTCTTAAATGCCGGCGGCCAGTCTGCTCTCTTGTCTGGGAATATTGGTTTTCCTGCCTCAGAAGTAGCTATGATGGCGACCGACAAGGATACCCTAGTTATGGAGTTATCTTCCTTCCAATTGATGGGGGTTGATCGCTTTCATCCACACATGGCGGTTATCACCAATCTGATGCCTACCCATATTGACTACCATGGGACTTTTGAAGAATATGTGGCAGCTAAATGGCATCTGCAAGACCGGATGACGTCTGAGGATTATTTGGTTCTCAATTTCAACCAAGAGCTGGCCAAGGAGCTAGCTTCGAAAACGCAGGCGACGGTTGTCCCATTTTCAACCCAGGAAGAAGTAGATGGAGCCTATCTCAAGGATGACTACCTCTATTTCAAGGGCGAGCCAGTCATGGCCGCTGACGCTATCGGTGTTCCTGGCAGTCACAATGTTGAAAATGCCCTAGCTACCATTGCTATCGCCAAACTTTCTGGCCTGGCTAATGAGGTGATTTCCCAAACTTTGGCAAGTTTTGGTGGCGTCAAGCACCGTCTGCAATCTTTGGGCCAAGTCAAGGGTGTGGCCTTCTACAATGATTCCAAATCAACCAATATTCTAGCAACTCAAAAAGCCTTATCTGGCTTTGATAATAGCAAGGTTATTCTCATTGCTGGTGGTTTGGACCGGGGCAATGAATTTGATGAGCTGGTGCCAGATATTAAGGGCCTCAAGAAGATGGTCATTCTGGGTCAATCGGCTCCTCGGGTTAAGCGGGCAGCAGACAAGGCCGGTGTTCCTTACCTGGATGCCAAGGATGTCAAGGATGCGGCTCGAATTGCCTTTGAAGAGGCCGCATCTGGCGATGTTGTACTCCTCAGCCCTGCCAACGCTTCCTGGGATATGTATAAGAATTTTGAAGTGCGGGGCGATGACTTTATCGCCGCCTTTGAGGACCTAAAGGGAGAATAAGCATGGCTAAAAAAATCGTTTTTACCGGTGGAGGAACCGTCGGTCATGTTACCCTTAATCTCATTCTTATTCCTAAGTTTTTAAAGGATGGCTGGGAGGTCCACTATATTGGTGACAAGCATGGGATTGAGCATGGGGAGTTGACCAAGTCAGGTCTGGATGTCAAGTTCCATAGTATTGCGACAGGGAAATTACGACGTTACTTTTCTTTCCAGAATATGTTGGACATCTTCAAGGTTGCTTGGGGTGTCCTGCAATCTTTGGCAATCATTGCCAAAATCAGACCCCAGGCTCTCTTCTCTAAAGGTGGCTTCGTTTCGGTGCCCCCTGTTGTAGCGGCTAAAGTGCTCCGAGTGCTGGTCTTCATTCACGAATCAGACCTATCCATGGGTCTGGCCAATCGGATTGCCTACAAGTTTGCGACCAAGATGTTCACCACTTTTGACCAGGGGCAGGGTTTGACCAAGGCCCAGCATGTGGGAGCTATCACCAAGGTCACTAAAGCAGCTGACCAAGGAGCCCCTGAGCCTGAGGAAATCAAGGTCATCAAGGAAGCCTTTGATCCTAATTTACAGACTCTCCTCTTTATCGGGGGGTCTGCTGGAGCCAGGGTCTTCAATGACTTTATCAGCAATAATCCAGATTTGACCAAGACCTATAATGTCATCAACATCTCAGGCGATAAGAGCCTCAATGGTCTGAGCCAGAATCTCTATCGGGTCGATTATGTGACCGATCTCTACCAACCCTTGATGGATTTGGCGGATGTCGTTGTCACCCGTGGGGGTTCCAATACCATCTTTGAGCTCTTAGCCATGCAGAAGCTCCATATTATCGTGCCTCTGGGTAAAGAGGCTAGTCGGGGAGACCAGTTGGAGAATGCTGCCTACTTTGAAAAAAAAGGCTATGCACCCCAGCTTCTGGAACCTGATTTGACCTTAGAAAATCTGGAAGCCAAACTGCAAGAGGTCCTGGCTGATAAGGATGCCTATCTGTCAGCCATGGCAGGGACAACAGAGCTCAAATCACCCCAAGAGTTCTATCAACTGTTAAGCTCTGCCATTTCCCAAAAGAAATAAAATAAGGCTCACCATTCGTTTTGTCTAAAAGGAGAAAATCTTGGCCAAAAATTCAAAAGATGAAAAAAATCAAAAGCAAGAGCAAGCTCCTCTGACCGAGTGGCAGAAACGCAATCTTGACTTTTTAAAGCAGAAAGAAAAAGAGAAAAAGGAGCAGGAGAAGCTTAAAAAAGAATTGGCAGATAAGAAGCGAGCCCGACTCCTTGCCAAGTCGTCTGAGGAGGACGAGTCTGAGGATGAAAAGTCCCCGAAAAAGAAGAAGTCCAAGTCAGGCAAGGCCAGCTCCAAAAAGAAAAGCCGACTGGGCAAAAAGGCTTCTGTTAAGCCTCTCCCCAAGAAGAAAAAAACCAAGCCCAAGTCAACCAAGTTTAAACGCCGGATGACTAGTGTTCTGGTTCCTGCCCTACTGGGAGTTCTCTTGGCCCTCTATCTCCTGACGCCCTTGAGTAAGATCAAGCATGTTACCGTAGATGGGGTCAATCGGACGACCAGTCAGTCCGTATTAAAGGCTTCTGGTCTCAAGGATAGTGACTATACTTTAGCGACTATTTTTAACCGTTCCCGCCTGGCCAACGCGGTTGCCAAGAATGATATCTGGGTTAAGTCCGCTAGTGTCGATTATAGCTTTCCCTTTACCTTCTCAATTAAGGTCAAAGAATACAGTATTGTTGCCTATGCCCAGACCGACCAGGGATACGTACCTATTCTAGAGAGTGGGACTCGCCTTGATAGTGTTGAGGCCACGGATTTTCCTGACAAATTCACCACCATCAATCTTAAGAATGGTAAGTATCTGTCCAGTCTTATTAAAAAGTTGACCAAGATGGACAAGTCCTTGATTTCAGAAATTAAGGTGATTACTTTAGCTGATTCTAAGACGACACCTGATTTGCTCAACTTGGAGATGCAAGATGGCAATACGGTCCGCGTGCCCCTGTCCCAGATTGATAAGAAGCTTCCTTACTATGATAAGATTAAGGGCAGTCTCAAGGATAACAAGATTGTCGATATGGAAGTGGGGATTTTTGCGACCAGCGATAATGGGCAAAGCACCGACGATAGCTCTGAGGCTTCTTCTACAGAGGATTCATCCCAATCTAGCGATCAGAACCAGGATAACCAAAATCAAGACTCCAACCAAGGCCAGGACCAAAATACCAGCGACAATTCTTCTCAGACAGAAAGTTCCGACCAAGCTAATAACGATCAAGCAGCCGACTCCCAGTGAGTTAGCTGTTTTTTCATTGGGATTGTTTAAAAAGAGTGAACATTTGTTCTAGAGGCTGAGACTTGGTTTGTTCAGGTCATTTGTTGCTGCTTTTCCTCTCAAAAAAACTCTCCGACTGTTGGTCGAAGAGTTCTCTGAATTTTCCTTCATCTATGACTAAGCGATGAAATGGCCAAAGACAGGAACCACTAAATCAACAACGAGACCGATAACGACAACTGAGATGGCTGCCATAGCTCCTTGAAGGTCACCTAATTCAAGAGCAAAGGCTGCTCCAACAGTATGACCTGAAGTTCCTAGACCAAGTCCGACCCCAATATCACTCCTGTTCAGGCGGAAGATCTTAACTAATTTTCTGCCGAGGGCGTAAATGATAACAGCGTTGAGAATACAAGCCATGGCTGTAATAGCTGTATTACCACCAATGGCATGGGCAATCGGAAGAGCGATGGCAGTAGTGGCAGCCTGTGGGAGCATAGAAGCAGTACCAGCAGTACTTAAGCCAAATAGCTTGGAGATGGCCATGATAGCTAAAACGGAAACAACCATACCTGCCACTAGACTACTGATAATTTCTCGCCAGTACTTTTTAACCACATCGTTCTTTTTATAGAGGGGAATGGCAAAAGCAATTGTCGCTGGATTTAAGAACCAGAAAATTAAGTCACCACCAGGTTTATAGGCCTGAGTATAAAACGTTTTAATATCTGTACCCAATCCCTTAGCCATTAGATAAAGGACAATAATACCAAGGACCATTGCGAAGAAGAGAGGTTGGAGCAGAAAGAAGCCCTTAGTTTTCTTAAAGAGATAGCTTCCAAGAGTATAAAGGATTAGAGAGAAACAGATTCCAAAGATGGGTGATTTAAGTAGTTCCATTTGCTTTTCCTAGCCTTTCTTAATCAATTTTTCGACATGGTGAAATTTGAGTTTTTTACCAAGAGATTTTGTATTGTTATTTGCAAAAGATAAAATAATTGAAGTTACATAGGTTACAACGATTAGCATGAGGATGGTGGAGAGGCAGATAACGGTGACCAGCTGAAGTCCTTCGGCTTTCATGATATTGAGATTGGCTGCTAAAGAAATTCCCGAAGGAACAAACATGAAACCAATCATGCTAATGAGCAGAGAAGCTAACGAATCAACCCACTCTAACTTAATCAAGTGACTACAAAGGAGAACGTACATTAAGATTAGACCGATGACGGTAGATGGTATAGGGAGTGACTTAGGCAGTAAGTCAGAGATTAATTGTGAGACAAGCAAGATGCCTGCATAAATTGACATCTGAATGAAAATAGGAGCGGATTTCTTTTCGGTTGTTTCTTGATTATCTTTCATGATTCTTTTACTCCTTCATTTATTTGACAAGTTTATTCTAACGTATTTTTTAGGAAGCGGTTTCATAATGACCTCGGTTGCAAAAAAAGGAAGCTGAAAAGCAAATTTCAACTTCTGAAAAGCAAAGATAATTTTTAAAGGAAGATTATAAGGTTAGATGGGCATTTAGCTCTTTGAGATAAGAGCGGCCAACTGGAAATTTTTCTCCGTTTGTCATAACCAAGAGCAGGGTATGGTTGAACCAGGGCTGAACTTCATGAATCATTTCGAGATTGACAACAGTATTTCGATGAATTTGTAGGAAATTACTAGCCCTTACCCGTGTTTTAAACCAATTAAGAGTCTTTTTAACTTGATAACTCTTCTTCTCGGTGCTGACACTGAGGAGCCCGTCTTCAATATTGGCAGAGACAATTTCCTGAACCTTGAGGACAATACTGCGATCAGCTAGGGCTAGACTTAGGAGGTCAAGACTCTTTTTATCGCCTTTGTCGCTGGGGTTAGCCTGCTCCTGAGTCAGTTGGTGAATTCTTTGTACTTTTGCCAAGCTTTGATCAATTCTTTCTTGCTCAAAGGGCTTTAAAATATAATCTGCTGCATTGGCTTCGAAAGCCTTGACGGCATAGTTGTCGTAAGCAGTCGCAAAAACTAGGAAAGGCGGATGGGCTAACTTCTTGAGACGCTTAGCCAAACTGAAGCCATTTTCCTCACTGAGGGAAATATCGAGAAAAAGCAGGTCGATGGGTTGGCGGAAAAGAATTTTTTCGGCTCCGTCTATATCCTCTGCCTGAAAGATTTCAGGATTTGATACCACTTGACTATGCTCAATTAAATAGGTCAACTCTTGTCGAGCAAGTACTTCATCATCAAGAATCAAAATTTTCATGTTCGGACTCTCCTATCTGTTGAGGGATTAAATACCAGACCGTCGTGCCATTGTCATCGCAATCAAAATGCAAATGACTAATGCTGCCATAGAGTAAATTAAGGCGGTTATTAAGATTAACAAGGGCAGTACCACTTCCTGTACTTTCAGAAACGATTTCTTGGCCCAATTTATCAATAATTTGGGGTGAAATTCCTTGACCGTTATCGCTGACAGAAACTCTATAGACGTCGTTTTCTTGCTTAACCTGAATGCAGATTTCATTATCTTTTTTTCGATCTTTAAAGGCATGCCGAACTGCATTCTCAACTAACACTTGTAGGCCAAAGGGAGGCAGCTTTATTTTTTCGGAAACGGAAATTTGATAATCCAACTGATATTTATCGGGAAAGCGAAGTTTTTCGAGATTCATATAAGCATCGACATGAGATTTTTCTTGTTCTAGGGTGACTTCCCTTTCCTGCCCGCCCTGCAGACTGGTCCTAAAGAAAGTGCTGAGTTGCATGAGGGCATAACGCGCCTTGTCGGCATTGATTCGGAGAAGGGCGCTAATGGTGTTGATAGCATTGAAGAAGAAGTGGGGATTGATTTGTGCCTGCAGGGCCTTGATTTCAGCCATATTGGCTAATTTATTTTGTTCCTCAGCGATACCAATGGCCAGCTGGCCGGAGAATATCTGGGCCAGACCAATGGCTAAATTTTCTTCAACTTCGGTCATTTTTTTATCGCCCGCAAAATACATTTTCAGGGCTCCGATAGTTTGGTCGTTAATCTTTAGGGGAACAACAACAGCCGAATTGAGTAGACAGCCCGGTTCAGGACAGGATATGGCCAGCCGATCTAAGGCTACTTGGGGCCGCCCCGTTTGAATTACATTCTTGGATAAGTCAGTTTTAACGGGTTGTCCGGAAATGTGGTGATCCTGCCCCACCCCAATGTGGGCAAGGACGTTAGCGTGGTCTGTCAGGCCAACAGCATCAAAATTGGTATGCTGCTTGATGATATCACAAACCTTGGCAGCCGAAAACTGATTCAAGCCCTGCCGCAAATAAGGTAGGGTCTCCCTGGTTAAGTCCAAGACATCCCGTGTTTGGACAGCTTTTAGTTGACTTTCGTTAGACAGGTAGGTCTTGAGAATGGTTAAAAAGATGGTTGACCCCAGGCTATTGAGGAGCATCATTGGGATAATAATCAATTTGACCAAATCCCAACCAGAAAAGTAACCGACAAAAATCATTTGAATGGACTCAGCAATGAGGCTAATCAGAATAATTTTTGAGGTTGAAGGATAGAGTTTGATGCCCTTGAAGTAGTCTCCTAAGCGACCGCTGACATAACCAACAAGGGCGGAGCTGAAAATATAAAAGAGACCGGAAAAATTTCCTTGGAAGAAGCGGTGGATCCCGCCGATAATCCCAACAATTGTCCCAACGAGCGGACCACCGACCAGGCTGGCTGTGGTGATAACTAGGGTTCTGGTATTTGCCAAGGAATCCGAATGAGAAATCGTGGTTAAAATAGGGTGCTCAATTAAACTTTTATCCCCTCTGATTTCGATTCCGGTCAAGTTGGAAATGATTACAAAAATACCAAAAATGATAATCAAGGCTAGCTTCTCACGCTTAGAGCGTTCGACAATCAGTTGACGAAAATAGCCATTGTTAACTAACAGGAAGGCTAAAATCATGATAATTCCTAGTCTTTGAAAGAGTAAAATCATTAACATTTGGAGCCCTCCATGCTTGCTTGGTAAAATTGTAAAGGCTTGCAGACCTCGTCTAATATTCTAATGGTTGAGCTTTTTATTTTCAAGTCTCACTCGGAAAGACGCTATCGAAAAAGCTTAATAAATCTTGCTATCGTGAGGCAGAACAGATCTCAAAAAAATTTCTTTTGACTCTAAAAAAGTATCGAACTTGGTAGCAATCGTTAGTATCTTGATTTAACTTTAGCAAGAGCTTATTTAGCCTTTTTCAGAGGGAAAACCGTCATTAAATTACGATTAAGAGAACTTTACAAGATGAGAGAAAACATGCTAGAATAAGCGTATTGCAATGAATAAGTGACTTCTAGAAATTCCTAAAAAACTTCTCTCTACTGGAGAAGCATGGGAAAATCTAGATGTCCTTTATGGAAAAAGTTAAGGAGACTACTTAATATGGCAACCAAAGAAGAATGGGTGAGAGCTTTCGAAACTGCGACGGGTCGCAAGCCAACTGCAGCTGAATATAGCCATGCTATGGAGAATGGATTTGACCTTTCTGCGTTTGCAAACGTTCAAAATTCTGCTTCAGTTCCCCAGCAAGCACCGGTTCAAGCTGTCACTCCTGAGCTGAACAATAATCGTGATAACTGGATGAAATTGTTTGAGTCACTTGCTGGCCGTAAGCCCACAGGTGATGAATTTATGAAAGGAAAGGCTGCAAATTTTGATACAGAGCAAATTGCTTCTATTCTCAATCCTGAATCCTCAGCATCTCAGCAACCTAGTCAAATTCAGACTAATTCAATCGCTAGCCAGTCGGGTCCGTCAGCAAGTGCACCGTTTCAGCCTGCTTCATCAGGTCAAGAAACTATTCAACACCAGCAACCTCAAGCTAATTCGAGTCAAAATTTAGCTAGTCCAGCCTTAACTGGTGCCAATACGCAACAAGCTCAAACATCACAACCAGCAAATGCTGACCAGGCTGATTTTCAAAATACTGGTAACTTCCAGCAAGCTGGTTCCAAAAAAGACAGGCCTAGCCAGATATTGACTAGTAGTCCAGCCAAATCAGGAAAAGTTTTAAACTTGATTTTACCAATCATTTCCATGGTATTGTCAGTTGTCTTCGTGACTTTAGCCTTTTTCCTTTGGGCTCCTCTCTTCTTAGGCCTGTCCTTCCTAGGCTTAATTTGTGCCGGTATCCTGCTGATTTTGAATGTGAACGGCAAGAAAGTCTTATCAATGGTCGCGACAGCTGTAGCTCTTCTGGCGGTTATCTTCAGCAATGTAGCCCTTTTTACGGCGTGGTCTGAAAAATCAGCTAGTAATCAAACAGCTGCAAGTAACAAGAAAAAGTCTAAAGTCAGAGATGATAGTACCGATGTTAAAGACTACATCAAGAAGGGCTATAAATTTGACTGGAGTCAAAGTGAATTCAAGAAGCTGAAAGCCAAATCGGATATGGTTTCAGATGTTATTGAAAAACACGGTAAAGCCTCTGACGCTCAAATTTCTGGTGACCGTTTGACCCTAGTTTATCAAGATAGCAAGACTGGTAGCAATAATAGTGTTACTTTGAGCTTTGAAAAGCAATACAATGGAAAGTTTGTTCTCTCTGGTGGTCATGCTAATTTTAACGCTAATGATATTGACACCTCAAGTGATTACAAGTCTGACTGGAAGAGAAGTGATTATGATGCATTGAAAGCGGGCAATAGTGATACTGGTGACGGAGGTACCAAGTGGAGTGATATCAAGAGTAAGCATTCAACGCCAAGCTCAGCCTATTACACTTTATCCTTCTATGGTGATGAGGACATTAGTTATGAACTAGCTGTAACTTATGCTGACTATGATACCGATGCCTCCCATATTACTTATGTAGGCTTACACTTCAAATCGAGTGATGAAGGAAAAACTTATAGGCTTGCTTCTAAGTACAGTAATTAAGATGATTCTAAGGAGGAGGGGCAGTCTGCTCCTCTTTTCTAGCTTTGCTGGGGATACATCCTGACTACGACAAACGCATGAAAGCTTTTTTAAGAGAGAACAATGCTTTTTCTGTAATTCGACATTCGGATTTCTCAACAAGAAATTAAAACTTTTGATGTTTTGCTGTAGAAAATATCAAGATGGTGCGAAACACATCTGTATCATTGTTCGGAAATCTCTGTCTTAAACGTACGTTGTGATATTCCTGAAGACCTGAGTTGCTTTCGCCCTCATTTTTGCTATAATGAAGGAGTTGTAAAGGGCAAGACTCTGGGCCAGGCTCTGATAATTTGCTCTGCAAGATGAATAGGAAAAGATTGGAAGACAATGACTTTACAAGACGAGATAAAAAAACGGCGGACCTTTGCCATCATCTCCCACCCGGATGCTGGTAAAACAACAATTACAGAGCAGTTGCTCTACTTCGGGGGTGAAATTCGCGAAGCTGGAACTGTCAAAGGGAAAAAGACCGGGACTTTTGCCAAATCCGACTGGATGGATATTGAAAAGCAAAGGGGAATTTCGGTAACTTCCTCAGTTATGCAGTTTGATTATGCTGGAAAACGGGTCAATATCCTTGATACCCCAGGGCATGAGGACTTCTCAGAAGATACCTACCGGACCCTGATGGCGGTCGATGCAGCCGTTATGGTTGTCGATTCTGCCAAGGGGATTGAGGCTCAGACTAAGAAACTCTTTGAGATCGTCAAGCATCGTGGTATTCCGGTCTTTACCTTTATCAATAAGTTGGACCGGGATGGGCGAGAACCACTGGATCTTTTGGAAGAGTTGGAAGAAGTTCTGGGTATCGCTTCCTATCCTATGAACTGGCCAATTGGGATGGGGCGTGCCTTTGAAGGGCTCTATGATATTCACAATCAACGGCTGGAGCTCTACAAGGGTCAAGAGCGTTTTGCCGAGATTGCTGAAGGGGGCAGCCTCTTTGCCAGCAATCCTTTCTATGAACAGGCCAAGGAAGACATTGAACTTTTGACCGAGGCGGGCAATGAATTTTCGCAAGAAGCTATTTTGGCAGGTCAGCTGACCCCAGTCTTCTTCGGCTCTGCCCTGACCAACTTTGGAGTGCAGACCTTCCTAGATAGCTTCTTGGAATTTGCCCCAGAGCCTCATGGGTATAAGACTACCCAAGGCCAAGAAATTGATCCCCTAGATAAGGACTTCTCAGGCTTTGTCTTTAAGATTCAGGCTAATATGGACCCCCGTCACCGAGACCGCATTGCCTTTGTTCGGATTGTTTCCGGCGAGTTCCAGCGGGGCATGTCGGTCAATCTGACGAGGACTGGTAAGGGAGCCAAGCTCTCCAATGTCACCCAGTTTATGGCGGAATCTCGCAAGAATGTTGAAAATGCTGTTGCTGGCGACATCATCGGGGTCTATGACACCGGCACCTATCAGGTTGGCGATACCCTGACTGTCGGTAAGAATAAATTTGAATTTGAACCCCTGCCAACCTTTACGCCTGAGCTCTTTATGAAGGTAGCTGCCAAGAATGTTATGAAGCAAAAATCCTTCCACAAGGGTATTGAGCAACTGGTTCAAGAAGGGGCTATTCAGCTCTATACCAACTACCAAACTGGCGAATACATGCTGGGGGCCGTTGGTCAGCTGCAATTTGAAGTTTTCAAACACCGGATGGAAGGTGAGTACAATGCGGAAGTGGTCATGACCCCTATGGGATCTAAGACCGTCCGCTGGATTAAGCCGGAGGACCTAGATGAACGCATGTCCTCCAGTCGAAACATCCTGGCCAAGGACCGCTTTGACCAGCCCGTCTTTCTCTTTGAAAACGACTTTGCTCTCCGCTGGTTTGCGGATAAATATCCTGATGTAGAGTTGGAAGAGAAGATGTAACGGAGGAAGTCTCTCTAAGTTCTTACGAACTTGACAGACTACAACAAGCACGATAGGTGCTTATTTACCTCCCTTACTAACTGCACACTTACGGTATTATCGACCGTAAGTGTTCCGTGTCGTGATTGGGTAAAGAAAAGCTCTTGAAATCTCACGGCAAGCACTATGGTGCCTTACCTAATCCCCTCACTAACTCCAAAAGGACGACGATAAGGGTCGTCCTTTTCTCGTGTCGTGGCAGACAAGCTAATTAATGAGTTTCAATACGGTATACGGTAGTCGCTATGGCGAACTGACTACGCCTCTCACTAATTCAAAAAGGAAAGCATTATCGGCTTTTCTTTTTTCATGTCGTAAGACTTTCAGTCCACTTTAGTTCTGAAGAATTTGGCGGCGAAAGCCAATCGCTATGGTGAATTGACCAACTCGCTCACTAACTAACTCAAAAAGGACAAGGTAATCGGATGTACCTTTTATTTAAGCTATTTAGAGAAAAATCAAAATAGTTCTTGCCTTTTTCTTTGAGAAGATATATAATCTATTTAGAAATAAGGCTAAATAGAGAGGAGGTCATCTATGAGCTTCGCTGATACATTTAAGGCCCTATCCAATCCTGTCCGGCGGGAGATTCTCAATCTTTTGAAAAAGGGGCGTCTGTCGGCAGGTGAAATCACTTCCCATTTTGATGTGACAGGGGCCACGATTTCTAACCATCTCAAGGTCTTGCGGGAAGCGGATTTGATCGTCGAGACCAAGGAGAAGAATTTTATCTACTATGACCTCAATGCTTCCGTTTTGGAAGAGGTCATGGTCTGGTTGGCCGATTTGCGACAGTCAGATAATTGAACTGACAATGTTCAATTACCTGACTTAGTAAGAAGTTTAAGGCAAGCCACCATAGTGGTTGTCTTAGGAAATGGAGAAGATCTCTTCCCATTTTCTTAACTGATTGAAAGGAGTTCATCATGAAAGTTAATAAAAAATTACTGGCTCTAAGTAGCAGTATTATCCTCTTGCCAGTCCTATTTGGTCTTTATGCTTGGCAAGACCTACCAAATCGGATGGCCACCCACTTTGGTCCGACAGGTCAAGCCGATAGTTGGGCATCCAAGCCTTTTGTTATCCTCTTTATCCCCTTGTTTTTGCTGGGTCTCCATCTTTTCGGTATTTTTGTAACCAATCGAGATCCCAAATCGCAAATGACCAGCCTCAAGATAAGATACTTGGTCTATGCTATTGTGCCTTTCATGTCTAGTTTTTTCACAATCTATATGTATCGGAAAAATCTTGGATATGCTATTAATACGCCTTTGTTTGTCGGACTGGCTTTTGGTTTCTTCTTTATCGTAATCGGCAATTATTTGCCAAAGATTCGCCAAAATTATACTGTTGGCCTCCGTTTTCCTTGGAATATAAATGATGAGGGAGCTTGGAATCATACCCACCGCCTAGCTGGCTTTCTCTGGGTTCTAGGTGGTTTGATTATCATCGTTGATGGCTTTATCGATTTTGCTTTTGTTTGGGTTTTCTTTGGCAGTGTTATTCTAATGGTTCTTCTGCCGATAATTAATTCCTATCTCTATTATCGTAAGCATAGATGAGAACTCTGAGCAGAAACCTGCTTGGAGTTTTTTTAGGAAAATTCTTCTTTGTGTTAGCGGTTTTATTAACCTTTACCTAATAAATAAGGGAAACCTTCAGCGACAATTATTACAACTCGTTATAAATCAGAATTTTTGTAAGAACTTTGAAAATATGTAAAAAATCACTTAAACTCCTCTTAAAAATTGTTTAGCTTAGTAAAATATGCTAGAATGACAAGGATTACAAGGAGGAATGATATATGTCACTGGAAAAACATCACCGTTACAGTCTTCGTAAACTAAAATTTGGTTTAGCTTCTGTTGCAGTTGCAGCCTTTTTGACTGGGACAGCAGGCTTGGTTCAAGCTGATGAAACATCTAGTCAGGATCAAGATAACCAGACTGATCAAAATGTAAGTTCAAACCAGAACGTCAGCCAAGAAACAACAAATCAGGCTGATTTGAACCAGACAGCAGTTGCAGCCGATGAGACCGCTGACCCTAAAACCGATGAAGCAACGACACAATCAGGGACTAAAAATAGTGAAACTCAGTCGTCTGAGTCGTCTGAAGTTGCAGAGGCCGAAAATCAAACAACTCAATCAGAGTCTGCTACAAGAACTTTTAGTTTGGAAGAGAAGGATTTTTCAACAGCTACCTCAGAAGCCAGTCAGCTCGAAACCAAGGTCCTTAGAGCAGATGCTGCGACAACTCGCTACAAAAATACTTTCGTTGATGATGGTCAGGGGAATTGGTACTATTTAGATAGTAATGGGAATAATGTTACTGGCAGCCAAACGATTCAAGGGAAAGAACTCTATTTTGCTCAAGATGGTAAGCAAGTTAAAGGCCAAGAAGTAACAATCAATGGCAAGGTCTACTATTATGACCAAGATTCCGGTGAAAAGTGGGTTAATCGTTTCCGTATGGGCAAAGACGATCAAACTTGGTTCTATTATGGTAGTGATGGAGCACGGGTTGCTGGTGCTCAAGAAATCAATGGACAAAATCTCTACTTTGATCCTGATACTGGCAAACAAGCCAAGGGAGTTTTTGCGACTGACAGTGATGGTAAGCACCATTATTATGATAAAAACAGTGGTGCCCAAGTGGAAGATCGATTTGTCCAAGTTTCTGGTAAGTGGTACTATCTAGACTCAGATGGTGTCCCTGTAACAGGGGAGCAAGAGACTAATGGTCAAGAGCTTTACTTCAATGAGGATGGCAGTCAGGTCAAGGGTGATTTTGCTGAATTTGATGGAGCTAATCATTACTATGAGGCTGATTCGGGTGATTTAGTAAAGGATACAACACGTGTTATTAATGGAGTTACCTACCAGTTTGATGATGATGGTGTAGCTGTCGCTCTTGATAAGGTCGAAACGGTTAAGTCCAGTATTGTCATTAGCAGCTATGAATTTGGACCGTCTGTTTCTAAGATTATTTTGCAATTTGACAAAAAAGTAACACCTTCGGTCATCCATAGTGGGGCTAGTGTTACAACTGCTGGGGTAGCCCGTAAGATTCTTAATTCCTATGTTTCAGATGCTTCCGGCCATGTTGTTTATTTTGACAGTAGCAATTATGTTACTTTAGAACTTGATGTTCCTTATGATGCTGATGATAGTAGCAAGAATGCTTCACCATTTACCTTTGACCTTGCTACTTACCGTAACCAATGGGTTAGTAGCTACCCTGTTAAGGTAGAAAATCTCCAGGTTCAAGCTGATGGCACTAATTGTCATCAAGTCATCGATTCTGAGCAAGATGCTATTAATAATCGGATTCTACCAGATACGGACCGCTTCTCAGAACGGGGAACTCTCGGTCAATATCAGTACGCTGCTTATAGCCCAACCAATGCTACAGCTGGTGAAAAGAACCCATTGATTATCTGGCTTCATGGTATTGGAGAAGTCGGTATGGATATTGATATTCCCCTTCTAGCTAGTGGTGTTGTTAAGTTGACAGAGGATTCTGTCCAAAATCATTTCACGTCAACAGGTTCAGGGGCTCAGAAAGGTGCTTACGTTCTGACCCTACAAAGTCCAACAGCATGGACTAAGACGGATGCTAGCAAGTTGATGGCAGCTATCCGTTCCTATGTTGCTGCCCATCCTGATATTGACAGCAGTAGGATTTACCTTTCTGGTGTTTCCAACGGTGGCGGAATGACCCTGGCTATGGGTGTGGCTTATCCAAACTATTTCGCTGCTTTAGTGCCAATCGCAGCTCCTTATGATACTTATCTCAGTAATAATAATGAGACAATTGATACTGCCAGTCTCAGTGCTTTGAAGGATCAACCGATGTGGATGATTTCGACACATGCCGATACAACTTTAAATGTTGATAATAATGTTTTGCCTTTCTACAAGGATCTGTTACAAGCTGGTAGCCAAAATAAATGGCTGTCCTACTTTGAAACCAACGTTGGCGAATTTGGCAACCATCCTACCTATAATGGCCACTGGTCTTGGGTTTATTTCCTCAATGACGAAGTTACGGGAGTACAAAATACCGAGAATGCTAAGACCTGGTCTGGCTTGTCGGGAATGGTTGCTACTAACGCTACCCATGGAGGTGATTCTCAAGCGGTCTATAAGGGCAAAAACTATGGCAATATCTTTGACTGGCTCAATGCCCAAAATAAAAAAACTCGTTAAGACTGGTTAAGCTTGATAAATCAAAACGACCTTTATTTGTGAAAGGTCGTTTTTCTAATGCTCAAAAAATTTATCAGTCTTTAGCGAATTCGATGTTTAAAAGTCTGATGACTCGGTCAAGGTAGCTGTTGTGATTTTTCATCCCCTTTTTTTCATCCTGAAACTCAATAAGTTTATCGGTAATAATGCCATTGACTGGAGACTGAAGGAAGCGAGTCAGGAGCGTGTCATCATTAATAGTCCAGACATAGAGGTCTTTTTTTTGCTGATAGGCGGACAGGGCGACAACCTCATTATAGGAGAATTCCTCGATAGCGTAGAAATCAACCTTGTGAGCAGAGAAAGGACCAAATTGCAGGGAAACTAGATAGCCGGTGTCGGCTTGGGGAAGTTTTCTTTCAACCTCCTCAATCACAGGCAGTTTCATGGACATAATTTTATTCCCCTGGACAGCCTTTAGTTCCTTGAGCTTCTTGATAAATAAATCAACATAGTTGCTGGGTTCATGGCCGTAAGGCTTTAATTCGATAGCAATCTTCTGATGACAGGCCTGGGCGGCCTTCATAAATTCATCCAAGGAAGCGATATGATCACTATAACCATTTTGCCTGGTTTTGAGTTTAGTCACTTGGGCTAGTGTTAAATCTGAAACATTCTTATCTACCCCAGTCAGCCGTTTGAGATTATTGTCATGACTGACTACAAACTGATGGTCTTTAGTCATGACGACATCCATCTCGGAATAATCGGCCCCAGCCTTGTGAGCAGCCTGCATAGCTGTAATGGAATTTTCCACACCGTGATTAACATCTCCCCGATGGGCAATCATCAGGGCATTGGGATTGGTTTGGAGGAGATAAAGAGAGAGTCCGTTAGAAATCAGCCAGGCTAGGAGTGTCATCGGCAGAAGGAGGCGGATCCATTTTGGGAAAACCCAAGATTTGTCATATTTTGATTGATAGGGCAGGTCTTTTTGAAATTTTTCCAGGCTCAAAAGATGACTGGTTAGAACAATCATTAAAATGAATTTGAGACCGACGATGAAAACAAAATTGACCGCTCGCATCAGGCTATAGAGGGCAGTCTCTAGCAGGAGATTATTACCAGAATAATCTAGCCAACCGAAAACAAGAATCGTCCCACTGTAGATAATTAGGAGAAGGAGGCTGGCTAGGAGACTGTAGAAGCCAAAGATAGCTAAAACCTTGAGTTGTCGCCCCTTGGTCAGTTTCCAGGATTCTCTTAAAATCTGACTTGGTTTGCGGTTACTGATGGTGTAGAGGGGCAGAAAATAAACGAAGCGAAGATTGAGGTAGGCTACTCCGATAAGGCTGACTAAGTAGATTAACTTACCAGAATTAGATTTCATTAGTTCTCCTGAGATGAAATCAGGAATTTTAAAGTTAGCCAATAAACTTGATTTTAGGCCATAGTTGGCTAAGGGAATCATAAAAAATAGGTAAAAGAGAAAGACCAGCAGTTGGGGGCCGCAGAGCCCCCTTAATTTTTGTGGAAGCCCCTCGATGATTTGGCAGATAGAAAGAGGCTGGTAGGTCTTAGCTATGGTAATGGTTAGAATGGCAAATTCTAGGTAGATGACTCCAACCAAAATTAGTAGATAGAGCAAGAAAAAAATCAGGGCCAGGGGGTGGCTTGCGATGGCTGACCAGGTATTTGGCGTCAGACTGATAATGCCAGCAAAACCGACAACCCGATTAAAGACAAAAGACAGCAACCCCTTAGCCAGGTAGGCCAGAAAGACCTGCAAAATCAGGGCAGTCAGCAGGTAGGTCCAAAAATTTTTCCGCAAATTTTGCCAAGATTCTCGCAAGAGACTTCTAAAAGATAGTGACATGGTGCTTTCCTTCCTATGTAATCATTAGTGCTATTGTAGCATAAAGTGGATAGGAAACCGAGTGGCGATAGGTAAGAGGAATTTAGTTTCTCATGTAAAGGGCAAGAATCCAATTGGCGGGCTAATTAGCCTATTTCATTTTTTATACTGAGTTAAAATCAAAACGAACAATTTGATACTTTCTCCTTTGTGGTACTTAAGGGCTCGGTATCTTTGTCAGGAGTTTTCTTGCGTCCGCACTTTAAAAGGACCACGTTTGTGATCCTTAGCAGCCGAATATGGTCATGGACTTGAGCAGCTCCGTTTGGAACTGCTCTTTTTTGTAGGCTTGGTAATCGGGATTCTTTCGGACCAAATTGTAGCGTTTGGAGAGATTCCAAGTACCACTGGGATTAAGCTCTGGGTGGTTGGAGACAAAGTCGATGGTCAAATCCCATTCTCTGATATAGCCCAAGGGATGGGAATGGTAGGTGACCCCCTCAATGGTTTGGTCGCCGTAGGAGCGATGGGCGTGACCAAAGACCACATCCCTGACACCATAGTTAACAAAGATTTGGTGAAATTTTTGGCTGCCCAGAAAGGCGTTGAAGGGGGCAAATTTGGGATGGGTCATGGTGAAGTCTTGATGAGGAACAAAGTGCATGGCCACAATGAGTCTGCTGGTATCCAGGTGCTGGAGCAGGTCTTCCAATCTAGCTAGAACCTTTTGCGTGATAGCAGGGTCAGACTCCTGACGGTTGAGACGGCGGTCAAACCAGAAGGTTTTCTTGAGACGCAGAATCTTGTCTGTCGGCTCCCGACTAAAGGAATAGTCATACCAGCCATGAAAGGCTAGGAGCTGGCGACTCCCTAGATTGTAGACCTGAAAATCCAGCTGGTTGATCTCACTATCGTTTAAGTCCAGCATATCGTGATTGCCCAGATTGTAGGTGACCTCGAGCGATTTTCTCAGCTCTTCAATAAAGGGCAGGGAGATGTCCTTGTGGTGGTTGGAAATATCACCGGTCAGATGGAGATGGGTGACTCCAGTTTCCTGAAGAATGGTAAGCAGGGTCTCTTTTTCAAAGTCGCTGAATTGATTGAGGTCGATGTGGAGGTCGCTTATAATTGCAAGTTTTGTCATAGCTCTATTCTAGCAGAAAATCTGGTGCAGTGGGGCTTAATAAACTTATAATAGTTGCCCCTTGAAAGCCTCCCCTTTTTGCATTATGATAGACTTATGGATATTAAGGCAGAGATTCAAAAATTAGCCAAAAATCTTGGCATTTCGAAAATCGGTTTTACCACGGCCGAGGATTTTGCTTATTTGGAAAGATCCCTGAGGGCTTCAGTTGAAGAGGGTAGAAATTCTGGTTTTGAGCATAAAAATATTGAGGAGCGGATTGACCCTAAGCTTAGTCTGGCATCGGCCAAGACCATCATTTCGATTGCGGTGGCCTATCCTCGGCAATTGCCGACCCAGCCACCCAAGACCCAATACAAGCGAGGGAAAATTACTCCAAACTCCTGGGGTCTAGACTACCACCATGTCCTTAATGACAAGCTCAATCGCCTAGCCCGAGGAATTGAGGAGCTCTGTGCTGAATTTCCTTTGGAGCACAAGGCCATGGTGGACACCGGTGCCCTGGTTGATACGGCAGTAGCCAAACGGGCGGGGATTGGCTTTATCGGCAAGAACGGTCTCGTTATCTCCAAGGAATACGGTTCCTATATGTTTCTGGGCGAGCTGATTACCAATCTGGAGATTGAACCTGACAGTCCAGTTGATTATGGTTGTGGCGACTGTCGCCGTTGTCTGGATGCCTGTCCCACCTCCTGTTTGCTGGGCAATGGTTCTATGGATGCCAAACGCTGCCTGTCCTTCCAAACTCAGGACAAGGGCATGATGGCCATGGAATTTCGGAAGAAAATTAAGACGGTCATCTACGGCTGTGACATCTGTCAAATCTGCTGTCCCTACAATAAAGGGATTCAGAATCCTCTGGCAACTCCGATTGATCCTGATTTGGCTTGGCCTGAGCTTTTGCCTTTTTTAGAATTATCCAACAGCGATTTCAAGAAGAAATTTGGCGAAATTGCTGGTTCTTGGCGGGGCAAGAATATTCTCCAACGCAATGCCATTATTGCCCTAGCCAATGCCCATGATAAAAATGCCATCGTCAAGCTGATGGAAATTATCGACAGAAATAACAATCCCATTCACACAGCGACAGCTATTTGGGCTCTGGGAGAAATTGTCAAGAAACCAGACCAAGCCATCAAGGACTATATGCAGGATTTGGATCCTCAGGAAGACGCAGCCCGACAAGAGTGGCAACTGGTTTGTGACAAATGGCAAATTTAAGGGCTTTATGATAAAATAAAAGAACTCTGGCGGGCTCTATCCAAAGAGTCAGGCCTAAAACCAAAGATTGGAGAGAATATATGGAAGTGGCTGAAATCCGCCAAAAAATAGTAGAAAATCAAGAGAAGTTGACTAGCTTCAGGAGGTCTCTTTGACCTCGATCGTCTGGAGGAGGACATTGCCCTCCTGGAAAATAAGATGACCGAGCCGGATTTTTGGGATGATAATATTGCTGCCCAAAAGACCTCTCAGGAACTCAATGAGCTCAAGCAGACCTATGACACCTTCAATCAGATGGAAGAACTCTCAGAAGAGTCTGAACTCTATCTGGAAATGCTGGAGGAAGACGACAGCGTTCAAGCAGACCTAGAAGAGACTCTGGCCAAGCTGGACAAGATGATGACCAGCTATGAGATGACCTTACTCCTATCTGAGCCCTATGACAATAACAATGCCATCTTGGAAATTCATCCCGGATCTGGTGGTACCGAGGCCCAAGACTGGGGCGATATGCTTTTGCGGATGTATCAACGCTACGGTAACGCCAAGGGCTTCAAGGTTGAAGTTCTGGATTATCAGGCGGGAGACGAAGCTGGCGTCAAGTCGGTCACCCTCTCTTTTGAGGGACCCCACGCCTATGGTCTTCTAAAGTCAGAAATGGGCGTCCACCGTTTGGTGCGGATTTCACCCTTTGATTCCGCTAAGCGTCGTCATACTTCCTTTACCTCGGTTGAGGTTATGCCTGAATTGGATGATAGCATTGAGGTTGATATTCGCGATGATGACCTTAAAATGGATACCTTCCGCTCGGGTGGTGCCGGCGGCCAAAATGTCAATAAGGTTTCGACCGGTGTCCGCCTGACACACATCCCAACAGGAATTGTTGTAGCATCAACGGTTGACCGGACCCAATATGGTAACCGTGATCGAGCCATGAAGATGTTGCAGGCTAAGCTTTACCAATTGGAGCAGGAGAAGAAGGCAGAGGAAGTTTCAGCCCTCAAGGGTGATAAGAAAGAAATTACCTGGGGCTCACAAATTCGCTCCTATGTCTTTACCCCCTACACCATGGTCAAGGACCACCGGACAGGCTATGAAGTCGCCCAAGTCGATAAGGTTATGGACGGCGATATTGACGGCTTTATTGATGCCTACCTCAAATGGCGATTGGAGGAATAAAAAGGTCCAGTGGACCTTTTTATCCCGAGCCTAGAAATTGGAAAGCGAAGTAGGTCCAGTGGACCTTGAATCCTGCGACGTGGAGCAAGTAAACTTGATAATAGCTTACTTGTGAAGTTAGTAAGGAAGACAGGAAGTTTGCCGATAGCAACTTCCGTGTGTCTTCCTTGAACCAAGAAACAGGAAAGCCAGGCTAAAACCATTGTATCTTGTTAATTGCGACGTTTCTGTATGGTCGGTCGACAATACCGACCGACAGAAACTAGTAAGTGAGCTAGAGATTTTCCTTAGAAAATCTCGTAGTTGAACAAGTGCTTTAGCACTTAATGAAACTGCTCAATTGAATACGCCCTAAAGGCTGTGTAAAAAAGACCAATCACCTAGAAAATCAGGATTTTCTGTCGATTGCCTAGATTACATTACCTTTTACGGGCTTTATATCTTTATTTCGAAAGGAAACTAAATGGCACTTATTGAACTAAATCGGGTCTCAAAGAAGTACTCCCATGGTTCGACTGCCCTGCGTGATATTACCCTAGATGTCAGGAATGGCGAATTCGTCTACATTGTCGGGCCGTCAGGGGCAGGGAAATCGACCCTTATTCGTATGCTCTACCGTGAAGAAGAAGCCAGCCGAGGCTCTATCAAGGTAGGACAGTTCCGTCTCAACAAGATTAAGAAACGGCAGATTCCCATTCTGCGTCGTTCAATCGGCGTTGTCTTCCAGGACTATAAATTGCTCAACCATAAGACGGTTTATGAGAATGTTGCTTTTGCCATGGAAGTTATTGGCGAAAGACCTCGTTATATTAAAAAACGAGTTAAGGAAGTCCTCAGTCTAGTTGGACTCAAGCATAAGGAACGCTCCTTCCCTAACCAATTATCTGGAGGGGAACAGCAGAGGGTCGCTATTGCTCGAGCCTTGGTCAACAATCCAAAAGTCTTGATTGCTGATGAACCAACAGGCAATCTGGACCCAGAGATTTCCGAAGAAATTATGCAGCTTCTGGAGCGCATCAACGAAAGCGGAACGACTGTTTTGATGGCGACCCACAACAGCAGCCTTGTTAATACCCACAAGCATCGGGTCCTAGCTATTGAGGATGGCCGTTTGGTCCGTGACGAAGAGGAAGGAGAGTACGGTTACGATGATTAGAAACTTTTTCCGTCACTTAAAAGAATCCTTTGTCAGCCTCAAACGCCAAGGCTGGATGACCTTTGCAGCGGTTTCGTCAGTCACGATTACCCTGACCTTGGTAGGGATTTTCGTCGCTGTGCTCCTTAATGTCAATAAATTAGGGGATGATTTGGAGCATAATCTGACCATCAATGTCTATTTGGAAACCAATTCCATTGACCCTTATGAGAATAAGTCAGATGGCAGTCACAACGACACCTACCACAATGTCTGGAATCAAATTCAAGAGGTTGATGGAGTCCAATCACTCAAATTCTCCAGCAAGAAGGACCAATTGGCCGATTTGCAAAAGCAATACGGTAATGCCTGGTCTTATGATGAAAGTTCCAACCCACTCTTTGATGCTTACATTGTCAAGGTCCAGTCTGCTAAGGAAATGAAGGCTATTACCAAAAAAATCAAATCTATTGATGGGGTTAATGATGCCAATTATGGCGGGGTTGATACCGACCGCCTGACTACCATCGTTGGTAAAATCCGGACCTGGGGTCTGGCAGGAACTGTGCTACTGATTCTGGTAGCGATCTTCCTGATTTCTAATACCATTCGGGTTACCATTATGTCTCGTAAGGATGATATTATTATCATGCGCTTAGTTGGGGCTAAAAATTCCTATATCAGAACCCCTTTCTTCTTTGAAGGGGCCTGGGTGGGTATATTAGGAGCCATCCTGCCATCCTTGATTGTCTATTATCTCTACAATATGGCTTGGACCCGCATCAATCCTAACCTTGCTGCAGAAAATCTGGGCCTTTACCCAATTAATCCCTATCTTTACTACTTGATTGGAGGGCTCTTCATTGTCGGAATTGTCATTGGTTCCATCGGTTCCATGATTTCTATCCGCAGATATCTGAAGGCCTGATTGAGACAGTCTAATAAGAACTAAAGTTCTTATTAGAACTACGGCAGGCACTATTGGTGCCTTGCCTATCTCCCTCACTAACTTCAAAAGGGAAGCAACATCGGCTTCCCTTTTTGCGTGTCGTGATTGATAAAGTTGAACTGAGACATTAAAATGTCAGTTCAACTACGGTTCTTGCTAACTCTGAAAAGGCAGTAAAATCGACTGCCTTTTCTTTGTGTTATCATTGAAGAAGTTCTGGTTGGGACAAAGAATCGTTGATTTCAAAGTTTTAAGAGTTCCGATTAAATATGGATGTTTTCTCAGTACTCTAGTGCTATCTGATGCCTCGTCCAGTCCTTATTAGGCGCTTGTGCAGTTAGTAAAAAAGCTTGATATATCAAGTTTTCTATCTAAAATTGATATTGTTCTGTGGCCAAATTTATAGTACAATAGATGAGTATTCTAAAAGAAAGCTGAATAGAACCAATGTTTATTTGAACTACCCCTGTGATTGATGGCTGTTTCTGCCATTTTTCGTATTAGTTCAAAGAAGCTTGGGTCTTGGGCTTAAATTGATAAGGAGAATTACATGAACAAACAGGATTGGATTGAATATTTTGAGGCCATCAATGGTCGAACCCCTTCGGATGCAGAAATTGCTCAAGCGCTTGCGACGGGTGACTTTGCAGCTGACGATGTTGCGGACGCTCCGGAACCAGCCCAAGCAGCTCCAGTTCAAGCTGCGCCTCAGGAACCTGCAGCTCAAGTAGCGTCGGATCCTACACAGGCGCAAGCTGTAAATCCGCAAGTAGCTGGAGTTCAACAAGCGGCTGAGCAAGTCACATCAGGTGCGCAAGAAGTGGCTAGACAAGTTGCCGGTGCTCCAGAAGCCGCCCCTCAAGCAAATCCGCAATTTGCCCAAAATCAAGCAGGCCAATTTGCCCAAGCAGGTCAAACTGTTCAACCTCAGCAACAGGTTTACTACCAACAAGGTCCTGACGGACAGGTTCAAGCTGTTATGGCTCCGGCACCTAAGCAGCCCAATCCACAAGCAGAAGCTTTCAAAAAGGGCTTTACAGGTTATTTCTCTTGGTTTGGCAAGGCTTTTGTCAACCCGCAAGCTAAGGCAGAAGAAGGACATCCTATCTTTGGTTTGATAACTATTGGATTGGCTTCTTGGTTTGTAGCTTGGGGCTTGGTAAACTTTTTCCGTAGATTGTTGATGGCCTACTCGTTTCCATCTTACCGAAGTGGGACTTTTAAGGATACTTATCATCAGTCTGTTTCAAGTCACTTTGGTGTTTTGAAGACCTTCTTAATTCTTCTAATCTTCTTCGTTTTCTATACCGTTTTAACGGCAGTTCCGGTTTTTTTCAATAAGGATAAGGACAAGGGATTCTTTACCAAGGTCGGTCAATATTTCTCATATACACCAATTATTCTGGTGCTTAACTTACTGATCTTTGTTGTTACTTGGTTTATTCCTGGTAAAATCACAAAAAAGGCTGCCACTATTTTCTATGAATATGGTGTAGATAAAGACTTGCGACCTCTGAATGTTTTGACTCAACTTGGTCAAAAAGGTAATTACTCAAACGCCTTTGATTCAGTGCATATTGTTGCGGTAATTATGATGACCCTTTTCGTGATTGGTTTTGCCATGATTCTCTTATCGCTTGTTAAGAATCTTGACTTTAATCTTGGTCAAATCAATAGTTTCTACGTAACCTTGGCTGTTACCTTACTCTTTGCTCTACTTATGATTGGTCTTAACAAGACAGTTTCTGCAAGCTTCCGTTCGGGCTTTGACTCAATTCATGATGTCTTCCATAATGGAAATAGCAGTAGCGACTATGACGATTATGACAGTGACTATGATGACTAAAAAATAGAATAGGAAAACTATGGCTACAAAAGAAAGATGGACAGAATTATTTGAAGATGTTGTCGGTCGTAAGCCTAGCCCGCAAGAATTCATGGCGGGGAAGGAAACTGACTTTTCACCTAAGGAGATTCGTCGCATTGCTGGTATTGAGAAGGATGGTGGGGCCGTTGCAAGTGCTCAAGAAGTCACTCAGGCTGGTGATGATGCAAAAGAAGAGTTTATCAATGATAATGTAGCTAATCAGGAGTTCTCTGCTAGCGGTTTAGGAAGTGATTTGACCCATCCCAAGGATTTGTCTGAGGATGATTTCGACCAGTCCAGACAGGATGCCTGGATTTCAGCTTTTGAAAAATACGTTGGCCGCCAGCCGCGGCCGGAAGAATTCTTAATCGGTAAAGCAGCCAGTTTTGATTTGACCAGTGTTAATCAGTTCTTGAATTCAACTCCCAAGCCAGTTAAACCTCGGATGGCCCATTGGAAAAAATTTGCCATTGCTTTTGCCAGCCTGCTGGCGATTGGCTTGATTAGTGCTATTATCTACGGTAGTCACTACTATTCAAGAGAAGTTGTTGCTGAACGCTATTTACAAGTAGCAGGTAAAGATTTCAATAAGCAACTGGAATACGAAGTTTGGTCCGATAATAAAAAGCCTATTTCCAATGCTGATTTGAAATATACTAATAAGTCTAAGGTCTTGTCAAACACCAATAAGTCTGATTTGATGAAAGATGGAAACATGGTTCAGGTTGGCCGAGAATACTTGGTCTTTCCTAAGTGGAAGGTAGCTGTCAAGCCAGCCAAGGCTGAAATTTCTACCAATACCAAGGATTTGAAGATTTCAATCAATGATGTTGACTTTAAGACCTCTGATAGTGATAAGTACAGCACGACCTTGGAACGTCTCTATCCTGGGACTTATGATTTCGTGGCTTCTGGTAAGGTTAATGGCCAAAGTCTCGAAGTCAGCTCAGAAAAGAAGTTTCCTCTAGATACATCAGCTTCTTCTAGCAGTTCTAAGGAGTCTCAGAAGGTCACACTCAATGTGAAGTACCTCAGTTTCACCCTAAATAGTAATTTGACGGATGGGGATGTCTATGTCGGTAGTAAGAAGATTGGCACCATGAAAAACGGCCAATACTCGGCTTCCAAGTTGGCGGTGACTGACAGTGCTTCGGTCTATGTTCAGAAGAAATTTAGCGATGGAACCAGTGTCAAATCAGAAACGACTTCCATTGAGGATATTAGTGATGGTGATAGTCTAAATTTGGACGCTGATGGTATCTTGGATCGCGATACGGCTGATGACTTGATTACAGCAGCCTACGGCAAGATGCAGACCTATGCGGTGGACAATACGACCCCAGATAATTTGACTGATGTTTTCCAGGGGGGGACGGACAATGGCATGTATAAAGATCTTAAGGACATGATTGATACCAATACCATCAATGCTAAAAATCGTAAAGCTGATAGTGTCACCTTTAACGATGTTGATGTAACTAGTGTCACTCAAACCAGTGCCAAGTCTTATACAGTCAATTTTAACGTGGTTTGTGATTTCTACTATGCTTATGATTCCGATCATAAATCATCGGGTGATATCAAGGATAAGGTTTCATGGTCTGCTAAGGTTGATTATCAAGGCAGTAAGTCCAAGTCAAGCTCTAGCGATGATTATGATGATACCTATTCTAGTTATTCGGATTACATTATCACAGGAAAAAACGGTGAGTCGCAGAATATCAGTCGAGAGGATACCGTAAAATAAGGTGAGGTGGAATAGGACAGAAATTGCCGTAGCGAAGTCATCAACTTACCTCATTCCTTATTTTAAGGAAGATTGACGACAATCATTGAGGTGGCCTTCTCTATTTCTCTTACTTTACTTGGCTAGCCCAGCATTATCATCTGGTCAGGCTTCGTGTCGCAAGAAAAAGTAGTCTATTTCCAGACTATTTTTTTCTACCTCCATACGGTTGATATTGATTTGGTTAAAAGTCTTGGAGACTGTTTAACCTATCCCTTGAAAGACAAGGACTTTCCCGTCGCTTTGCTGGCTGTCTTGCATTAAAAGTTAACACAAGATGAAGATAAAACTATTGCTCTTATAGTTTTGTCGTAGTAAATGAGCTGGCTAGACAAACACCATGGTGTTTGCCGTTAGTCATCGGCTACTTTTAGCAGCTAGGTGACTTCTACAGCACCATTGCCTACGGCGTTAAAAGAAATTAAACCGATAAAAGATGAGCCTGGGGACTATTGTCCCAGACTCATTTTTCGTGTTATAATGAGATTACGAAATTTTTTAGTTAGTCTAAATTTATCTGAAATAGGCTAGTAGGAAAGAGGAAGTCAGTGAAGTATGCTTTAGGAATTGATCTTGGAACTACAAATTCGGTAATGGCTATTGTAAAAAATTCAGACCAAAAGCCGGAAATTATTCCTATGGGGGCTAATGATCAGTCCCTTTTACAATCGGCCCTGTATTTTTCAGATATCAATGGGAAATCTCGGGTCTTTTTTGGATCATCAGCGGTTAATCGCGGTCTTAATTCAGGGATTATTGATTACTTTAAACAGGATTTTAAACGGGATATTGCCCGTGATGTAGAAAGTGAAGCTCCTAATCATGTCAGGGTTAATTCTGTTATTCTATCAGCCTTGATTCTTAATGAATTTAAGAAGCGCTCAGATATTGTTTCTATGGAATTGGGGGTGTCCCCTATTCATGATGCCGTCATTACAGTTCCTGCTTACTTTACTTCTGAGCAAAGACGTGCTACCAAGAATGCCGGTCGCTTAGCTGGTCTCAATATTTTACGGATTATTAATGAACCAACCGCTGCTGCAATTTCCTACGCTCATGAGAAGGGCATTAGTGGCAAGGTTCTGGTCTATGATTTGGGAGGCGGAACTTTCGATGTCACTGTCATGGACGTTGATAATCACCACTATAATATATTGGCAACGGATGGGAACCACCGCCTCGGTGGCATTGATTTTGATAAACGATTGGTCAAATTTATTGAGTCTAAACTTGAGGAACAAGGGCTTAATATGACCATGCTGTCTGCCAAGGAAAAATTGCAATTACGTTATCAGGCGGAAAAAATTAAAATTGCTCTCTCGGTTGATGAAGTCGCCTTTTATGAAACCTATACAGATCAAGGTGCCTTCGGCGTGGAAATCACTCGTGAGGAATTCCGCCAACAGATTGCTGACCTGCTCAAAGATACCATGATTAAGGTTCAATCAACTATGTCGGCAGCCAAAATTAGTTGGGACGAATTGGATCATATTCTTTTAGTCGGTGGTTCGACTAGAATGCCTCTTGTTCGAGAAGCGATTGAAGCAATGTCTGGACAACACCCTACCTATAGCATTAATCCAGATACTATTGTTGCCGAAGGTGCTAGCATTATTGCTAATCTTATTGCCAATGATGCCGTAAGCTTTGAAGAAGAACAGGACGGCCAATCGACAGCGACCCAGTCGGGTAAGATGGTGATTAGAGATATTACTTCCCAGGGGCTGGGTATGCTCTTGAAGAAATCTCCTCAAAAAGAGTATCCTTTTGTTGGTGATTTCTTTAATAAGGTAGTCGTTGCTCGAAATACGCCAATTCCTACTCTTAAGAACTATGATATTTATGCGGTTGCCGATGGTCAGGACACCTTTCGAGTGCGTATTACCGAAGGAAATTACGAAAATCCCCTTAGTGTTAAGCCTATTTTAGAAATTCGGGAACAGCTGGCTGTTCCTCGTCGCAAGGATGAAAAAATTGCTCAAATCCGCTTTGCCTTTGATACAGAGCAGATGGTTCATATCGGTGTCTTTGACGGTTTAACTGGTCAAATGATTAATCGTTACCGAATAAATACTGAAGTTGATAGCGAAAGCTATTTTGTCGAAGATGACCTGTCCGACCTGAAGGTAGTTTATGATAAATTTGTCCAATGATTGATTTTTATCGAGGAATTGATAGGGATACTGATCTGGTAATCCCTTATTTGGCAGAATTAGCCCGAAAGATTAGTCCTAAAAGGTCTGCTAATGCTAATTATCGCTCGATCGAGCAGCTGGTTGAGGAACTAGGGAGTCGTGAGGCTCTAAACCGTTCCCGACCTGATGACCAAGCACTACTAGAGGCCTTAGAGCAGGCCAAAAGGTGCTTTTTAAATGAAGACAGTAAGAATAGCTATGATCGCCGTCTAGGCCAGGCTATTGCGCAAGCAGAAGCAGCCAAGATAAAGCAAGAGGAAAAGGGGCAAACAGAGGTCCAGTTTCCTTCCCTTGATGATTGGGACTGGGAGGAAGAAGAGGAGCCGGTCGAGAATTCAGCATCCAGTAAGATTTGGCTCAGCTGGCTTTTGACAGCAGTATTGGGCTGGCTTTTAGCTCTTACTTTCCTTTATTTCCAATGGCCCTTGACCGTCCTTGCTATTTTACTTGCGATTATTGTCTGCTTGCGTCTTTTGTTAGATGATTGAGGAATGTTATGAATCAGCAACACCAAATTACCTTCAAACATATTTGTTTTAAATATAAGGGGAACCGTGATCTCCTCTTTCATAATTTAGATGTTAGTCTGAAAACGGGCGAACTTGTCGGTATTCTGGGTTCTTCTGGAAGTGGTAAGACAACTTTGACAGAAATTCTTTTGGAACAGCTCAAGCCGACCTGTCAGGAATTCCAGATTCTGGAAGACGGTCGTTCGCAAAAGCCAGGAAAAAATTACTGGAGCTATGTTCCCCAGCAGAATCTTTTGCGGGATTACCTCAAGGTAAAAGAGATTTTCAAGGTATATGCCGATGGTAATTTGAAAAACCATCCCAAGGCTGAGCGCAAATCGCTTCCGCTAGAAATTGCTAGGGATCTGGGCTTGAGTGAATTTTGGGATAAGAAGATTTCCGAATTAAGTGGGGGACAAAAAAGGCGGGTCAGTATCGGTATTGAATTGCTGAGTGATTCCCCTTATTTTGTTTTGGATGAACCTTCCAGCGGATTGGATGCTCTCAGTGACCGCAACCTTTTGCGGACCTTGAAAATCCTTGCTCAGACAGCCAACAAGGCCATTGTAGTCATCACCCACAATACTGAAAATTTAGCAATCTTTGATAAATTGATTTTTTTGTCTAAGGGCCTACCAAAATTTGTTGGGACCTTTAAAGATTTGCTGAAAGAATTTCAAACGACCGATGAATACGAAATTAGTAAGTACTTGGACTTGAGCTTGGCAGAAGTTTATCAGGAAGTACAGACTTCAGGTCGGATTTACAGGATTTAGGAGGTCTCATGGCAGCAGCTTTACGTTTAAGTTGGTATAAATGTCGCCACTCCCTCAAGGACTTTGCTAAGGTCCTAGTGGGGATACTCATTTTTGAAGTTCTGATTCTCTATATTGAAAAGAAGGGCTTTATGTCTGTTTTTGAAACCACTCGGATGGCCCTCTTTTTGTTGATTTTCTCCTCAAGCCTGCTGGTGCTTGTTCAGAATTCCATTTATATCAGTAAGGAAAGAGCTATTTTGGAGCGGGATTTCTTTTCCATTCTCAACCGAACAGATTATGCCCTAGCTAGTCTCCTCTTTAATGCGGGTTATGCCCTTGTAGAATCCCTAGTCTTCACGCTTGGTTACCAGGGACTCAGCCAATGGTTTGCTAAGGATTTACCCAGCAAGGGGCTGGTCTTCCATAGCTTCACTTTTGAAGTCATCCTGGTCAGTTTCTTACTCTTCTTAGCTTCTCACTATATGGCTTTATTAATTTCGGCCCTGGTCGGTGAGAGTGAAATTAGCTCAGTCATCTTGGCGGTCATTGTGGGTATTGCCCAATTTTCTTTATCTGGGACCATCCTCCAGTTACCCAAGTCCATCGAGAAGGTTCAAGATTTCATCTTTTTGGGTTATGGTCACAAGGTCTTCGGTGCTACTAATAATTTGCGGGATATTCCGGGAATGATGGCCAAATATCATGTTCCCATTGAGCAAACGGCTCTCAAGCATTTCCAACTCAGTCGTGGAGATATGGTGGGGGATTTCTTTATCCTCTTTGCCCACGCCCTTGTCTATGGTCTCCTCTTCTGCCTAGTCTTGCGTTTTAAGAAGGAGAAGTGATATGACAAAACAAGAATGGCTGGTAGAGTTTCAGGTCATACATGGCCGGCGACCGACAGAGCTTGAAGAAGCTGCGGCAGCAATTGACGGTTACAAATCGACTGGCCTGTCTAAATCTGGAAAATCAGCAAAATTCAGGTTCCCGAAATTGGATGGTCAGTTTTTCTTTAAAACATTTATTTTGCTTATCTTAGCTGTCTTTGGTTATGTGGTCGGCTTCTTATTTGCTTAGGGAGGATTGGAAATGCAAAAGCAAAAGAAATTTATTGCCCTTGCTATTGTTGTTTTTCTAGCTTTTTTAGCCCTGGGGAAATATAAGCAGTCAACTGCCCTAGCTAGTGCGGATGTCCTTTATACAACAGAGGTTCGAGATAAAAAAACGGGTCAGACCATTAAGTTTGAAATCCAGCAAACGAAGAAGCACCATTATCGTGTCAAAAATACCAAGTCCGGTCAGATTTATGAGACCAAAGCCAAAAAAGAGGAAGGCAACTATCTGCTTATCAGCCTGCCTAAGCGCCAGGGGGACATTGTCATCCGACAAGGTCTCAATCCTTTCCGTCAGCCAACGGTTCAAATGGAAAACTCGGACAGGTATGAACAGATTGAAGGCTCCTCAACGGTTAGCCCTGCCAAGCCGGCCGAAGATGGAACTACCGTTTCGCAGGACGACATAAGGAAACAAATCGTTTCCCTGAGCAAGGGTCAGGAAGACAAGGTCGTCAGCGACTTTGGCGACTGGCTTTACCAGAGCGACTACGGCAAGGATGCCGTCGTGACGCGGGGGAAAATTTTTGACAACCTAGGAGCATCTGCGACAGATGCAGTTTTTTGGAAGATTAAAACTTCAGATGATACAGAGATTTTGACACGATTGATTGGCTATTCCGGAGGTGACTTGAAAGATTTGGATCGTCCGGCTTACGTTGATGGCAAACAAGGCAACGGCCAAGACCTCATCAATTACAAGAATAAGTTCAAGGTTACCATGTTGGGTAATGACTTATCAAGTGATGCTGCCGAAGACTTCCAGTCAACAGCCAGTTTCAGGCTCTACACTCTCAAGGATAAGAAACATAAATATTACGCCAAGTCCGAAGATGAAGAATCTCAGCTTCTAGGGAGCATGAATATCCCCTTGGAACACCAAAGCATGGCTGAAAATATTGGCTATGATTACTTCTATAAGAATTTTGTCGACCAATCTAAGGCTAGCTACCAAATCGTTCTAGCCACTGATGGTAAGGTCTATTACGTCAAGGACTACTGGTTTAAGCCATCCAAGTCTCTGGCCGACTATGTCTACGAAGAAGCACCAGACGATATGCAGAAGGCCTATTCTGATGCCATCAGCAAGTATGCTTCCAATACTGATAATGGGAATACTATCGAGTCGTCGGATGATGGAGTTGTGCCTGCTAATTTAGTTGGAACATGGTCTGGGAAAGCCCAGGATGTGAAACAGACCATGACTTACACTAAAGATGGTAAAGTTACAAAAAAAGTTGATGGTAAAACAACAACGACAACCCTAACAAAGGTGGAGAAAGTTTCAACTGGTCTCTATCGGTTTGCCGCCGGTGCTGAACTTGCCAGCGCTATCCCTTCCTTTGGTATTGGAGGAGCAGGCTTTGATATGGAACTAGGGGTTCGATTCAATGATGACGGTTCTATTACCTATATTGAATGGACCGGTCCTTATAATTCCGATTTTGACCCTGAAACTTACAAATTAACTGAGTTGGGCACTTTCACCAAAGGAAACAATTAGCTATTTTTTAATCTTTAGCCAGTCCCTGCGGCTGGCTTTTTTACAGAGTTTTGATAGGAAAGTTTGTCTGTAAATTGCTATTTTTTTACCAAATTTTGAACCGAATTTTCGGAAATTGTTGATTTTTTCCTTTTAGTCCTTATTTTTTATGGAAATCCTAAACTTTTATGCCTCAAGCTATTTATTTTTTGCCAGAATGGGAGTATAATAGTTTCATATTTAATTTTAAAAGGAGGAAAAGCCTATGAAGAAGAGCTTTATTCACCAGCAGCAGGAGATTTCTTTTGTTAAGAATACCTTCACCCAATATCTGATTGATAAGCTTGATATCGTTGAAGTGCAAGGCCCTATTTTGAGCAAGGTCGGGGATGGTATGCAAGATAATTTGAGTGGGATTGAAAATCCTGTGCGTGTGAATGTCCTCCAAATTCCTGATGAAACCTATGAGGTTGTTCATTCTTTGGCCAAATGGAAACGCCATACCTTGGCACGTTTTGGTTTCAATGAGGGCGAAGGTCTCTTTGTCCACATGAAGGCTCTGCGTCCTGATGAAGATTCTCTGGATCAGATTCACTCGGTATATGTTGACCAGTGGGACTGGGAAAAGGTCATTCCAGATGGCAAGCGGGACTTGGCCTATCTCAAGGAAACGGTTGAGAAGGTCTATAAGGCTATCCGTCTGACCGAGCTGGCTGTCGAAGCTCGCTTTGATATTGATGCAGTCCTACCTAAAAAGATTACCTTTATCCACACCGAAGACTTGGTTGAACAATACCCTGATTTAACACCTAAGGAACGTGAAGATGCTGTTGCCAAGGAATTCGGGGCTGTCTTCTTGATTGGTATCGGTGGTATCTTGCCGGATGGCAAACCTCACGATGGTCGGGCACCTGACTACGACGACTGGACCAGTGAGTCTGAAGACGGTTATCACGGTCTCAACGGTGACATTATCGTTTGGAATGAAAGCTTGGGTCATGCCTTTGAACTCTCCTCTATGGGGATTCGGGTTGATGAAGATGCCCTCAAGCGTCAGGTCGAAATTACTGGCGACCAAGACCGTCTCAATTTGGAGTGGCACAAGTCCCTCCTCAACGGTCTCTTCCCGCTGACTATCGGTGGCGGTATCGGTCAATCACGGATGGCCATGTTCCTCTTGCGCAAGAAGCACATTGGCGAAGTCCAATCCAGTGTTTGGCCAGACCAAGTCAGAAAAGACTATGATAACATTCTGTAAAGCAATGCGAGTGGGCTCAAAATTCCCACTTGTTTTTTTGTCCAAACAAGGCTGAGGAGAAATAAGAACCACGGATTTTATAATAATCCTTTTCATTTTAATACTCTTTAAAGTTTAAAACCTGCTATTTTTTGCTCCATCATGGACACAATTCGCTAAAAAGCCGAGTACTTTAATTGGATGACAGAATGATAAAGTGATACTTTCGCCAAAGTGGTATTATTAGCGACAACTACAGTTTTAGCTAATAACGGGAATTTTCGAG
>ERZ773263.41-NODE-41-length-105594-cov-28.811501_pt1 | contig 105594 bp, 98 predicted proteins | sample MGYA00511076_ERZ773263 | MGnify/ENA primary metagenome ERZ773263 (study PRJEB29015, sample SAMEA2738155) | human oral metagenome | biome: human oral; feature: human-associated habitat; material: saliva | place: China | collected 2195 ... | reverse complement strand
CAACGATTTTATTTAGCGGAACATCAACGTCTAGGTTCTTCAGATTGTGCACGCGAGCCCCGCGCACCTCAATGGTCTGGGGTTTTTGGGTGCGGGCGGCATGCTGCGGGGCGGCACACTGTGGGGCGGCACTCTGCGAGGTAATTGGCGACGGCGCCGCCTGGGACTCTTCGAAAGCGCGCATTTTTCCTCCAAGCAGGCGCGACGCCACCAGGGATGTAACCAGCTGCGGCCTGCGAAAGAAATTATCCCACACAGGCCGCAGCTTTTAGCGCGCAGTCGGCGTCGTGCTTTTGCTGGCTTCTAAGTGAGCTGGGTAGGGGGCGTGGGGTGGGAACTCTAGATGTTTGTCCTTTTTACCCTTTTAAGCCTGCTCTAGAGGGGCAGTTAAAGGCACGATGGCGGGGCGCAAAGCTGCAGCTAGACGCTGGTTGCTGCCAGTGGCCTGACTGTAGAAACGCGCTGCCACGAATTCCTTGCAGGCGGGGGTGCCTGGTCTGTTACTGGTGGGTGTGCCTGGTTTATTGCAATCGGGGGTGCTCGGCGCAAAAAGCGCAGGATCAAGCTTCCAACCGGCTTGCTCAGACAGCTGGGAGAAAAACACGAACTGCGTGCGTGTATTGCCCTCGCGGAAACTGTGGATAACGTTCAACTCGCCCCAAATTTCAGCCAGCTCTGTCACGAAAGTTTCATGATCCAAGCCACGCAACAAATCCATTTTGCTGAGCCTGTGGTATTGCTCATTGGCTGCCTGCCCTAAGACTGGGCCTGCTGGATAGTACTGGTAAGACATTTGTGGCGCAGTCGGATCTCCCAGCTGGTAATGGACAACGTCTGGGCCAGACTTGACCATGAACGTGCCCAGGGGAGCAACCCGCTCCTGGCCTGCCCACTCATAGACATCTTGGAAAATATGGTGGTGAATTGCCTTCATGTGGGCGTAATCGAAGTTGCCTTTGATCGGCGTTTGCGCCAGTTCCAAAATTCTGGAGCTAGCGTAGCCCTCTTCCAGAAAGCGTAGCTTGACAGCGTCAGGTTCCCCATATGGGTTGCCAGGAGTAGTGAATTTATTGCGTAACACCGAGGTGCCAGGGATGAAGTAATCCTCCCAGGTGCGAAAAACTTGGCGTGCCATCAGCCTTGCACGTGCTTTCTGATTGCTGCGCGTGCCTGTTCGCCGGTTAGGTTGCCACAGGCCTGCTGTTCCAAAATGTTGCACAGCGCCAGGTCGGTGACTTCGTGGCCTGCCAGGGCCAAAGCCGCCTTGGCAAATGCGAGCTTTTCTGCGGGGGTGCGGTTTCCGTAGGTGCGGTTTTGGGGTTGCGTTTCTGCGTTATCTGCGCCGACGGCGTCACTGCGGCTTGTGGCAGCATCGCTACGTGCGGCGACGGCGTCGCTGTGGCCAGGGCGGTCAGTGCTGCGGCTTGTCATGGGCGGCCTCGTTTCTTCTGAAAGCTCATTTTACGGGGCGAACTGCGCCGTCGTGAGCAAAAGCAGGCATAGACTTACGCTAGTTATAAACGTAAGGAGGGGAAGATGGGCGCTCAGGACGTCCCGAAAGTGCATGACCCCAGCTTTCGCGGGGACATGATTATCCGCTTTCTACCTGACAGTGACCAGGTGCTAGCCCGCATGGACCGCTCTACCGTGCAGGTGTTTACGAATCTGGCGGACTACCTGCAGCTTTACGGGCCGTACGTGGATCGCGTGGGCTACCCGGACGGCAAATACCTGTGGCACCGGCCCGTCGGGGAGCGGCCCGTCTACTTTGAGTATCGCTCACTGGACATATTCGCCCTAAACGACCCCTACTACAGCTATGAAATCAAGCAGCTGCCGCAGGGATGCTCGATCCGCACTGGTATTAACGTGCCTTACTTTGATCTGCCCGGCGGTGCGCGCCAGGTGCAGTTTCTGGCCGAAGACATTGTGTTGACCGCTATTGAGTGCCTTGAGCTGGGGATTTTGACTGGGAGGTCAGAATAATGTGGTGGCAAGTTGCTGAGCTGTTTCACTTTGCGGAGACGGCAGGGGCGCAGATTCGGCTTCGTGACGCCGACGCATTATCGCTGACCTGGGATTGCGGGCGCAGCTGGCAGCATGTGTGGAACACCAGCGGTGAACATGCCCAAGCTTTTTACGGCGAAAGCGAGTACGCCGAAACTCGCGTTCCCACCATGATCAGCGACTACAGCGGACTCATGCTCAACTGGGCGGTGCTGCGCATTGGCCGCGAAGCGCGCTTTTACAAGGGCTGGGAGGCGATCCGGGTGCCCGTAAGCGCCCAAAGTGTGGATCCGCATTGGGGCTTTGAACAGCTCACGTTGATCACCGGGCGCCTGACCAGAGACGGCAAGCCCGTACCAATGCAGCTGCGCACCATCTTCCCTGACCACTACGAGCTCAACCAGTTCTCGCATCTGGCCGGCATGAGATTCAAAGATCTGCTGGCGGCCTTCAAAGACCCAGCCGGCGGCATATTGGCCAACTGGGTAGAGCCGGCGCCAGACTCTGAGCGCCCGCAGGGTGCTGAGAAATCAGAAAGCTCTAAATAGGCTGGCTGTGAGGCCAGATTAGCGTGATGGTAAGGCCGGCCTGGAGCGACGATAAGTCCAACTTAGAGTGCCGGTATGGCCGCTTGTACTGGTGCTAAGGCCAGCTCAAAAGTGCTAGAAATTTTTAAATATTGCGGTGGGCGCAAGCCTGCCGCGCTTGATAGGTATGTAAGGAAACGTTATGGGTAAATGGTTTGATCAGGCCGCAGAAATTGAGCGCTTACGCAATGAAAACCGCCGATTAAAAGCACAGGTCAGGAGCTTGGAGTTGCGTCTAGGGGTCAGTTACGGCCAGTCGGGAACCAGTGATTACGGTCAGCCGGGCGCCTATGGTGACGCTAGCGAGTACGCTCAGGGTACCTACGGGGCCGGCGATGGCGTCGTCGGGGCTGGGGGTGCAGATTACGAGGCCGCTGCCTGGCTGGAACTAACCCCCGAAGAACTCCACCTAGTGCGGATGGGTAAAAAAATCAACGCCATCAAAATTTACCGAGACCGCACCGGGGTTAGCTTAGCTGACGCCAAAGCCGCCATCGACGCGGTTGGCTAGGAGGAACCATGCTGTTCATGGGTCATCGTGAGGACGACGGCTGGCTACGGGCTACCTTCAACCTAACTTTCCGGGCCTCATGGGAAATGATGCTACAAGGGGTTTACGAAGCCTGGCATTACTTCGCTAATGTTGAAATCCTGGTCGACCATAAGCCGATTGAAATTAAAACCCCTGAAGACATTCTCAAGATCCCTGAAGACCGCAATATTTCAATTCGTGGATTGCTAATGGTGGCTAGGACTAATGTAGAAATTGTTTTCTACAACCAAGTCCACTTCATTAACGTCTATGTTGAGTGCAACAATGAAGAACTAAAAAACCTGGACTACGAGCACTACAACAAATTCATTGGCAAATTCATTGACAATATGGAAATCGCCATGAATATGCCTGAGGAACAACTCAAAGCTGGCAGGTAGGTTGCGCCGCATAGTAGCTGGTCACAAGTCTGCATGATGAGCCAAGAGCGGATGGAGAACTGCAATGATTTTAATTGGTGAAAAAGAAGAAAAGGGCTGGGTTCACGCCAACTACCGGCTCACCCGCCCGGTTTCGTGGCAGCAGCTACTAAAAGCGGTGCACGGGGTTTATGGCTATTTCAAAAAAACCGAGATCCTAGTGGATGGGTTACCAATCCAGATTGGTCAGCCGGAAGAAATATTACAGATCCCTGAGGCTAAAGCTATTTCTATTCGGGGCGTGCTAACAATTATTGACGTGCCCGTGGTGGTAACCTTCTACAACCAGGCCGACTACGTAAATGTTATGGTTGCCTGCGCAAACGAAGAATTCCAAAACACTAACTACGAAAAGTTCAACAAATCAATGAGTCAAATCATGGATAGCCTTGAACTAATGATGTACATACCCACAGCTAACCAGAACTGATAGGGGCAGGGCAGCACCGATAGGCGGGCCTGCACTTGCGGGCCCGCGCTGAGACGCTCAAGCCTCTGCCCGCGCTGAGACGCTCAGTTTTTTGTGGTGCTGCGGCTCTAAAGCTTAGAACCCCAAAAGCCTGCGGTAAATTTGCAAATCTTCGTCACCAAAGACGTTGAAGACAACATCCATCTGCGCCTGGGTTGCCTCCAACCAGCGCTGCACAGTGTCAACCGCAACCTTTGCCGCAGGCTCCTTGGGATAGCCAAACACGCCGGTGCTGATGCAGCAAAAAGCCAGCGACTTCAAACCGTTTTCCTGCGCCATATCTAGACACTGTAAATAGCTGCTCATCAGCTTATATTTCCCAATGTCTGGCAGTGCCGGGTTATAGATCGGCCCAACCGTGTGAAGCACATGCTTAGCCGGTAAGTTATAGCCGCCAGTGATTTTGGCGTGCCCAGTGGGTTCCTCATGACCCTGAGCCTGCATCAGCTGCGCGCATTCAAGACGCAACTGCACGCCAGCAAAAGTATGGATAGCGTTGTCAATACAAAAATGTCCCGGCTGCCAGCACCCCAGCATCTGACTGTTGGCAGCATTAACAATACCGTCAACAGCTAGGCGGGTAATGTCACCCTGCCACAGACGAATCCGAGGATTAAGCGGGCTGACGGCGGCGTCGTCGAGACTAGAAATACCGCCTTCCGCCAGCAAACCAGACAGCAACTCATCCTGCTTTTCCAGCCAAAAAGGAGAGATAGGCGCAGGCTCTCGGGTGTTAACCAAGGCCCGGAAATGCTGCCACAGCTCATCAAAGCCCTGCACCTGAGGGAAAGCAAAATTACGCTCCGCACACAGCTGCGCCACCAGCTCAGATAACAGCGCCTCCTTTTTACTTTCCAGCATTACCTGCCTCCTTCTAATGGTTCGAATATTGGTTACTTGCTGTTAACGACGACGCCGCTCAAGCTGGGGGTGACCCCGGGCGCCGTCGTGCTTACTTGCTGGGGCTAGACGCCGTCGCCGTCGGGGCTGACAGGCGGAAAGTAGAGATCCGGGGAGGCTTGCGGGCCAGTGAACAGGTCATCTGCGATCTTGCTGATCGTGTCGCGCAGCTCCAAATGCTCCAGATAACGCTGCGGAATCTCAGCCAGGCCCAGGTGAGCGCCGACAATATTGCCGGCAATAGCCCCGGTGGAATCGCTGTCTCCACCATGGTTGACCGCCGAGGTGATGGCCCCTGCAAAATCATCCTCGTGGCGCAGCGAGCACAACAAACCAATGGCCAGGGCCTCCTCAGCCACCCAGCCCTCGCCCAGGGCGTTAATCGCCTCCAAATCAGGAATGTCGCTGTCCGCCAGGCGCAGCGTGTAACGCAGCAGCTCCTGCAACTGGCCAAGATAATGCGCGTTGGGGAAAGCTTCAGGCAAAGTGTTCAACGCCTGCGTGGCAGCCTCTCGCACTGAACTAGCCTCGTCGCGGGACAGGAGGCTGACAATATGGGCAAACACCCCGGCCGGCATCCAGCCCAGCTCATGGCAGTGGGTTAGCTCAGCTAATTGCGCGCCTAGGCACTGCAGCTCGACGCCGGAAAAGCTCGGGCAAGTGTTGATTAGCCCCACCGGCGCCATGCGCATAATCCCGCCGCAGCCCTTGGAATTATTTACAGCTTTGGCGCCGTTAGCCATGGCCTCGCAAGCATTCATGCAGGTTACGCCCGGTGCGCGCGAGGCAAAAAGTTCAGGCAGGCTGGAAATCCAGGCTTTGGGTTCAGCCAGGGGAAAGGGGCTGACCTGCGTATACATCCACTCCACATAGAACTGGGCCATTTGGGCTGGAGCGTAAGCGGCAAGCGCAGAGGGGGACACCAGGGCAGGGGCGCCGCCAGAGGCTTGGGCTGAGAGCGCAGCCAGCGAGCACAGCAGACTGTTGGCGGTGTACAAAGTCATCTGCGTGTCGTCAGAAAACGGCGCCAAGCCGCGCTCATCTAGCTGGTAGTCGCGGATACCGCGCGAACCGTAACGCGCAGCAATCGCCTCCTCGCGGTCAAATTCGATCGCATAACCCAGCGCATCACCGGCAGCCCCGCCCAGCAGACAGCCACGATACTTGTCGATGTTTCCCATTTGCGTGTTCCTTTTCAAATGTTCTGGTTGCCTGGCGTTGGCCTGGCTGCCGGTTGCGTTTGGCGATTTTGTCCTGGCGGCGGCCCGACTACCAGCCGCGCAAAATAGCTTCCAGCCCGCGCTCAAACTGGGCGCTGAAATCCCATTTTCCGGCCAAAACTTCGCCGATCAGCGGTTGCAAGGCGGCTGCGTCGGCCGGGTCAAGCATGGCGCTGACAGCCATGAGGTCTTCTGTGCCAGCGACGACGGCGCCGTCGGCCCCGCCAGAGGGGGCGGCTGGAGTGGGGGCTGCGGCTAGGGCGGCGTTGCCTGGTTTGGCGACGGCGTCGTCGCTTGTTCCAGCAGGCGGTACTACCTCGGCGGCAACGAAACCAGTGGTGTACACCGAAACCGACGTGATCAGCGCCAACGTGTCCGTAGTGGGCGTAAAACCGCTGCGGGCCAGCGAAGCAAGCACTCCGGCCAGCAGGGAAAGCTGCTCAGGCGTGGAAATCGGGTGGGTCATCAGCAAAATGACCGTGTTGGGGTGATCCTGCAAAGTGGCGCGCAGGCAGTTCGCATACTGGCGAATATATTCCTGCGCCTGCAAGGCCTGGTCAGGGGTCGTTTGTGGGGTGGTAATCGGGATTGAGTCAGGCTCGGTATCAGGGTTTGGATCTGGCCTGGCAGAGGCAGCCGCTGTAGCAGGGGCAGCCGGTGCGGCGTCGTCGTGAACGCCGTCGGCCCCTTGAACCAGAGCCAAAAAACGCTCGTAAGTTAGCCGCCAAAGCTGCTCGCAAATACCCTCCAGCAGGGCCGCCTTATCAGGAAAATGGCGATAAAACGCGGCCTGCGAAACCCCCAAGCGCTTGCCCAGGCTCCGCAGCGACAAGGCAGAAAGTCCGGCGTCGTCAACCAACTCCAGCGCGGCTGACAAAATAATGTCGCGTGTAAGCGCACGAGATTTCGACGACGCCATAGACTCTCCGCTCAAATGCTGGGGTTACTCCTGCCTATAACGAAACTGTACCAAGGCGAGGGCCGCGATCGCCGCGAAAAATCCCCACAAAACCGCCAAGCTGGGCCAAATATCGGCAAAACCCTGCCCATCCAAACTCACCTTGTGGATCGCGTCGATCGCCCAATAAGCAGGCGAAACGCGTGCGGCATCCTGAGCCCAATCAGGAAAAGACGAAACCGTGCAAAACGCCCCGCCAATACCGGCCGCCAGCATCCCCACAATGTTAGACAGTGACAAGGCCGTGTCTCGGCTGTGCGTCCACAGCGCAATGGCCACGCCCAACGCCGCCAATACCGCCGAAAAACTGAGCAAAGTTGCCACCAATGCCAGCAGCGAGCCCTTGGGATCAAAGCCGAAAATAATTGCTCCCAGGGACAAAACCACCAGTATCTGCGCACTTTGAATTATGTAAGCCACCAGCGCCTTGCCCGTCAGCACCGTGGGGCGCGACAGCGGCGAGGCCTCCAGACGCTGCCAGGTGCCCCAACTACGCTCATTAAAAAACGAGTCAATAATGTTTTGCACAGCCAGGAACGAAAACAGCACCGCGATTGACGGCACTGCCTGCTCGGCCCCGGAAACGCCCCGGTAGCCGTCGGTTAACAGCATCGCCTTAAAAGCAGACATCATGAACGGGATCAGCACCAGCGGAATCACCGTCAAAACCAGCGTAGGCGCCGGGTCGCGCAGCTGTAGGCGCAGGTTCAGGCCCGCAACGGCGCTTAGTTGTTTGAGTTGCTTAAGCGGCTTCATTTTCGTTCTCCTTGGGGCTGTTTTTCTGCGGGGCCGGAACGGTTTCTGGGGCCTCGGGGGTGAGACCCTCGGCGTCGCTATCCTTGAGGATCTGCAGGTAGGCGCTGTGCAGATCGGCTTGAGGTACGTGCACCTGCACGGGAACCTGACCGTAGGTGGCCACGATCTGCTCCAGCGAGCCCTGGGCTACCAGGCGGCCCTGGTTTAAAACGGCGACGTCGGCCCCCAGCTCCTCAAATTCGGCCAGGTAGTGGGAGGTGTAGACGACGGCGGCGCCCTCTGCCGCTAACTGACTGACAGTGTCCAGAATCTGACTACGCGCTTCCACGTCAGCGCCAACGGTTGGCTCATCCATGAAAATCAGTTTCGGGCGATGCATGATAGCCATGCCCGCGTGCAGGCGACGCTGCTGGCCGCCTGACAGGTGCTTGGCGCTTTGATTGGCTTTTCCTGTCAGGCCCAGCATTTCCATAACTTCTTCGCTGCGTGCCTTGGCGGCGCGGTGGCCCAGTCCGTGCAGGCGACCGAAATAGCCAAGATTTTGCGCGACGGTTAGATCCGGGTAAATGCCCAGTTCTTGCGGGGCGTAGCCGATTAGTTTGCCAACGTTGTTTTGGGTGGGGTCGACGCCGCAGATGGCCACGCTTCCCGAATCGGCGCGGCGCAGTGAGCATGCGATGGTGATAAAGGTTGATTTTCCAGCGCCGTTGCGGCCCAGCAGACCCAAGATTTGGCCTGGCTCTACGCGCAGGCTGACCCCACGCAAGACCTGGTTGGATCCGTAAGTTTTGTGAATGTCGCGAGCCAGTAAGGCTGGCGGTGTGGTGTTCACTGTTTCCTCCAGTTGGTTAACACTGTTAACTTTGGCGCCGGGAAGTAGGTTAACAGTGTTAACTTGGGGGTGCAAGAGGGTTTTACAGAACAAAACTTAGGGGCCTTGCGCAAGCAAAAGCCCTGGTTTGGCCTCCCAGTGGAAGGCCAAACCAGGGCCGGTTTGTGTTGGTTTGCGCTAGAGACTAGTCCGTGTATTCATGCCAGATTTGGCGCATGGGTACGCCCTTATCGAAGGTGCGGGTAGAGCCATCTTGGAAAGTAACCTCAACCTTTTCGTCCTCGTCGCCGTCGCCATCGCCGTCGTCGTTGTCGTCAGGGCCGCAAACCCAATCCACCCACTCAATCGCGGGGGACAGGGCGCCGTCGTCGCCAACAATGCGGTAGCCCTCGCCCAAAAATTCAGACATGACGGCTTCGATCTTGTCAGCTTGCATGGCTGCTCCTTGCTGGTTTCACTAGTTTTCGTGGGTGTATCGCTGGGATGTGCAGGTGGTGGGGTCGACGCCGGCAGCGCTAAGCCTGAGCAACGCTGCGCCCGGGTTACGTCGCCAATGCGGCACCCAGAGAAGACGCTGGCACCGGGGCGTGCGCCGTCGTCCTTAATAACCACAGTGTATCGGGACGTCTTGACGTGTACCGGTGTGCGCGAATTAAAACGGGTCTAGGCTGGAAATATGACCCCAGAGATTACCGACCCTCAGTTCCAAGCAATCGCCAAAGCCATTGCGGCAGACCCAGCCAACGCCGACTACACCAAGCGCGGGGTGGAGCCGCTGTTCTATGCCGGGCCTCAATGCAAAATCATGATCGTGGGGCAGGCACCCGGACGCGTCGCGGAAGAAAGCGGCATCGTCTGGAATGACCGCAGTGGCGACCGCCTGCGCGAATGGATGGGCATTGACCGCGAAACCTTCTACAACTCGGGCAAACTGGCCATTGTCCCCATGGATTTCTACTTCCCTGGCACCGGCAAAAGCGGGGACCTGCCGCCGCGCAAAGAATTCGCTGAAAAATGGCACCCGCGCCTGCTGGAGCTCATGCCTGACCTGGAGCTAACCATCCTGGTGGGAAGCTATGCCACCAAGCGTTACCTGCACCTGAAGTCTTCCACCTCGCTGACCCAGGTGGTGCGCAACTATCGCGACTATCTGCCCACGTACTTCCCGCTGGTGCACCCCTCGCCGCGCAACCAGATTTGGATGAAGAAAAACCCCTGGTTCGACGAAGAAGTGCTGCCTCAGCTCAAGTCGCGCGTGGGGGAGTTGCTTTAGGGGGTGATTGGCGAGGGGCGTTTAAGGCGAGGAAGCGCTTAAAGAGGTGGGCGCTTGGCGAGGGGGAGTGGGCCGGTCGCGGCAAGTGACGTTAAAGCGAGACTGGCTGACGACGTCGTGCTGGGTGAAACAACCTCGAGCTAGAGCCGCCGGCGAGTGGCGGACTGATTGGCTTAAATACTAGGAAAAGTGGCCGTTAGGTGAAACGAAAAAGTTGAATTCGTTTCATGCAAGATGTATAATTTTTGCATCTTGTTAGAAACGTTGGAGGTGGCAATGCTGCGGGTCCTTCACCTGGAAAACTGGAAATCGTTCCATGAGCCAGTTGATTTCACCATGATCGCCGGCAAGGAAAGCCGTCACAGCGAGACTCTTTTCCGTGACGGTAAAGCGCGGATTTTGCCTACCACCGCCATCTATGGAGCTAACGCTGCTGGTAAATCTGCTCTGTTTGATGCAGCGCAGCAGCTCAAGGCGTTAGTGTTTGAGCCTCGTGCGCGAGGTTGGCGTATTCCCTATGAGCCCCATAAGCTTTATGGTGTGGGGGAGCCTACCGTGCTCGGCGTCGAGATTGTTCTTAATGTTCCTGATTCAACCTCTAAAAGGGATGCGATTGTCTATTACGAAGTGTCCTACACTGCCGAGAAGGTTGTAGCGGAATCGCTTTATCGCTTGCGCTCTGTTGATGAGGAGGCAGTCTTTACTCGCGATGAACAGGGCGTGGAGCTGTACGGGGATCTTGAAGACAATGAGTTTGTAAAAGCTCTGGCATTAACTGTCCAGACAAACCGGCTGCTGCTGGAAACACTAGCTAATAGCGAGCAGAAAAACATTGGGCTTATCGCTGGAGTCATTGAATGGTTTGCTTCTCTGAACGTGATCCGTCGAGGCACGTCATTTGTAATGATGCCGCAAGGGATTGCGAAATATGACACCTTTCGTCAGCAGATGGTCTCTGGATTATCGACGGCGGACACAGGTATTTGCGATGTTTTGTTCGATCCCGTTGAGCGTGAGAAAGTGCCGATGCCTGATGAGATGCTGTCGCACTTTGAGTCTCAGCTTGTTGATGATAACGAAGCCTTTTTAATTAATACTTTCAGAGCGGATGCAAGCTTTCGCCTGCGGCGCGAAAAAAATGAGAAAGTTTCCTACGAGAGGCTTGTAACCAAGCATAAAGATGGTGACAAACAGTTTGAGTTGCCTCTTGATCAGGAGTCAGACGGTACTATCCGCTACCTAAATCTGCTTCCTATCCTTTACTGGGCAGGGCAGCAAAATAACCGTGGAGTGTACCTAATTGATGAGTTGGAAGATTCTCTGCATCCAAAACTTACAGAAGAGCTATTACGGCGTTTCTTGAATTCAACAGGAAACGATCAGTGTCGACAACTGATATTCACTACTCATGAAGTTCACCTGCTTCGCTGCGACATGCTACGCAGGGATGAGATTTGGCTTGTTGAAAAGCATGGCCACAACTCTGAGCTTGTTCGCCTGACAGATTTCTCTACCGAAGGCGTTCGAGACGGAATGGATCTACAAAAGGCCTATATGTCTGGCCGCCTTGGCGGCGTCCCGCGTCTCTAAGGTCTCGTCATGGCGAAAAGGAAACCTCCGTCTAGAAAGAGAACTCGTGGAGACCGTCAGCGGTTTGAGGGAAAGTCTCTTAAACCGCTGGTGGTGTTTGCGGCAGAGGGCGAAACTGAACGAAAGTATCTGAAATCCTTACGCACAAGTAGATATGGTGACCGTATTGTCTTTGCGATTGCAAATACAGGAGATAGATCGTCACTGAGTAAATTGTTGGAGAAAATTCGGTATGAAGAAAATAAAAATGGAGGCGATGCTAAAGGTGCCTGGATTGTCTGTGACAGAGACCAAAACGAGGCCCATAAGTCTAAGCTAGAGAAATGGCTTGGGAACTCAGATAAACATTATGCTGCAGTTTCTCATCCCTGCATTGAGTATTGGTTACTTCTCCACCTTTGCGCAAATCCGTCGTCGTCAACTGCCCAGAATGCCGAGAAAGAACTAGAAAAAAATTGGCTATGGGGCCAATACAAAAAGGGCTGCAATATTTCCTCAGAGCTCATCGAGGCAACTGATAGAGCGGTAAGCTGTGCACGTCAAAGACGTTCAAGTCTGGGCATCGGCGCGGATGCGTGGAATTCGCCCCAATGGACAGATTTACCAGAACTAATCGATTGGCTCGACGAGCTGGATCCTAAAGAGAAAAAACGTTGATATGGATGATTTACGTATTGCGCCCGGTCCGGGCTGCCCACATGGCTTGGTTGTTCCCGCTGGTGAGCTAACAGAGCGCTTCTCCCACGCTTCGGGCCCCGGCGGGCAGGGCGTGAACACTGCTGATTCGCGCGTGCAGCTCAGTCTTGACCTGGCCACAACCACCGCCCTAGACGATGTCCAGCGTCAGCGAGCCCTGACTCACCTGGGAGAACGCCTCAACGGCAGTGTTCTAACCGTTGCTGCCGCCGAACACCGCTCCCAGCGTCACAACCGCGTGGCCGCGCGCGAAAGACTAGCCGCAGTTCTGCGTGCATCACTAGCTCCGCCCCGACTGCGCCGTCCCACCAAGCCCAGTCGCGCAGCTAAAATGCGCCGCCTAGCAGACAAAAAGAAACGTTCCGAGCTCAAAGCGGGGCGCCGTCGCCCCGGCATGGAATAAGCGTCTATTGCCAGGCGGTGCCGTCCGTGCGCCAGCCGATAAACTTCCAGGTCACGGGCAGGTCATAGTCCAGCACCCAGTGGTTTTCAGCTTCGACGCCAAAGGAGTCGGCTGATTGTTTCTGGGGGCGCTCACTTTGAGATTTGTGCCAGTCTTGTTTCGTGGGCATCGCGCCGGGCACCTGCTGGAAATGCTCGACGGCGTAGGCGTCGAAAAGCTCTTGTTCTTGCGCACTAAAAGGTTCCGGCCCCGCTAAACGGCGCAAATTAGCCAAGCCCTCCTCAAAGGAAGCAAAACGCATGGGCCGCAGCGTCGTCGTCGTTGACAAAACCGGAACCCGACCCAAATCCGCAAGCACCCGCTTGACGGACTCCACAGCGCGTGGCGGCGCGGCGGGCCGGCCCAAATGCGCCAGCAGCTGGGGATCCGCAGAAGGCAGCGAGCCCCCGGGCACAACCACCGCCGCCTTCGCGCGCGCCGCCAAATCAAGCTTACAAATGTAAGGCTGCACGTCAGCGGCCATTAGTGAGCGCGAAGCAAAAGCCACATCCACGCTGTTCTCGCCCAGGCCGGCCGCCTGCCAATCATCATCCCAGGCCAAAAGATGCGGGGTGATAGGCAAGGACTCCTGGGCGGCGCGCTGATTGAGAATGGCCAGCATCGCCTCAGCAAAATCGCAGGCGTGCACGCGGTGACCGGCGCGGGCCAGGGGAACTGCCAAAGTGCCGGTTGCGCAGCCCATGTCCAGCAGCGTGTCGGCGGGATCCAGGGCGAGCAGGCGCATCAGCCAAAGTTCATAGTCGCAGGTGGCGGTGCGGGTGAAGGTGGCGGCGCGGTGGTTCCAGTAGTCGCGCGAGTCGCGGTTGAAAGCGGTAGGGGAGGCAGCTGCGGAGGGCGAAGAAGCGGCAGAGGCGGGCGTGTTGCGTGAGCCACAGTTGAAGGCTGCGGGGGAGGCGGGCGAAGGAGTGGAGTTTTGACTTGGCATCTTTGCTGTACCTGACTTTTTGGGTGATTTTTCGAGTGACTTTTGGGAGTGGCTTTCCGGGTGAGTTTTCGACGCTGGGTGACTTTCTGAGGCGGGGTGGCTTTCCGGCGTCGGGTGAGTTTTGAGCGAATTCCAGACGCCGAACTGCACCGCCCGGCTCTCATTCCTTGCGGTTGCTTCCATGATAGCTGCGCATATCACGAAAGAATAAGAAGGCTTATGTGTGGCAATAGTGGCTTTTAATGTATTAGTGGACGCAGATTTAAAACATGAAGCCGTATTTATGTGGAGCTGGATATGGATTTAGCCTCAACCATTAACATGTTTTTACGTCAAAGTGTGCAGATTGGAGGCATGCCCTGCGAAGGCACTGACTTACAGATACGCAGATTTCGTCCGTTGCCTATAAAACCCCATGGAAAAATTATAGGGAAGGGATGATTTTGTCTGTATTTGTGCCTGTGTTTGTGTGTGTTTGCATGTTTCATGCCTGTGCTTGTTGGTGTTTGCACCCTAGGCTCATGTGATAATTACCCAATGACACCCTCTGTAATCCCCACTGACGGCGACAAACAAGCGCTGGTGGCCAGGCTTCGTCAGGAGCGTGCGGCGGGTGTGCGCGGCGGAATCTACCACCGCCTGCAGGTGGAGATGACCTACAACTCCAACCATATCGAGGGGTCCCAGCTAACCCAGGAACAGACGCGCCTCATTTTTGAAACCTCAACAGTTGGCGGGGACGGCCTGCGCGTAGATGACATCGTTGAGGCACGCAACCACTTTCGCGCCATCGATCGCGTTATCGACGCCGTCGGTTCACCTATTAATGAAGCCTACGTAAAGGATCTGCACCGCATTCTCAAGCAGGGTACAACCCACTCTGACCTGGACTGGTTCGCCGTCGGGGACTATAAGCGGGTGCCCAACGAAGTGGCCATGCATGAGACCAGTGCCCCCGGCGACGTCGCCAAACACATGGCCCCCTTGTTCGACGCCGCCAACCGCCTTGCCACGCTGGAACAGATTCTGGACTGGCATGTGCGCTTTGAGCGCATCCACCCATTTCAAGACGGCAACGGACGCGTGGGGCGGCTGCTCATGCTGCATCAGTGCCTGGCGGCCGGGATCGTGCCGTTCATAATTACTGACGACCTCAAAGGTTTCTACTATCGCGGCCTGGAACGTTGGGGCGACGAAAATGGTTTCCTCACTGACACTTGCCTGAGTGCGCAGGATCGTTTTGTGGCCTACCTGGAGTACTTCCAGATTCCTGCCGGAATTTCTGGCACTGCCGGGAGCGCTGGTAGGGCTGGTAGTACTGGTGCTTCTGGGAGTGCTGGTAGGGCTGGTAGTGCTGGTGCTGCCGGGAGCGCTGGCTGAAAGGGCCGACGTCGGTGTAGGAAGTAGCAGGAATAAGGGCCTTGCGGGGGTATCCAAAGGAAATGCCTCACAAATACTGAGATTTCGTCCCTTCCCTATAAAACCCCATGGAAAAATTATAGGGAAGGGATGATTTTGCCTGTGACGTCGTCCACCCCCTACCAACTGCGGGGACCTACTAGAGCCGAAACCGAAGTGACAAATGGACTTTTATACCCTTGATTACATCATCTCGCAGCAGTCGACTGACTGGACCATGCGAGTGATTTCGATCCTGGCGCTACTACTAGTGTGCCTGGTTTTCAGCGTGCTTTACATGCGCGACAGGATGCGCACCCGCTGGCGGGATCTGGGTGTAGGTGCCCTGATTCTTTCGCTGGTGCTGGTGGGGATTCAGACCGAGCAATATCTAGACCTGAGTGACCAAGCGGCCCAGTCAAAGCAGTTAGTGCTTTTCGTTAAGGGCGTTGCCCAGGATCAAAAAATCTCCACAGACGAAGTACTGGTAAATTCAACCAGTCTAAAAGACGGCATTATTGTGCGTTTTAAAGACGAGAATTACCGCGTTCACCTGAACGAAGACAACAACTCCTACACGCTTGAGCGTACGCACATTATTGACCACAACGTTTATGTGGATGGGAAGCACTGACATGGATTTCTATACGCTAACCGCAATTAAGTTTGTGCTTGGTATCCTCGTAATGATTATTCAGATTAACATTATGGGGAAATATGAGTTTTCGGTAAATACTCCGCTTAACCAGGGTCAGAACTTTGTGCTGGGTGGAATTATCGGCGGCGTCATTTACAACTCTTCAGTCTCCGTGCTGCAATTCCTGATCCTTGCGCTTATCTGGTCGCTTGTGGTGATCTCGGCAAAGCTACTGATAAGCAGTAACAAGACCTTTAGGCGGGCTATCTCAAGCCAGCCGGAAGTCATCATTTACGACGGCGAACTGAAAGTCGCCAATTGCGCCAGGGTTGGTTTGCGTGCCGAGCAGGTAAGCCGTTGCCTGCGTGAGGAGAACATCTCCAGCATTCGCGATGTGAAGGTTGGCATTATGGAGGCAAACGGTAATCTGATCATCCGTCAGCGTGGTGCACAAAGCAAGATTCCGCTGCTGCCGATCATTAGCGATGGCCAGATCATCAGCCTTGGTCTAGCGCTTGCCAACAAAGACAAGGCATGGGTGAAGCAGCAGCTCAAGGAGCAGGGCTACAGCTCGGCAAAGCACATTTACCTTGGGGAACTTGTAGACGGCAAGCTTGAGGTTGTGCCCTACAAGTAATTAGTTGTGCTTACAAGTAAACACAGGCACAGCAGTCACAGCAGACAAATACAGACTGTGCACAAATACAGGCTGTGCACAAATACAGACAAAATCATCCCTTCCCTATAAAAATTCCATGGGGTTTTATAGGGAAGGGATGAAATGTCAGTATCTGCAGACGCAGTGCACAACATGTAGGCTCCGTGCCGGCGTCGTGCAGATACCATGCAGGCACCGCGATGTGTGTTTGTAGCACGGTGCTAGGCGGCGCTGGCTGGCTACGTAAATGCGTTTAGCTAGCCAGGGCTGTGGCTTGCCTGGTTGACTCTAGCTATTGCTAGCCAGTACTGAACTGGGGCGTCAAAAGTTAAGTTGACTACCAGACTAGATCATTTTAGTTGGCTAACTGCTGCGTTAAGCAGTAGGGTTGCTTAGCTATCTATTCCTTATATTTCCCTACATTTGTCGGCACGAACTCTCCCCAAGAGCCTGCAGCACCTTTAACAATTGGTTTAAGCACGGTTTCGTAAGGATTGTATACGGTCTGAGGACCATTATCGCACCGCTTTGCGGCATATTTAATATTAGCTTCATATAGTTCCCTTTCTGTGTCTTTTAAGGTTTCTTTACCGATTTTCTTTAACGTATCTTTTAGTGTGTGTGATAATACACCTTGCCGCAGTTCGTATGCATGCAATGTTTCTTTTGTAGTCCCTTCGCAAACTAATTTAGCTGTGTTATTGATTGGGGTGGTGGCAGCTTGTTTGATTTCTCCGCTAACTGCTTGTGTTGCAATGGTGGAAGTTTCAGATAGCTTTGCTAAAGTGCCACCTGCGCCTGCAATTGACACGGCGTCAAAGCCAGTTTCAACTATAAACTCGCCCCAGCCAATATCGCCGTCGTATAGTTTCATGCTGTTTGAGGCAATATCAGTTGAGGCTGAAGCAATTGTTAACGCTTGCCCAACCGTGAATAGAGCGGCACCCACCGGTGCACCAACACCAGTCAGGGTTAGCAGTCCTGCGGCAATAGTGCAGACTGCAGCCGCCTTTCCAGTGACATCGCTGATGTCGTGCAGCTTGTCTTCGATCGGCTTGTTCCACCAGTCAACAACGCTGTCCCCGACCTTCTCCCACCAATGCTTGGCCTTTTCAGCTGCGGGATCATTGTTCGCCGGCTGCGGGTTGGAAAGCCCGCTTTGAAGCGCCGAGCTGGCTCCCGCGATCGAGGATGCCTGCTCCTGCTCATCCGCGTTGCGGTTTAGCGTGGCGGCTGCGTCAGAAAGCTGGGTCGCTGCGTTGTTTAGCTGACCCATGAGGTGACCGTGCCAGTCGGCCTTGAAGCTGTCGGCGTCTTCACCCACCCAGCCGCTGGAATTTAGCCGCGAATTGATCGTAGGAATTACGTCGCCGGTCAGCTTCGACGAGTTATCCGTAAACATTTGCGCCAGTTGACGTAGGGCTTCTACGTCTGCGCCCACTGTGGTCATGGGGCTTACCCTCCCTGTGGCAGGGCCCGGCGTCGTCGCAATGCGGCCCGGGCCAAGTGACATTAACTGCCTACAGGGTATTTATGCTGCCGGCGGCGCGGGTATGGGGATTAAGCCCCGCGCGGGTGGTGAGGATGGCGGTTACGTGGTAAATGTGCAGGTTTTGGGGCCGACGACGGCGCTCGGCTGGGTGGGGGCAGCATTTGTGTTGCTGGTGCCTGGGTCTTCTACAAAACTGAACCGGCACCTGGGTTCACAAAAACTGAAATATCGTCCGTTCCCTATAAAAATACACGTATTTTTTATAGGGAACGGACGATTTTGCCTGTGTTTGTCTATGCCTGTATTTGCCTGTGTTGTGCCTGCACCTGCCTGTGTATTGGCAGTGCTTGTCTGTCAGGTGTGGGACTTGTTGCGGTTGGCGAAGAATGCCGACACGATCAAGACCAGGCCAATCGTGCCCAGGGTGCTAGCCCCTACCGCCGTCCAGGAGAAGTGCACTCCCATGGCCAGTGCCCCCAAAATTGCGGCTGCGGCCAACATGATCAGGGAAGCAATCAGGGTGGACACGCGCGGACGCTTTAGCTCGGCAGGCTCTTTGCTGCTCTGGCCACGCCAAACAGCATCTTCCTTAGTGGACTCGGAGGAGCCGGTGGAGTAAGCCTCGGTGGAGCTATACGCGCCAGTGGAGTTGTAAGCGGCTGAGCTGGCCGAAGTGGCGCTCGCGCTGGCTGCCGTGGTGCCGGCCCCCGTCTCGCTGGCTCCCGTGGCGCTGGCCGCCCCGTAAGCCCCGTATGTCCCCGTCTCACTAGCTCCCGTCGCGCTGGCGGCGCTGGTGGTGGACAGCGGGCTGGCAGGCTCATCGTAGGAACTGTAGCCTCCGCTGAAGTTGTAGGAGTCAGAGGGGCTGGCTGCCCCGTATGTTCCAGCCCCATAGGAGTCAGCGGAACCATTGGAACTATTAGATCCGTAGGGGGCACCGGAGCTATCGGGGTTTAGGTAACTGCTGTTGATGCTCATTTGCTTGTTTCCTTAGTTACTGGTGGGAGCCGATTCGATGGTGCGCACCTGGCCTACAGCCTGGCCCACCTTGACCGTGATGGTGCCCTTTGAACTGCCTGCATTTGCGCCCTGCACACTAGCTGGCGAAGAGAAGATCAGCTTGCTGGCAGAACCTGAAGGCCAACCGTTAACCGTGCTCCTTTCGTAGTAGTACATGGCAAATGGCTGTGAGCTGCCCGAATTGGTGCCATTGTTCGCGCTGCCATTGTTCGCGCCGCTGCCGTTGCTGCCATTGCTCGACGCCGTGGCGCCGGGGCTGGCCACTGCGCTGCCAGGGGTTGCGCTTGCGGTGCCAGAGGGGGTAGCCACTGCTGTACTGGGGCTGGCCACGGCCGTACCAGAGGGGCTGGGGGAGGCGGTCACCCAGTTGCGCGGGGTGGGGGTGCTGGCGTCGTCGTCGAAGTCGTCAGAGTTGTCACCGTCGATAGAGTTGTAGGTGTTGGTGGGCTGCAGGGTGTGCACGACGCCGTTCTCACTGACCTGCCAAGGGGAGTAGGCACTCAGCGTGGCCGCTTCTACACCCTTAGAATGGTCCATCTCAATCCGCACGCTCTGGCCGTAGGCGGTTTTAATAGTCAGCTGGCCAACAAAAGAGTTCACCGTGATGGTGCGGTTTTCGCCGGCCGGAGCCTGGGTCAGGTCAAGGGTTGTTTCGCCCACGAAGTTCGGGATCGAAGGAACCATGTAGTTGTAGTTGGACTTATCTACCCGAACATTTTGCCAATCAATATCCAGCGCGCTTTGCGGCGCCGCCGAAGTGATTGCAGCGATCGGCATGAAACCGAAAATCAGGGAAAACACTGCCATTACGCTGATCCAGCCGCCGTGACGTCCGCGTACTGCGCACACTGCCAGGGCCAGGCCCATCACGCCTGCCGCTAAGGCCGCCGAGATCACCAGGGAGCGCAGGCTCTGCTCAAGCACCATAGGAATTGCGCACATCACCAGCAAACCCAGGGTGATCAGGCTTAACATGCTGCCCGGTCCGGGTGCCCAGTTTTTACGCTGGTAGGGCTGGTAGTTAGGGCGCGGGCCGCCCGCGTTGTAGTTGCCCTGCCAACGCGGAATGGGCTTACCGTTGCTGCCTACGGGCGGGGCGGAAAAAACCTGCTGGCCCTCGCCTCCGTTGTAAGTGCCGTTGGGGCCATAGCTGCCGTTGTAAGTGCCGTTGGGGCCGTGGCCGACGCCGCCGTCGTAGCCTCGGGTTGAGGCGTAAGCCCCGTTTGGGTCGTAGTTTTCTGAGCCGACGCCGTTGTTTCCGTAGCCGCCGTCAGTGCCGCCCCCGTTGCCGCCGTCGGGACCATAGCCAGCGCCGCCGTCGTAACCGCCAGGGCCGTAAGGGTAGCCAGAGTAGTTTTGCGAGTTACGCCGTGAGTTAGCGATGAGCAGCACCGCTACCACAGCGGCGATACCAATAAGGGTGCTATTACCAAAAAAACTGGGTAAGAAACCTAGCGAAACGCTTGCCGGGGCGCCACTAAAGAGCGCTAACACAATCGCGCCAGCCAGGCCGCCGGTGAAGTCGCCGTGCAGAGCCTGCTCCACGTGGATGCGCCCATCTTCAACCTCGGGCAGGAAAGCCCAGGCCAGGGAGTAGAGGAAACCGCCAAAACCAAGCAGGGCGGCCACTATAAACAAGATGCGCACCAGGGTCATGTCGATGCCGTAGCGCTGGGAAATCCCCGAGCATACGCCACCAAGCACTCGCGGCTGGGCGCGGTAGAGGTTCATGGCGCGGATCGAGTTAAAGAAGCGGTCCATGCCGCTTTGGCCGTAGGTGCCGGGGTTGCTGTGGTAGCCGGGGCCCTGGAATGCGGGACCGTTCTGGTAACCGGGGGCCTGGTAGCCGGGGCCCTGGAAAGTCTGGCCCGGGCGGCCCTGCGCGGTGCCGGCCTGCCCGTAAGCGTTCTGGCTGCTCTGCGCTGAGCCCTGGAACCCAGAGCTGGTCTGTGCTGAGCCCTGCGCGGACTCGCTGTGCGCGGAGCTCTGCGCGGACTCGCTGTGCGCGGAGCTCTGCGCGGAAGTAGAGTCCGCAGCACCCTCGCGCTCGGCGTCGTTGTTAAAGTCTTTGCTGTTCATGCTTCAAGTTTGCAGCTAACCGATGCTTTGGCGATATTGGGGACTACCCTGATATAACCCTGATTAATCCCTACTCACCCCTAATGGCACCCCTTTGCGTGCAACTATATAAACGTGAGTGCCACCCCTAATCAGTCCTCTGACTTGCCGCAGCCTTCCCCAGGACCGACGTCGTCACTGTCAGGTTCGACGCCACCGCCGCTCGCCTCAGCGCCGGTCGCCTCAGCTCCGGCCGCGTCTGCCCCTGCTGGAGGACAGGGCGCCGAATCGGCCCCCGCTGCCGCACAGTCGGACCCTGCTGGCGACCAGTCAGCCTTCGCAGCGGGCCAGTCTGAGTTAACTGCGGGCCAACCCTGGCGCCCCGACTTCACTCCGCCGCCTAGTTGGCGCAGCCCCCGAGGTAGTGGGCGAGGGAGCGCCGGTTCGCAAGTAGACGGTGCGCGCAGTCACTATGGTCAGCAAAATTGGCCGTGGGATAGTGTTTACGGGCAGGAAAGCCGTGCGTGGGGGAGTGCTACTCAGGCCGGAACCCGAGCCGGCACCCAGAGCAGTACCCAGGCGGCGTCGTCGCGCCCCCAACTGGTGCGCCTAAACCACAACCCCACCCCACTAGCTGACGGACAAATGCCACCAGCAGCCCTAATGGGCGGGGTGTGCGCGGGCATAGCCACGCACCTGGGCGTAAACGTGTGGCTAGTGCGCGCTATTTTTGTGGGTCTGCTCTTCCTAAACGGGGTCGGCGCGATGGCATATGCCCTGGCCATAGCCCTAATTCCAGCCGGCAACCCAGCCAGCTCACAGCTAGCCGCCCCCACCCGCCTGGCCACGCAGCTAAACCAGCTACAGAGCAAAGACGGCAGAGATCAGGCCACCACCATATTTAGCGGCGTAGTGCTGCTAGCCCTGGCTGCAATCCTGGTGGCCTGGAGTCGAGGCTGGCTGGAAAGCAACGCCTACCTGCCGCTGCTGATAATCGGTTGCGGCGCTGCCCTGGCCTGGAGCCAAGCCGAAGAAGTAATGCATACCCCGCGTTCAATGGCGGCAATCGCGCGCTTAGCGGCCGGCCTGGCCCTAGCAGTTTTAGGGGTGTTGATTTGGCTCAGCGACCACACCGACATGTCAGGCATGCTGATCGGGGCGTTCGCGGCCCTAGTGATGCTAAGCGTGGTGGCCCTAGTGCTCGCCCCGCTGTGGTTGGGGGTAATCAGGCAGCTGTCCCAAACCCAAGCTGCCCAGGCGCGCGCCTCCGAACGCGCCGACATTGCCGCCCACCTGCACGACTCAGTGCTGCAAACCCTCACCTTGCTGCGTGCCCAAGCTGACGACCCCCAGCGTGTGGCCGCCCTGGCGCTAAGCCAAGAACGTGAACTGCGCGCCTGGCTTTACGGGGACAACCATCCCACCAACGAAAACCTTCGCAGCGAGGTAGAAAGCGTTTCACGTGAAATTGAGCAGCTTTACGGCGTGCCCGTAGACAGTGTGATTGTGGGTGACACCCCGGCCACCGCCAAAACCCGTGTACTTACCTCAGCCCTGCGTGAAGCCCTAGCCAACGCGGTACGCCACGGCAAACCCCCAATCAGCCTATATGTGGAGGTCAGCGGCCAAGAAGTGGAAGCCTACGTGCGCGATCACGGCGCCGGCTTTGAGCTAGAAGCCATAAACTCAGACCGCCACGGGGTGCGCGACTCCATCATCGGCCGGATGCAACGCCACGGCGGCAGCGCCACCATCCGCGCGCGAGAGCCTGGCACAGAGGTGTGTCTGCGTCTGGCCTTGCAGTAGGTGGCTGGCCTTGCAGTAGCTCTGTAGGAGCTGGCTGCACAAAAACTGACATTTCGTCCGTTGCCTATAAAACCCCATGTATTTTTTATAGGGAAGGGATGATTTTGGGTGTAGGGGAGCCAATACAATTAACTACATGGCTGAACCTCTAAGCGTCCTGCTCGTTGACGACCACGCCCTTATCCGCGCCGGGGTGCGCGCCCAACTAGAGCGCGTACCGCAGCGAATCACCGTAGTGGGCGAGGCCGAGGATGTGCCCGGGGCAATCGCTGCCGTCCACGCACTAAAACCCGATGTGGTGCTGCTAGACGTGCACCTGCCTGGCGGCAGCGGCTCCGGTGGCGCCCAAGTGGTTCGAGACTGCGCGGATATCACTGCCACCCGCTTTTTGGCTCTAAGTGTCTCTGACGCCGCCGACGACGTCGTAAGCGTTATCCGGGCCGGCGCTCGCGGGTATGTCACTAAAGCCATTGCCCCGTCTGACCTGGTGGCAGCCATTGAGCGGGTAGCTAGTGGTGACGCTGCTTTCTCCCCACGCCTAGCCGGTTTTGTGCTGGATGCGTTTGGTTCCACCCCAGCGCAGGTAGAAGACAGTGAACTGGACTTACTTTCCAACCGTGAACGCGAAGTTATGCGTCTAATCGCGCGCGGCTACACCTATAAAGAGGTAGCCGGTGAACTGTTCATCTCCATTAAAACTGTGGAAACCCACGTCTCTAAAGTGCTGCGCAAGCTGCAACTATCTAACCGCTATGAGCTAACCCGCTGGGCTAACGCCCGCAACCTGGTCTAACCCCAGCCTGCCAACTGCCTGCCAAAACTCCCGCATAAAAGTAACCTGGGAACATGGAAAAACAAATTCTTTACCCTAGCGGCCAAGCCGACTTTAGTGCCCGAGTGCCAGCGTTGGTACATCTGGGTTCAGGCCACCTTGTGCTAGTTCATGATCTACGCCCGCGTCCCAAAGGTGAACACTGGCGTTCCAGCGGCGGCGCGCTGCCTGACGACCTGCCCAACCCTAACTCGGTAGTGGTGCGCCACAGCTACAACCACGGCTCTACCTGGGATGACGCCCAGATCCTGGCTGAGGGGGTCGCGCGCGGTTACAGCCTGGACGGTATCGGCTGCGGCTACTCTGACCCCTCCCTGATCTGGGATGGCAGCAAGCTACACCTATTTATTACAGCCTCACGACTAACTGGCCTGTTTGGGGCCAAGCCGGCCCTGCAAGCCCCCGCCCCGGGTTGGCATGAAACTCCCGCCGCCGCCCTGGCTAAGCAGGGTGATGAGGAGCTAGCTCTGCTCTACGGGGTCAGCCGGGATAATGGTTACACCTGGAGCTGGCGCCAAATCGATATGGCCGCCGCCGCGACAAACGGCAAACGTAGTTGGCGCACCAATTTCAAGGTGGCTCCCTGCGGCTTTAGCGTCTCGGGTCATGGCGTCTGCCTAAATGGCGGCCGCCTGGTACAGCCCCTAGTGCTGCGGGTAGAGGGCAGCAGTGAGGGGGCGCAGCAGTTGCAGGCCTGCTGTTTGCTTAGCGACGACGGCGGCCAAAGCTGGTTCCTGGGCCAACCTTGCCAGCAAACACAGGAAGGACAAACCGGCAGCCTGGCCGGCGGCAGAGCCACCAGCGGCGTCGATGAATTTTGCATAACCCAAGTAAACGCAGACGTCCTGCTGCTTTCCGCTCGTGACGCCGGCTATAGCGGCCAGCGCCTGTCTGCAGTCAGCGTAAACGGGGGAGTTAGCTGGTCTAAGGCTTCGCCCGATCCTGTGGCCGATCCGGGCTGTAACGCGGGCATGGTTAGCGTGCGCGCCAGTGAATTTGGGTTAGTGATTGTTTCTGACCAACCGCATGTATTTTTAATGCAATCTGAGCTTTACAACACTGTTTACGGCGGTAGGCACGCCGATGACCGGTTCGCACTGCTTACTAACGCCTTTGATGCGCGCCAACGCCGTAATGGCTGGCTGGAAGCAGTGCTGCTACCCCCGGGCGGAGCCTCTGGTTTCACAGAAGCGGAAGAGTATGGGCTGGTGCGCTATCAGTTCCTAGCTGAGCTTGAGCCAGGTAGTTTTGGCTACAGCGATGTGGCCTGGACTGATCGCACCGTGGTGGTTGTTTATGAAAGCGAGGGCGGGCTTAAACAGGTAAGTTTAAGCGCGGGAGAGATACGTCAACGAGTGGTTTAAGTCCCAACGGGCTGGAATAGGTGGCCTGACGGGTGGCAGTATGGGAGAGTGACTATCCCCGTGCAAGCCGCAGTCAGCCATCTTCAGGCCGCTAAAGTGGCGATCATCCCTACCGACACCGTCTATGGAATCGGTGCGTTAGCAAGTGACGCCCGCGCCGTGGCGCAGGTGTTGGCAGCCAAAGGTCGGGGACGGCAAATGCCCCCGCCGGTACTAGTCAGCGACATCTGTCAGCTGGACGGCGTCGTCGCCAATATCCCCACCCCCGCCCGCGCCCTCATGGAAGCCTACTGGCCCGGGGCGCTCACCCTGATTCTTCCTGCCCACCCAGATCTAAGCTGGGACCTGGGTGAAACCGGCGGCACCGTAGCCGTACGCCAACCCAACTATCCGCTCACTTTGCAGCTGCTGAGCCAAACCGGCCCGCTGGCAGTTACCAGCGCCAACCTCACCGGCCAGCCGCCCGCCACCGACGCCACCCAGGCGCGCACTTACTTTGGTCCTCAGATCGACTCGGGCGAGATTTACTTGCTCGACGACGGCGCCACCCCTGGCCCGGTACCCTCCACTATCGTTTCTTTCGCAGCCCCCCAGCCTAAGGTGCTGCGTGTAGGGGTGCTCAGCGTGGCGCAGATCGAAGCTGTTATCGGCAAGGTAAACGGATAGGGGTCGCCTGTGAAGGTTTACCTACTGATTTTGTTGGTGGCTGCGGCCATTACCTATGTGAGTGTGCCGGTGGTGCGCCACATCGCTTTGGTGACTCACACGCTCACCCCGGTGCGTTCGCGTGACGTGCATAAGGTTCCCGTGCCGCGTCTGGGCGGGGTGGCCATGTATGTGGGTATGGTGGCTGCCATTGCGGTGGCCTCCCATATTCCCTACCTGGAGGGCGTGTTTGAAGGCGGTAGTGCCTGGGGGGTGGTGACCTCCGGCGGCTTGTTGTGTGCGCTGGGCGTGGTGGATGACCTATTTGACCTGGAATGGTGGGCAAAACTTGCCGGCCAAGCCCTGGCAGCCTCGATTTTGGCCTGGCAGGGTGTGCAACTGGTGTCTTTCCCAATTGCGGGGCTGACTATCGGTTCTTCCGGTTTTTCCATGGTCATGACGATTTTTGTGGTACTTACCGCCATTAACGCCGTTAACTTTGTTGATGGTTTGGATGGTTTGGCTGCGGGAACTGTAGCTATTGGCGCCATGGCGTTTTTTGGCTACACCTATGTGCTTACCCGTAACACGTCGCCTGACTCTTACGCCTCACTGGCGGCCACATTAGGTGCCGCCCTGATCGGTATCTGCCTGGGCTTTTTGCCGCATAACTTCAACCCGGCCACAATCTTCATGGGCGACTGTGGCTCTATGCTGCTGGGCTTAATGAGCGCGGCCACGGCAATTGTGGTTACCGGCCAGATTGACCCGATTTCGATTAGCTATGGGCGCGCGCTGCCGGCCTTCTTGCCGGTGCTGTTGCCCCTGGCCATGATGCTGTTGCCGCTAACGGACATGATGCTGGCTGTGGTGCGTCGCGTTAGCGCAGGTAAAAGCCCCTTCCATCCGGATCGTATGCATATCCACCACCGTCTGCTTTCGGCTGGTTTGACGCACCGGCGCGTGGTGCTGGTTATGTATATGTGGACGGCGGCGGTGGTTTTCCCGCTGGCGGCTTGGGCCTTCATCGATACCCGACAGGCTATTTTGGCCCTGGGACTATCCCTGATCGCGGCCTTCGTGTTCACCGGCTTTATGCGCAAAACTAAGCGCGAAGAGCCCGCTGAAAAGCCTGCGCCTAAGCCTGTATCTAAGGCTGTGCCTAAACAGGATTTGCCTGCTTCGGTGCATCCGACCAAGCTTCCCGACAAGACTGATGCCACTCCGGTGGTGCGTGTGCGTAGCGCCTCCACACCTGTGGTTGATAGCTCCTCACCCAGTGCGGCTAGCTCTGCTACTGCTGCTTCACCTGAGGCGGCCAGTTCCTCGGCTGCTGCTAGCGTTCCTTCCTCGGCTGCCGCTAGTGCCGCTGCGCCCGCTGGTTCTGCTGTGCCCGCTGGCTCTGCTGCTTCTAGTGCGACGACGGCGCCTAGGACCCGCCGCTCTAGGCTTAAGCCGCGCTCGACTACGCCGCCTTGGCTGCAGTCGGCTGAGCCGGCGCCGGCTAGTGCGCCTTCTAGCGCTAGCGCGGCCACAGCTGCTGTTTCAGAGGCTGCTTCAAGCGCTGCTTTGGATGCGCCTTCAAGTTTGAGCGCGCCTTCGACCTTTAGTGCCCCTTCAACGCAGTCAGCGCCTTATTTTGCGACGAACTCGCCCGATGAGGCTGTTGCTGCCCAGCCGGCTGCGCCGCTGCCGCCTGATGCCCAGCCGCGTCGTCGTCGAGCTGGCCGCCACGCTGCTACTACGCCAGAGCAGCCTTTTACCCAGGCCACTCAGGCCGTCCCGGCGCTAACGCAGCCAGCAGTCACTCCGGCTGTACCAGCAGCTGCGTCCCAGCAGGTAGCCCAGGCCGGTGCGCCGCAGCCGATCCAGCAGGCAGTCCAGGCCAGCGCGCCACAACCGAGCCCGCAGCCCGCCGTGCCGGCGAGTCCGCAGCCGCCGTCGAGCCCACAAGGCCCTTACGGAGCCGGCGCTAACAGCAGCCCGGTATGGCAGGCCCCGCGCAACCCCAACGTGCGTTACGATGTCGTGCCCAACCAATCCCTATGGCAAGACGAGGAAGACGACGACACCAACCCCACCGGAGTGCCGGCAATTTAAAAGCGCCGGTAGCTAACCAATAAGCGAGCCAAATGAGCCACCTAAGCGCCACCCAGAACTTCCGCCGCACCGCCCGCCGCTGCCTAGCAATTGGGCTGATCCTTGCCTGCCTAAGCCTGGGGATTTCCTTCGCGCTAGAGGGAGCCAAGGCGGCTGGACTGGCCTGGGGTGGGGGAGCGGGCCTATTGCTGAGCCTAGTGACTGCCGCGATCTTGTACATTCCCTGGGACCGCTACCCACAGCTGGCCGGCTCAGGGGTCATGATCGACTTTACGCTCAAAGTGCTGGTGATGATCGGCTGCCTGATAGCGCTAAAAAATTTGGGTGATAAAGCAGTTAACCCGCGCTACTTTGTACTGTCTTTAGCTGTAATTTTGGTGGGTTTAACCTTAACGCAAGTAGTGAGCTTAGCCACAGGCAATAAGGTGTATGTAGAGACAAATGAGTCTGGCGCGGGGCCTAAGTCCTAAGGATTTCTGCTAAAAGAGTTACTGATGTGACTCAAGCTACTGTAGATAGGTACTAAGGCGTGCTTTCCTCGCAGCTTTAGGAGCACAATAGGTACTTAGGAATTGCTGTAAGGTGAAGAGCCGAGACGCAGTAGTTCTGTGAAACCTAAACCATCAACCAAAGGGGGGCCTCGGTGCTGGATGTAACCGCACCCGCTCAGCTGGTCACGGCTGTAGCCGCGAAAGGTGGATTTGTGCCACCAAGCATCGATGACTTCTTTCCCCCAGCATTGGCATTCTTGAACACCCCGTTCGAGCTCAACCGCATCATGCTGGTACGCATCATCATGACGCTAGTGCTAGTGCTGGCATTTGGGATCGGGGCCGCACGCGCCAAGCTAGTGCCTGGACGTTTCCAAAACATGCTGGAAATGCTGCTGGAATTCGTGCGCAAGAACGTGGCTGAAGACGTGCTAGGTGAGCGTCGCGCTGTGCGCTACACGCCGGTGCTGACCGTAGTTTTCCTAGGTATCTTGTTTATGAACCTAGCTGGAATTATCCCGGGCCTGCAGGTGGCAGGTACCTCGGTGATTGGTATGCCGCTGGTGTTCGCCATCTTCGCCTACGTCATCTTCGTGGCAGCAGGTATTAAGGCCTCGCACGGCAACCCGTTCAAATTCTTCAAAGACCAGACCATGCCTAAAGGTGTGCCCGGGGTGCTCTACGTACTAGTAACCCCCATCGAGATCTTCTCCACCTTCATCATGCGGCCAGTCACTTTGACGCTACGTCTTCTGGCCAACATGGTTTCTGGACACATCCTGCTAGCCCTGTGCTTCCTGGCCACAAACGCCCTGTTCTTTGAGGCCAGCGGCTGGATTAAGGGCCTGGGTGTAGTCACTTTGGGGCTGGGCCTGGTGTTCATCCTGTTTGAAGCTTTCGTGGCTGTCTTGCAGGCATACATCTTCGCCCTGCTGACGGCGGTCTACATCGACACTTCGATTTCCGCCCACTGATCGCCTAGATACTTAACTTAGGCAAACAAAGCTATCCTTAACTAACAAAGACCATCGGCTTAAACCTAAGCCGGTTTCAACCACAAGGAGAACAATTCCATGACTGGCTCCATCGCTACCATCGGTTACGGTCTGGCTACCCTAGGCCCCGGTATCGGCATCGGTATCGTCGTTGGTAAGACCCAGGAAGGTACTGCTCGTCAGCCCGAGGTTGCTGGTGCGCTGCGTACCAACATGTTCATCGGTGCGGCCCTGATTGAGGCTCTGGGTCTGCTCGGCTTCGCTGCTGGCTTCGCCTTCTGATCATCATGGCATCAGCCAGCGTATACACCGCTGTGCTCGCTGCCGCGCACTCTAGCGAACACAGCGAGCACTCCATCCTGCTGCCAGAGCCAGCTGACCTGATCTGGGGTTCGCTGTGCTTCGTTGTGATCGCCGTCGTGCTACTTAAGTACGCGCTACCTAAGTTCACCGCGATCCTAGATGAGCGTACTGCCAAGATTCAGGCTGGTCTGGACTTCGCTGAACAAGCCAAATCCGACCGCACCCGTACTCAGAAAGAAGCTGCGGAACTGGTTGAAGGCGCTCGTCGTGACGCCGCCGCGCTACGCGACAAGGCCCACGGTGAAGCTGAACGTATTCTCAGCCAGGCTCGCACTGACGCTGAGGGAGAAGCTGACAAAGCCCTGGCGGCCTCCAAACGCCAGCTTGAAGCTGAAACTGGTGCAGCCCGTGAAGCTCTACGCAGCGAAGTAGGCCTATTGGCAACCGAAATTGCCGAAAAGCTACTGCGCGCCGAGCTGTCGGACCCCAAGGCGGCAGCACGTCTAATCGACGAATCTATCGCCCAGCTTGAAACCGAAGCGAGTGTGCGTTGATGAGCGCCGAGCTCACAGCCAAAGTCTGGGCTAGACAGCTAGCCACCGGTGGAAAGCGCTCCGTGGTGCTAGGTCACCAGATGCTGGGCGTGGCTCACATCATTGCTAAAAACCGTCCGCTACTTAACTCACTTACCGACCCTGCCCGCTCCAATGCGGATAAGCAGAAACTGGCACGTGAAGTCTTTACCGGCACAGCGGATGCAGCAGTAGTGGAGCAGCTTTGCGAACTGGTGACCGGCCACTGGCTAGACCCCATCAAGCTACTGACACGCATGCACGATCTAGGTATCGAATCGGTTATTGCCGGCTCGGTCAGTGCCTCCGTGCCAGTTGAAGATGAGCTCTTCGCGGTAATCAACGTGTTAAAGCGTGACCGGCAGCTACGTCAAGCTCTGGACCCCTCACGCCTTAGCACCCCAGACCAGCGCGCGCAGCTAGCCGCCAGGTTGTTTGAAAGCCAGCTTTCAGAAGCTGCGCTGACCCTCCTAATGTGGTGCGCCCGCCACGAGGTGCGCGCCGGCATCACCTACAACCTGCGCCGTGTATGCGAGCTTGCCGCACGTCGTCGGGGCCTAGTGATTGCCGACGTGACCAGCGCCGTCGAGCTGACCCAAGCCCAGCAGCAGCGCCTGATCAAGGCCCTAGCCAAGCGCACCGGGCACGACGTCGAACTGCACCTAGAGGTAGACCCTGAGGTAATCGGGGGCCTGCGCATCCTGGTCGACGAGCGTCTATACGACAACACCACCCGCAGCGCCCTCAAGGCACTGCGCACCCAAATCGCTTAAACATTCGTGCCGGTAACGGCAGTAAATGAGGTAAGGAACCGCAATATGGCTGAGCTGAGTATCTCTCCTGCAGAGATTCGCAGTGCTCTAAATGAGTTTGTTAGCTCCTACCGAGCCACCGACGTGGCCGGTGAAGAAGTCGGTCAGGTCGTGTTTGCTGCCGACGGTATCGCCCACGTGGAGGGGCTGGCCGGCACCATGGCCAACGAGCTGCTGTCTTTCGAAGACGGCACCCTAGGCATGGCCATGAACCTGGAAGAGCGCCAGATCGGCGTCGTCGTTCTAGGTGACTACACCGGCATTGAAGAAGGACAGGCTGTACGCCGTACCGGCGAGGTACTGTCCGTGCCGGTCGGTGACGGCTACCTGGGCCGTGTAGTAGACCCGCTGGGTAACCCCATCGACGGTCTAGGCGACATCACCGATCTAGAAGGACGCCGCGCTCTGGAGCTACAGGCTCCCGGCGTTATGCAGCGTAAGAGCGTGCACGAGCCGCTGCAGACCGGTCTTAAGGCCATCGACTCCATGATCCCGATCGGGCGCGGCCAGCGCCAGCTGATCATTGGTGACCGTCAGACCGGTAAGACCGCTATCGCTCTGGACACCATCTTGAATCAGCGTGACAACTGGCTCAGCGGTGACCCCAACAAGCAGGTGCGCTGCATCTATGTAGCCATCGGCCAGAAGGGCTCCACCATCGCCTCGGTGCGTCGCACCCTGGAAGAGGCCGGCGCGCTGGAATACACCACCATCGTGGCCTCGCCCGCTTCAGACCCGGCCGGCTTCAAGTACCTAGCTCCCTACACCGGTAGCGCCATCGGTCAGCACTGGATGTACAACTCCAAGCACGTGCTGATTGTTTTCGATGACCTATCCAAACAGGCTGAAGCCTACCGTGCAGTGTCGCTTCTGCTGCGTCGTCCCCCGGGCCGTGAAGCCTACCCCGGCGACGTCTTCTACCTGCACTCTCGCCTGCTAGAGCGTTGCTCCAAGCTATCCGATGACCTCGGTGGCGGCTCCATGACCGGTCTGCCCATCATCGAGACCAAAGCCAACGACGTTTCGGCTTACATCCCCACCAACGTCATTTCTATTACCGACGGCCAGATCTTCCTGCAGTCCGACCTGTTCAACTCTGACCAGCGCCCGGCTGTTGACGTAGGTGTCTCGGTATCCCGTGTGGGTGGTGCCGCACAGATCAAGGCCATGAAGAAGGTTTCCGGTACCCTCAAGATCACCCTGGCCCAGTACCGCTCCATGCAGGCTTTCGCCATGTTCGCCTCCGACCTGGACGCCGCCACGCGTGCCCAGCTCACCCGTGGTGCTCGCCTGATGGAACTGCTAAAGCAGCCTCAGTACACCCCCTACAAGGTCCAGGACCAGGTAGCCAGTGTGTGGGCAGGTACCAACGGTTACCTCGACGACGTCGCCCTTAAGGACGTATCTCGTTTCGAGAAGGAGATGCTCAACTACCTGCACTCTGAAACCGACGTACTAGAGACCATCGCCACCACCGGTCAGCTGACCGATGAGACTGAAGACAAGCTGCGTAAGGCCGTTGAGGCTTTCCGTACCACCTTCATGGGCGACGGCGCACTGCTAGACGCCGAGGTGGCTGAGCTTGAGGATGCCCCTGCTGCTGAGCACACCGTAGAGCAGATCGAAGTCAAGCGAGGCTGAGGTGGCTGGAGCACAACGCGTTTATAAGCAGAGGATTAACTCCACCCGCACCCTCAAAAAGGTGTTTAGGGCTATGGAGCTAATCGCTGCCTCGCGCATTGGCGCGGCCCGCGATGCCGCCCAGAGCTCGGGTCCTTACAATGCGGCGCTATCTCGCGCAGTGGCGGCAGTAGCCTCATACTCAGGCTTAGACCACCCCATTACCCGTGAACGCACCGACACCAACCGGGTAGCGGTACTGGTGGTTACCTCTGACCGTGGTATGGCTGGGGCTTACTCGGCCACCATTCTGCGTGAAAGTGAACGCCTCATCGAGCACCTGGTTGAAGAGGGCAAAGAGCCGGTGATCTACACCTGCGGTCGCCGCGCGCAAGGCTACTTCTCCTTCCGCGACCGTCCGGTAGAAAAATCTTGGGTGGGCGAGTCTGACCGTCCCAGTGCGCAGATGATTGACGATATTTCGGCAACTTTGCTCAGCACCTTCCTGGCTAAACCTGAAGACGGCGCCGTAAGCGAAGTGCACATCGTCTTTACGCGTTTCAAAACCATGGTTACCCAGGTGCCGGAAGTGCGCCGCATGCTGCCGCTGCGCGTAGTGGATGTGGAAGGTCCCGGTGAATTGGTCCGTGAAGACGTGGCCGCCACCCAGGAGCGTTTCCACGCTGAAGAAACTGCCGCCATGCCGCTGTATGAGTTTGAGCCTTCCAGTGCGGAAGTACTCAACGCCCTACTGCCGCGCTATGTGGCCAGCCGTATCAATGACGCGCTGCTGCAAAGCGCCGCCAGTGAGTTGGCTAGCCGTCAGCGTGCCATGCACACGGCCACCGACAACGCCGAAGAACTCATCACTACTTACACCCGTCTGGCAAACGCCGCTCGACAGGGTGAAATCACCCAGGAAATCACCGAAATTGTTTCCGGTGCTGACGCCCTGGCGGGAAAGTAAACGCCCAGATAGAACACGGAAGAACGATAAATGGCTAATTACCCAAACACCGGGGCTACCGGGCGTATTACCCGCATCATCGGCCCCGTAGTAGACATTGAGTTCCCGCCGGACGGACTACCGGCGATGTACAACGCTTTGCACACGGATCTAACCCTAGATGGGGTTACCTCCACCCTCACTTTGGAAGTAGCCCAGTACCTGGGTGACAACATTGTGCGTGCAATTTCGCTTAAGCCCACCGACGGTCTGGTGCGTGGCGCCCAGGTAATTGACACCGGCGCCCCTATCTCCGTGCCGGTAGGTGACGTTACCAAGGGCCACGTGTTCAACGTGACCGGTGACGTGCTAAACCTCAAGGAAGGCGAGCACTTCGAGGTTTCCCAGCGTTGGCCTATCCACCGCCAGCCCCCGGCCTTCGACGAGCTAGAGTCCAAGACTCAGATGTTCGAAACCGGCATTAAGGTTATCGACCTACTAACCCCCTATGTACAGGGTGGAAAGATTGGTCTATTCGGTGGTGCCGGTGTGGGTAAGACCGTGCTGATTCAGGAAATGATTCAGCGTGTGGCCCAGGACCACGGTGGTGTGTCCGTATTCGCCGGTGTGGGTGAGCGTACCCGTGAGGGTAACGACCTAATCGTCGAAATGGGTGAAGCTGGGGTGTTCGACAAGACCGCCCTAGTATTTGGCCAGATGGATGAGCCCCCGGGCACCCGTCTACGTGTTGCTCTTACCGCTCTGACCATGGCGGAATACTTCCGCGATGTACAGCACCAGGACGTGCTGCTGTTCATCGACAACATCTTCCGTTTCACCCAGGCCGGTTCTGAGGTTTCCACGCTGCTGGGCCGTATGCCCTCCGCCGTGGGTTACCAGCCCAACCTGGCCGACGAAATGGGTCAGTTGCAGGAGCGTATTACCTCCGCAGGTGGTCACTCCATTACCTCGCTGCAGGCCATTTACGTGCCCGCCGACGACTACACCGACCCGGCTCCGGCCACCACCTTCGCCCACCTGGACGCCACCACCGAGCTTTCGCGTGAAATTGCTTCACGTGGTCTGTACCCGGCTGTGGACCCGCTGACCTCTACCTCGCGTATTTTGGACCCGCGCTATGTGGGTAAGGAACACTACGAGGTGGCCACCCAGGTCAAGTCCATCCTGCAGAAGAACCAGGAGCTGCAGGACATCATCGCCATCTTGGGTGTTGACGAGCTGAGTGAAGAAGACAAGGTTACGGTTGCACGCGCCCGCCGTATCCAGCAGTTCCTGAGCCAGAACACCTACATGGCTGAAAAGTTCACCGGTGTTGCCGGTTCTACCGTGCCCCTGTCTGAGACTGTGGCCGCCTTCAAAGCTATCTGTGAAGGTACCTACGACCACGTGCCTGAGCAGGCATTCTTCAACATCGGTGGCATCGAAGATCTAGAGCGCCGCGCTCACGAGCTGACTAAGTAGTCGGCTTACGTCCCGCCTGGGGTTACCTGGGCGGGACGGCGACGGCGCCCCTAGCCCCGGCAGCCTAGCTCCGGCAGTGGGGTGGGCGGCGTCGTCGGAAATTAAGTGACGCCCCAGTGACGTAACGGCAGTAAATTAACCAAGCCAGGAGAAAAAAGTGAGCAAGCTAAACGTTGAGATTGTCTCCCTGCGCAGGCAGGTATTCAGCGGGCAGGCAGACAGCGTTTCGCTGCCCACCGTCACCGGCGCACTGGGTGTACTACCTGGCCGCGCCCCGGTGCTGGCCCTTCTTGGTGACGGATATGTGCAGGTGGAGGGGGATAAGCCCTACCGTGTGCATGTGCGTGGGGGATTCTGTTCAGTTGACCATGACCAGGTCACCGTGGCCGCCGACGCTGTGGGTGAGGACGAAGTTGGTAGCCTCGATGTCGAAAGCATTGAGGTAGATACCAAGGTTGAGCACGTCGCTCTCGCTGCTTTGGATGGTGACGACCTAGACTAATACCCATGCACGCTGTCTGGGTATGGGGTCTAATTGCACTGGTTGCGGCGCTAATCGCGCTAGTACTGTTTTTTGTTCGTCTGCGTACGCTATCTGCCCGAGTGGGGGCTTTCGAGTGTGCGCTAGCCGTTAAATCTGGTTGGATGGGCGGCATCGCCCAGATGCGTAGTGAAACCCTTGACTGGTATCGCATCGTGTCCGCCTCACCCAGCCCGCGCCTGCGCATTGAACGCAGGTTTGTGGAGCTAAGCCAGCCGCGTCGTCGAGTTAATGGCGGCAGCGTGGTGGAAGTGACCCTCACCTATGGACAGACCGAATATGAGCTGGCTATGGCTGAAGAATTCCATTCAGCGCTGGTGGCCTGGGCTGATTCAGCTGCTCCGCGTGCAGGCGGCTATGTATAGTTTCAAGGCCTACTAAACACTACACAAAAACTGACATTTCGTCCCTTCCCTATAAAACCCCATGGAAAAATCACCTGTGAAGGATGATTTTGGGTGTAAATGATTGGGTTATCCAATGCGCTTGCTGATTGCTGACTGCTCTGTTGATTACTCTGGCCGCCTAAGCGCCCACCTGCCCAAAGCCAAGCGGCTAATCATGTTTAAAGCCGACGGCTCAGTGCTAATTCACTCCGACGGCGGCTCCTACAAGCCACTTAACTGGATGATGCCCCCGCTAAGTGTGGAAGAACTAGACATCGACGCCGAGCATGAGCAGGCCGGGGTAGTGCAGCTGCTCGACGTGCGCTCTACCAAAACTGATGATCGCCTGCGCATCCGTATCTACCAGGTATATGCCGACGTCAACGAAGAGCTAGGGGCAGAGCCTGGACTGACTAAAGACGGCGTGGAAGCCCACCTGCAAGAACTGTTAGCCCAGCAAATTGAGCTGCTAGGCCCCGGCCACCGCCTGATCCGCCGCGAGTACTACACCGCCATCGGCCCGGTAGACATTTTGGCTAAAGACGCTGATGACCACACTGTGGCCGTGGAAATTAAGCGCGTAGGCGGCATCGACGGCGTCGAGCAGCTAACCCGCTACCGTGAGTTGCTAGATCGCGACCCGCTGCTAGCCCCAGTTAAAGCCGTATTCGCTGCCCAAACCATTAAACCCCAGGCCCGCACATTGGCTGAAGATCGCGGCATCACTTGTCTGATCTTGGACTATGACGCTATGCGCGGCATGGACGATGCCGACTCCCGCTTGTTCTAACAGGGCGCCATTAAGTAGCTCAAAAATCACTTTTAACAGGGACTTTAACGCTCTAAAAGTGCACAAAGGGCAGATAAACTGGGCACATGAGCAAAGAAGCCAGTTTCGCCCTACGTGGGCGAGTTGTACTACCCGAAACCATCCTGTTAGACGGCCTAGTCGTTGTTAACGGTTCACACCTGCTGTGGGTGGGGGAAGCTGAGCAGGCCGCAGCTGCCGGTTTTGCCCGCGAACTTGAGCAAGCCAGCCCTGCCCCCGAGGGCGGCTACCTATTGCCGGGCCTAATCGACGTGCACTGCCACGGCGGCGGCGGAGAGTCCTTCCCCAACGCCACCACCCGCGAGCAGGCCATGACCGCCGTGCTTGAGCATCGCCGTCACGGCACCACCACCATTGTCACCTCTTGCGTCACCGCCAGCCCCGAGGTGCTGCGTGAACGCACCAAGCTGCTGGCAGATTTGGCTGATGAGGGTGAGATTGCCGGCATCCACTTTGAGGGCCCCTTCGTTTCGGTTGAGCGCTGCGGCGCCCAAGACCCCACCTACATCATTGACCCTGACGCTGAACTAACCCGTGAGCTGCTGCAACTGGGGCGCGGGCATGTGGTCACCATGACTATCGCCCCCGAAAAGCCGGGTTTGCTGGGTGACGACGGCGTAATCGAGGCCCTGCTTGAGGGCGGAGCGCTGCCTTCCTTTGGACACACTGACTCTGGCGCCGAGCCGGTACGCCGCTGCCTGGAAGAAACCGACCGACGTATTTGGTCGCGTCTAGCCACCGACAAGCCGGTTCGTTCAGAGCGTGCCACCGCCACCCACCTGTTTAACGGGATGCGTCCCATTCACCACCGTGACCCCGGCCCCGTGCCCGAGGTGGTGGCTGGTGCCCAGCGCGGTGAGGTTATTGCTGAGCTCATTGGCGACGGCGTACACCTGGCACCAGCTATCGTGCGCGACCTATTTGACACTCTGGGCCCGGCCAACCTGGTGCTGATCACTGACGCTATGGCTGCGGCGGGTATGGCTGACGGCTCCTATGTGCTGGGCTCTCAGCCAGTTACCGTGGCCGACGGCGTAGCTCGCCTAACCGAAGGCGGGGCGATTGCGGGCGGCACTGCCCACCTGATCGACGTCGTGCGCACCACCTGGCACGCTGGGGTGGCGCTAGAAGACGCCGTCTACGCCGCCAGTGTGCAGGGCGCCGAGATCCTAGGTGACCCCGCCCGTGGCGAGTTGGCCGCCGGGTTGATTGCTGACGTGGTGGTAACCGACTGCGATCTGAACCCGGTTGAGGTGTACCGCGCCGGACAGCTGGTTGAGTAGTTCGCAGCTGGTTAAGCAGTTCTTGGTTTTAAGGGCGCAGGCATTAGCGGCTTAGTTGCTGCGTTAAATTGCCTGCGCCCTTTAAGATGTGACCATAGCGACTACGTCGGCGCCCAATTTAAAGTGAGGATCACGCATGGCTAACCTAGCAGCGGTGCTTTTTGACATGGACGGCACCCTGGTGGATTCAGAGATCATCTGGGAAGAGTTTTTGCGCTCAGAATGCGCTAAGCGAGGGGTGCTCATTGACCAGCAAACTCGCGAAAAAATGCGTGGGGCCTCACGTGACTTTACCGCCAACTTGATGGTGGAGCTGGGTACGGTAAAAGACCTGGCCGGCGGCTATGAGTTCTATGCGATTGTGGCCAAACAGGTAGCGCAGCGTATTGCTGAAGCGCCCCCGTTTGAGCCGGGTGCCCAAGAGCTAGTGCACACTTTGCATGAGGCGGGCATCAAGATTGCTATTGTTTCGGCTTCGCCGCGCGGCGTGATTGAACCGGTAGCTGACGCACTAGGCGTAGTTGACCTGGTGGTTTCCGGTGAAGACTCAGAGCTGGGCAAGCCCTGGCCGGACCCCTATGAACTGGCACTACACAAGTTCAATGTGGGCCGCGCTAACGCAGTGGTATTGGAGGACTCCATTAACGGGGTAGCCGCTGCCCGTGGCAGCGGCATCGCTGCCATGCAGATTTCACGTCAGCGTGCCTTTGCCACTGACCCGGGCATCTTGGTGGTGCCTGCAATTGCCGCAGTAGACCAGCCCCTAATTGAAGCCTGGCTGGAATCTTGCCGCCGCCGCGCCGTCGTCGGCTAAAAACACCCTAAAAACCGCAACTGCGGCCCTGACCCTGGCCAAAAGCTGGCAGCAAAACCGCAGCAAAATCGCAGCTAAACCCCTAAAACCGAACCAGACCTTAAGGCGGACCATGTCACTTACAGACCAGACCCTGCAAGAATTCGACCCTGAGATCGCAGCTATCCTTGACGCGGAGCTGGAGCGCCAGCGTGACGGTTTAGAGATGATCGCCAGTGAAAACTTTGTGCCCCGCGCAGTGCTGCAGGCCCAAGGAAGCGTACTAACCAACAAGTACGCGGAAGGCTACCCGGGCCGACGCTACTACGGCGGCTGCGAGGAGGTAGACAAGGCCGAAAACCTGGCCATTGAGCGCGCCAAAGCTGTTTTTGGGGCCCAGTGGGTCAATGTACAGCCGCACTCGGGGGCCCAGGCTAACGCCGCCGTACTGCACGCTCTGGCCCAGCCGGGTGACACCATTTTGGGCCTGAGCTTAGCCCATGGCGGTCACTTAACCCACGGCATGAGGATTAACTTCTCCGGCAAGGTTTACCACGCCACCGCCTATGAGGTTGACCGCGAATCGATGCGCATTGAAATGGATCAGGTGCGCGCCGTGGCTAAGGCCGAAAAGCCCAGCGTGATTATTGCTGGCTGGTCGGCTTACCCGCGCCACCTGGATTTTGCGGCTTTCCGCGAGATTGCTGACGAGGTTGGCGCCGCCCTGTGGGTGGATATGGCCCACTTTGCCGGTCTGGTGGCGGCGGGGCTGCACCCCTCACCGCTGCCGTATGCGGACGTTGTTTCCACCACCGTGCACAAGACCCTGGCCGGGCCGCGCTCTGGCATGCTGCTGTCTAACCGAGGCGAGCAGTGGGGTAAGAAGCTCAACTCGGCAGTGTTCCCTGGCCAGCAGGGCGGTCCGCTGATGCACGTGATTGCCGCTAAGGCGGTGGCTATGAAGGCTGCGGGCACTGAGGAATTTGTGGACCGTCAGCGTCGCACCTTGCAGGGGGCGCAGCTGATCGCCCAGCGCCTGCTAGCCGACGACGTTAGCAGCGCCGGTATTCAGGTAGTTACCGGCGGCACCGACGTGCACCTGGTGCTGGTTGACCTGCGTGACAGTGCGCTAGACGGGCAGCAGGCTGAAGATCTGCTGGCACAGATTGGCATCACCGTTAACCGCAATGCGGTGCCTTTCGACCCGCGCCCGCCGCGAGTAACCTCCGGCCTGCGTATTGGCACCCCGGCTTTGGCTACGCGCGGCTTTGGCGCCGCCGAGTTTGGTGAGGTAGCCGAGATTATTGCAGCTGTGCTTAAGGCTGGCGCCACCGACAGCGTCAGCCAGGAGCTGCTAGAGACGCTGCGCGGGCGGGTTACTAACCTGACTAAGGCCTTCCCGCTCTACCCGGGCCTGGTGCAGTGAGGGCGCCTTGGGCCGGTAGCGCCCGGGTGCTGGATGGCAAGCTGATTGCCGGCCAGATTAAGGCTGAGCTGCGCGCTAGCGTGGAGCAGCTGCGCGCGGCGGGGGTTGTGCCCGGGCTGGGCACGCTGCTGGTGGGCAGCGACCCCGGTAGCGTGAAGTACGTGGCCGGCAAGCACGCCGACTGCGCCGAGGTGGGGATTAACTCTATCCGCGTTGATCTGCCTGCTGAGGCCACCCAGGCCCAGATTGAGGCGGCGGTGGATCAGCTTAATGCTGACCCTGCCTGCACCGGCTATATTGTGCAGCTGCCTTTGCCACGCGGCATCGACACTAACGCCGTGTTGGAGCGCATTGATCCGGCTAAGGATGCTGACGGCTTGCACCCCACTAACCTGGGGCGCCTGGTGCTGCGGGTCAGTGGTCCTATTGATTCGCCTCTGCCTTGCACCCCGCGCGGCTGTATTGAGCTGCTGGTTCGTAACGGTATTTCCTTGGCCAACCAGGATATTTGCGTGGTGGGTAGGGGGGTCACCGTGGGGCGCTCGATTGGCTTGCTGCTGGGTAGGCGCGAGGTCAATGCCACGGTGGATATCTGCCACACGGGCACGCGTGATCTGGCCAGCCACACTCGCCGCGCAGACATCATTATTAGTGCCGCTGGTGTGGCCGGGATTATCACTCCCGATATGGTCAGGCCTGGCGCGGTGGTGCTGGATGTGGGGGTCAGTCGCGTGGTTGGCGCTGACGGTAAGGCCCGTCTCTGCGGGGATGTGGCCGACGGCGTCGACGACGTAGCTAGTGCCCTGTCGCCTAACCCGGGCGGGGTGGGCCCCATGACTCGCGCACTACTACTGGCTAATGTGGTGGAAACTGCCCAGCGCCAGTTAGCCACTGCCGGTTAGCTGCTGCAAGCTAGCCGCTGACAGCTAGCCGTTGCCGGTTGAAACAAGCCCGGCTACTTAGCGAGCTAGTTGCAACCGTCTTAAATCAGATAAAGCCCTAAAGGCCAGCTGCAATGCTGGCCTTTAGGGCTTGTTGTAGCGGTGGTGCAGGTAGGAGGCGATTAGCGCGACCCCCACAAAGCATAGCGGCAGAGAAACTAGCCAAAGCGTAGTGGCCAGGTTGTTTAGTACGGGCAGCTGCGCCAGTAGCGGGCATAACGCCGCAATTATGGTGATGGATGCCCCTACCCAGAGCCGACGCCGCGAGCGCGGGGGAGTGCGGTAGTCTTCGTCGATGGGTAGGTCTTCAAAGGAGGCCTGGTGATGCTGTTGCATGGCTGCGATCCTACCGCGCTAACTTAGTTGCCGTATTTGAATTCGCCTTGGCGGCGTAGCAGTTCGGTTTGCACCTGGCTAAGCTCGCGCAGCTCCACATCGGTAACATGAGCCCAGCGTGGACCTCGCCCTAGCCAGGTGATGAACCTAGCCATTAGTTCACTGTCACCGGCGGCCCATACCTCAACTCGGCCGTCGTCGAGATTACGGACGCTACCGGAGAGCTGATATTTGAGGGCTTCTTGGTGGCAGCTGTAGCGAAAGCCCACGCCTTGCACGCGTCCACTGATATAGGCATGAATTCCGCGCATGTTTTGTTCCTTAGCTGGGTGGCTGGTTTGGGTTAATTATCGCGTTTAAGTGTGTACCTGGTTAAGCGTGCCCGCCGGGTCTACCGCCCTGGTTAGGGCGGGCTTAGCTATTCTTGGTTTATGCGTATTGTTACCGTCAACGTTAATGGGATTCGGGCCGCTGCCCGTAAAGGTATGGGCCAGTGGCTGGAGCAAAGCGCCCCGCAGGTGTTGCTGTTGCAGGAGGTGCGCGCTGATAGTGAGATTGCGGCGGGTTTGCTGCCCGGCTATGAGGCCCACGTGTTGCCGTGCCGGATTAAGGGTCGCGCGGGCGTGGCGGTTGCGGTGCGTGAGGGCAGTGGCGTCCAGGTGGCGCAGGTGCGCGACGGCGTGGCTCGCCCTGGTACTTTGGAGCCCGACGTCGATTCGGGGCGTTGGTTGGAAGCGGATTTGGTTTTGCCCGCTGGCCAGCAGCTGACGGTGGTTAGCGCTTATATTCACTCTGGCGAGGTGGGTACCCCCAAGATGGAGCAGAAGTATGCTCACCTGGAGTTGGTTGATGAGCGCATGAGCCAGCTGTTTGAGCGTGCTGCTGCCGGTGGGCCGCAGGCGCTAATGGCGGGCGATCTCAATGTGGTGCGTAGCGAGAAGGATATTAAGAACTGGAAGCCTAACCACAACAAGACTGCGGGTGTGTTGGATGAGGAAATCGCCCACCTGGAGGGTTGGTTTAGCCAGGGCTGGGTGGATGTGCAGCGCCAGTTGGCTGGGCCAGATGCGCAGGGACCTTACACTTGGTGGTCTCAGCGCGGTAAGGCTTTTGATAACAACACTGGCTGGCGTATTGACTACCAGGTGGCCACCCCGGCCCTGGCGGGGCAGGCACAAGATTTTAGTATTGGCCGCGCGCCAAGCTACGCCGAGCGTTGGTCAGACCACGCTCCGCTGGAGGTTAGCTACGCCCTAGAAAGCTAGAGCGGCCATCATGGCCATCGCTGGGTGCGCAGCCCTGGCCGCATTTATGTACCCCTGGACGGGCACCAACTAAACCAAAGCGCGCGCCGCCCGGCGCGCGCTCAGTGTTTTGGTCTGCTTTAGAAGCGGATGGCGTCAATGGGTTTGATGCGCATAGCCACCCAGGCGGGGATGATACCTGCCAGGGCGCCCACGCCGGTGGCTGCAGCTAAACCGATTAGGGCAGCGCTGAAGGGGTAGGCGGGGGTGGGCACATCGGCTTGGATCCCCAAGATTGGGCCGAGCGGCACAAACCGTAGCGCCAGGATAGATATCGCAATACCCACTATGCCGGCCACCACCGTGGCCACCACCGATTCGAGCATGATTGAGAAGAAAATGCGCCAACTGCTGGCCCCAAAGGCGCGGCGTACCCCGATCTCATGGATACGTTGACGCACGGTCACAATAGAGACGTTGATCAGACCCAGCGCACCTAGCACCATCATGAACACGCCGGCAGCGGAGACCACCATGGTGAAGGTACGCATGGAGCTATTGCTGGCGGCAGTATCAATATTGGAGTTGACCTGTAGGGTTTTGGCGCCAAACTGGGCCCCAAATTCGCGTTTAGCCAGGGCCTGCATTTTGCTGACCTGGTCGCGACCCACATACATACTTAACGTGGGCACGGGCGCGGTGGCGGCGTCGGTAAGGCTAGCTTCAAAAGGATCACGCAAGGCATAGGCCTTGTATTCCTGGGTGCACACCTGCTTGCCGTTTTCGTCGTCGTAGCAGTTGGGTGAGTCTTTTTCCGCAGTGATACCCACAATCGTGAAGGAAGTGCGCGAAGGGGTGAAAGACTGCACGGTGAAGGGGGCGCTGAGGGTTTCAATGCCCAGTTCTTTCGCGAACGCCTTATTTACCACGATGGGGGTGGCCAGGTTTTTAGTGTCTGCCTGGCTAAACCAGCGCCCCTGTGACAGGTTCACTGGCACCACCTTGTTGTAGCTGGCACTGACCACGGTGGTGTTTACCCGTTGGGGGCCAAAGGGGAACATGAACCTGATGTTGGTTTCATAGGAGGTGGTGGCGGCCTGCACCTTGTAGCGCTTAACAAAGTCGTTCATGGATTTGGATACTTTGTGGGCTTGGGAGGCGCTGGCCTGCTGGGTTACCCCACCCGCGCTGTCAGAGTTGGTGGCTTGGCTCTCGTCAGCGCCGTCACTTTCACCGCTGCTGGGGTTTACCTGTACGGTAACTGTGCCGGGGTAACCGGAGTAGCGGGCCATTTCGTTTTGGATGACTATGACTGAGACTTGTCCGAGCGCAATCACGAAAGTCATGGCGGCCACGGAGGCGGCCACGCCCACCAGGGACAGCAGCACACGCAGTTTAGAGATACGCAGCTGGGTCCAGGCTTCAATGAGGGAACCAATAATTACGCTCATGCCAGCCCCTGTCTGATATCAATTGGGTGCAGGCACCCGTCTGCTAGCTGGTAGGCCATTTGGGCGCGGGCGGCTACAGCCAGATCATGGGTAATCACGATTAGCGCCGCCCCGCTTTCATGGCACTGTTTTTCAAGTAGATCCATAACACTGGCGGCGGTGTGTACATCCAGGGCGCCGGTGGGCTCGTCAGCCAAGATCACCTGGGGGCGACGGCTTAGGGCGCGGGCGATAGCTACCCGCTGCTGCTCACCGCCGGAGAGACGCTCAATGGATTGGTCTATTTTGCTTTCCAGCCCCACTGCTTCAAGCAGCTGCTTGGCGCGGGTGTTGCGGGTCCAAAACTGTGAGCCGCTGGCGTAGAGCAGCGGGGTGTAGACGTTTTCGGTGGTGGTTAGCCCGTTGATGAGGTTGAAGGATTGGAAAATGAACCCAAATCCGCGTCCGCGTACTTTGGCGCGGGCAGCTTCACCTAGCCGGTTCACACTGGAGCCGTTAAAGCGGTATTCGCCGCTGGAGGGGGTATCCAACATGCCGATGATGTTGAGCAGGGTGGATTTACCAGTACCTGAGCGCCCCACAATGGCAATGTGTTGGCCGGCCTCAACGCGTAGGTTGATGTCGGTGAGGATTTTCAGTTCGGCGTCGTCAACTATGAAGGAGCGGGCGATTGACTCCAGCTCGATCAGGGCGCTCACTTAATTTCCTTACCGGCTGAGTCATAGCAGGTCCCGTCAGGGTCGCAGCTGTTGGGTTTGCCGGTTTTGTCTACGTCTTGGCCGGGCACGAATTGCAAGATGGAGTCGCCTTCTTTAAGCCCGGAGGTTACTACGATCTGGTTGCCGTCGTTAATGCCCAGTTTGACGGTGGTTTCTACGGTTTTGGTGGGTTTGGTTGGGTCTGGCACAAGCCATACCTTGCCGGTTGCGTAGTTGCCTTGCACGGCGGTTAGGGGCACGGTTAAGGCCCCTTTAGCTTCGCCGACGGCGATCGAAATGGTGGCTTTCAGGCCCGGAAATACCTTCTTGTCTGCGGGGACGGCGCAACGTACCTGTACGGTGGTGGCGTCGCCACTGGAGGTATCGGCGCTGTCTTTGGGGGCAGCGGTGGAGTTAGTTGGGGAACTGGCTGTCCCAGTGCCGATTTTTAGGTTGCCGCAGGCAAAGGGCGCCGGCCCGGATTTGATGGTGAGCGTAGCGCTGGTGGGGGCCTGGGTCAGCTGGTACTGCTGAGCGGCGCTGATGGTGCCGGTGGCGCTGTAGGTACCGGTGGAGATAGAAGCGATGGAGGTGCCTACCGTGGTTTCTTGGTCTTTAATCACCGAGTAATTGATGGTGCCGGTGGTGGGGGCGTAGACATCAACGTAGGTGACTTTTTCGGTGGTTTTGGGGGTGGTGTCGGCTTTGGAGTCTGAATCTGAAGAGTCTGCAGAGCCGTTGGTCCCCTTAGAGTCACTAGACCCGTTTGCGCCGTTGGATCCATTAGAGCCGTTGTCGGTGGTGGTTACGGTTTCGGTTTTCTTGATGGTCAAGATGGGTTCACCGGAGGTAACCGCAGCGCCGTTGTCAAAGTAGAGGCGCGCTACGGTGCCCACGGAGGTGGCTGGCACTTGGGTGGGGGCGTCGGCAACTACTTGGCCGTCAATGTCGACGGCGGATTTAACGTCAGCTTTGGTGACGGTAACTAGCGGGGTGCTAACTGAAAAACCTGTTTGTGCTGCGGTGGGCGTGGTTTGCTCGCTGTCTGGAAAGAATGCGAGTTTTACTAGCGCTGCTGTCACAACCAGGGCCAGCAGAACTTTTAAACCAGTTAGTAAGTAACGCTTCATGATGGGCATCCTTACCTATTCGGGACGTAAGTACTAATGAGAATTTTACTTTATGGGTTGGGCATGGGGATGTATCCCCACCTCAGAATAGTCGTCAAAGTTTCCCAGGATCCATGCAGAAACCAACTTTAATCTCATTTCCATAACGCGGCGATCAAGTTTTCTGGTCGTTTTTACGCCAAATGCCACGGACTGGTAGCCGTGGCTGGACAATGATGGAGATTTAAGTGAAGCAGAAGCGTGCGCTGCGCCGAGGTTGGCTGCGCAAGTTTGCAGCATTGACGGCACTGGTTACTGCTGCGGCTGGTCTGAACCTGGTGGGCCCCCAGGAAGCTCAGGCTGCCAACAGCCCCTATGTGCCTGCCAGGTACCGCCTGGTGTGGAGTGATGAGTTTGAGGGCAATTCGCTAAACGCCAGCAACTGGACCCCTGCCACTGGCGCCTGGGGCGACAATATGCAGATGGTTTACAAGGACCAGCCCCGTAACCTTTACGTTAAGGATGGCTCACTGCACCTGGTGGCCTACTACGAGAAGGGTGGCGTAAAGACTAACGTATGTGGTGGTCAGAAGGTTAAGACTGGCAAAAACTGCATTCAGACCCGCCGTTACACCTCTGCCATGCTGCGCTCGCGCGACAAGCAGCACTTCAAGTACGGCTACTACGAGGCCCGTATCAAGCTGCCTAAGGGCCACTCTTCCTGGTCTAGCTTCTGGCTGCTGGCCCAGGACAAGACTTATGGGGACTGGCCGCACTCTGGTGAAATTGACGTCTTTGAATCCAAGGGCTACGACCCCCAGTTTGTGCAGTCCACCGCGCACTGGTTTAACAAGGACAAGGGTAAGCGCGACCAGTCCAACAACTGGAACAAGAAGCACTTTGGGATCAACACCCAAGATGGCTACCACACCTACGGTCTGCTGTGGGAGCCCAATAAGCTGACCTACTACATCGACGGCGTAAAGACCCACGAGATCAAGAGTCCGCTGCGCGGCACTCACTCCAATGGTTTCATGCCCTTTGACAAGGAGTTCTACCTGCTGCTTAACCACGGTGTAGGCGGTAACTTCCTGGAGGGGCACTACAACCCGGCTGGCGGTTACATCGAAAGGCAGTATGTTAACGGTCAGGACATGAGCGTCGACTACGTGCGCGTATACCAGAAGAAGTGAGCGCCTGCTTAGCGCTACTTAACTGGATACAGCTACAAGCTAGCGCCGCTAGGCGGCGCCTGCAAAGCAGCTACACACAATAGTGGTGGTGGCGCAGCCCTAGGGCTGCGCCACCACCATTTATTAACGCCTCTACCGGCGTATCCTGGAGGAGTAGCTTGTGAGGTTTTGTTCTGAGAGGCACAAATTTCTATGAACGAGTATGTCGCACAGCTAGAACGTGAGCTCGCGCTTATTGAGAGAGGCTTCAAAGAAGAGCAGCGGCGCGCCCAGGCTGACTACCACTCATTTGACCGAGAACACGCTAAGGCACTTGCCCACCTGGCTTATCGGTCCCAGGTTTACCAGGTGCGTATGTATGCAGTATTCCTGCTAGGACACCTGTCACAAGAGGAAGAGATTTTAAACTTCCTCAGAGATGAAGTCTCCAAAGATGACAATTGGAGGGTTCAAGAGGTTCTTGCCAAAGCCGTCGATGAGTTCTGTGCGACCAGGGGATATGAGCAAGCACTGGGTGTTATCGACGAGTGGTTGAATGATGCTCGCCCACATGTGCGGCGAGCCGTTACTGAAGGTTTACGGATTTGGACGAGTCGTCCGTACTTCAGAGATAACCCATGTGAAGCAATCGAGAGACTATCGCGGCTTCGAAGTGATAGCAGCGAGTACGTTCGCAGGTCTGTGGGAAATGCCTTGCGGGATATTAGTAAGAAATTTCCGGAGTTGGTTGCAGCGCAGTTGGGCACGTGGAGCTTGCAAAGCCGGGAAGTAAAGCAAGTACATAGCCTGGCAAGCAAGTTCATCAAATAGTACAGTTCTCAACCGGCATGGCTTCGTTAATTGCCCGCTGCAAGGCCACAGGCACATGCGTGTCCGTGTGGACCTCGACAGGAAAACCGGTTAGCTCGCTTGTGTATGCGGCGATATCCGCCAACTCAAACAGTGATAAATCACGGCTCGGAGTACCGATCAGATCAATATCTGACTCGAAGCCATCCGTTCCCTGAACGATAGAGCCAAAGACACGTAGAGCCTCAAGGCCTCGTTCCTTGGCGTAGCTACCGATTGAGGAAGCATGGCGAGCTAGTGGCACAGAGGGCCGATAGTCTGCCATACGCAAGATACGCTCAAGCATTTCAGCAGACACAGCACGCTTACCAGACTCAATCTGTGCAAGGGTTGACTGACTCATTCCAGTCAACCCCGCCAGCTCTGCCTGCGTAAGAGACGCATCCCTGCGTGCCTCACGTACCAGGGACGGCGCATCTTCCCGCCGAAACCGAGCCATAAATCCATGATAGTGCACGTATGCACTATTACGGAGAGCTCGATTAGCTCGATTCAGTCTAAGCCGCCGGCTCCCGGGCCGGGCTCGGCCTGCAAAAAGGCCGGCTCGCGGTAACCAGCCTTAGCAAAGGCCTGCGCAATAGCCTGGGCTACCTGCTCCAACTCCTGGGTATGCACCAAGGCAATGGCAGAGCCACCAAAACCACCGCCAGTCATACGCGCCCCAATAGCTCCAGCAGCGCGGGCTGCCTCAACCGCCGTATCCAACTCGCCTACAGTCACTTCATAGTCATAGCGCAGCGAGTCATGCGAAGCATTCATCAACTGGCCAACCTCAGCTAGTGCGGCCGCATCAGTTAAATCTTGAGTTTGCAGCAGCTCAATGAGCTTTTCCGTACGCTCAATCTCGCTAACCACATGGCGCGTGCGACGCACCAAAGTGTCCACCTGCTGCTCTAGGCCCTGCTCGCGAGCGCTTTGCGCTAGCAGCTCCAGGTTGTAGTCAAGCTGCTCAGGATCCAAATCAGCCAAAAGCTCCACTTCCAACAGCTTTGCAGCCTGCTCACAGCTACTGCGACGCGCCGCATACTGGCCATCAACCAGTGCGTGCGGGGCGCGAGTGTCAATCACCAACAGGCTCAAACCCGACTCGCTCAAGTTAAAAGGCACCTGCTCAGCAGAAAAATCAGTGCAATCTAGCGCTAAAGCGTGTCCGGCACGGCAGCGCAGCGACGCCGCCTGATCCAACCCGCCAGTAGGGGCGCCAGCAATCTTATTTTCAGCCAAACAGCACAGCCGAGCTAGGCGCTCGCGGCCCACATCCGAGGGGTTATCGGCTGGACCAGCCAAAGCCAGCCCGGCGACGTCGTCGAGAGCTACCGCCACCGCGCATTCCAAAGCGGCAGAAGAAGACAAACCCGCCCCCAGTGGCACGCAAGACTTTAGAGCAATATCGAAGCCTGGTAGCGGACCCAAACCATCTTGCTCCAGTGCCCAAGCCACACCCACCAGGTAAGCAGCCCAGCCGCTAACCTCGCCGTTTTCGCCTTTAGGGGCCACCTGATCCAAATCCAAGCTCACCACATCGCTAGGGTCGGCTGAAGAAACCAGGCGTACCAGGCGGTCTGGGCGCCGGCTCAAAGCCACAAAAGCGCGGTGCGGTAAGGCAATTGGGAAGGCCAGGCCACCGTTGTAGTCAGTGTGTTCGCCAATAACATTGACGCGCCCAGGGGCTTGCCACACGCCCTCAGGCTGGCTGCCAAAGGTAGCCACAAACAAATCTGTGGCACCCTTAGCGCCCTGACTAAAGCTTAAAGCGGGCAGGTTTAGCATCTTTGCTCCTTTTATATATGGTCAGTCCACGCTAGTAGTTAGCCTGCACTAGTAGTTAATCCGCGATGGTTAGCGTGATGCCGTGGTCTTCCAGGTGGGCCACGGTCTGGGGCTCAGGTGAGCGGTCGGTGATCAAAACATCCAGGTCATCGAGGGAGCAGAAGCATTGCAGACCGAGCGCATCCCACTTAGAGACGTCCATAACCGCCACCGTGGTGCGCGCGCAACGCACCAGCGCACGGTTAGTGGCAGCCTCGGAGAGGTTCGGGGTCATCAAACCTACACGCGCATCGAAAGCGTGAGTACCCATAAATGACCATTCCACGCGTAGCGAAGAGAGCGCATCAATCCCGGTCAGCCCCACCAAGGCGGCAGAAGGGGTGCGCTCACCACCAATCAAAATCACGGTGGGGGCGGGGTGGCCCTGCTCACGGGCCGTATCTGCGGCGTCGAACAGCAAATTAGCTGCTGGCAGCGAGTTAGTAATGATGGTCAAAGTTGGAAAATGTTCCAACTCAGTTAGGGCGCGTGCCACTGCCAAAGTGGTGGTGCCTCCAGAGAGGGCCAAAGAATCCTGGGGGCGTACGAGCTTAGCGGCAGCTAGCGCAATCTGGCGTTTTTCATTGGTGTGCTGCTCAGATTTAGTGGCAAAACGCGGCTCCATAGAGCTGGGTCCAGCGGCTACCGCACCGCCGTGGACGCGCTCTACTAGGCCGGCGCTAACCAGCTCAGTAATGTCGCGGCGCACAGTCATCTCAGAGATGCCCAGTGCCTCAACTACTTCTGCCACGCGCACGCCACCATTGCGCGTAACTAAATCCATGATGAAGTCCTGGCGTTGGCGGGCCAGCATGGGGGTTCCGGTATTGTCACTCACGGTAGATATTTTGCCATATTGTTGCTTCTTGTTGGCTTTATAAGTTCAAAGAGTTTGACTTAGTTGGGCTCTTGGTTAGGGTCGAAGAGGCAACATATAATGCCCTAGGAATGCGGCCTTAATGCATGTGTCGAAGCCTCGTTAACGTGCAAACAGTGACGAGCTGAGCGTATCTATGGGCACAGTCAAATCCCGAGGAGTGATGCAAATGGCTCTAGCTGTTGAGTCGGAAATTGGTCGCCTAGAACAAGTTATCTTGCACCGCCCTGGTGACGAGATGAAGCGCCTGACCCCACAAAACAAAGACGACCTGCTCTTTGACGACATTTTGTGGCTAGCCGAAGCGCAGGAAGAACACGATAAATTCGCAAACGTACTGCGCTCGCGCGGCGTCGAAGTACTTTATATGCAAGATCTGCTGGCCCAATCGCTAGACAACAGCGAAGCCCGCACCCACGTACTAGAAAACACTTTCACCCCGGCCACATTCGGCCCGCTAGCTGTAGACAATATCCGCAGCCACTTCAGCACCCTGCCCAGCGAGGAGCTCGCCCGCATTTTGGTGGCCGGCCTAACTAAGAACGAGCTGCTAGAAAACACTAGCGTCCCCTCCTCAGTAGTAATTGCTGGCATGGATGGTGACGACCTGATCCTAGAGCCGCTGGTAAACCACCTCTTTACCCGCGACACCTCCTGCTGGATCTATAACGGCGTGTCCATTAACTCCATGCGTCTGCAGGCTCGACGTCGTGAAACCGTTAACTACCAGGCAATCTACCGTTGGCACCCGCTGTTTGCTAACGAAGAATTCCCCGTATTTAACTTTGGTTCCATGAACGGCACTGGTGCTGTTGAAGGTGGAGACGTACTGGTTATTGGCAACGGCGCAGTACTAATTGGTCTAGGTGAACGCTCCACCACCCAAGGTGTAGAAATCCTAGCCAGCAAGCTGTTTGCCTCAGGCAAGGTAAACCGAATCGTGGCCCTAGACATGCCCAAGGTGCGCTCGCAGATGCACCTAGACACGGTTATGACCATGATCAACCAGGGCACCTTCACTAAATATGCGGGGCTGGGCATGCGCCCCTCGCTGGTGATCACTCCTGGAGTTGACCCCCAGCACCCGGCTATCGTTTCCCACCCGGCTGAAGACATGCACCATGTCATCGCCCGCGCCCTGGGTCTAGCCGACATTGAGGTACTAACCACTCCGCAAGACTCCCTGGCTGCTGCCCGTGAGCAGTGGGATGACGCAAACAACTGTCTAACCATTTCCCCCGGCACCGTAGTCACTTACGAACGTAACGTGGCCACCAACACCTACCTACAAAGTCGCGGCCTGGAGGTGCTTACCGTACCTGGCAGTGAGCTTGGCCGTGGTCGTGGTGGCCCGCGCTGCATGAGCTGCCCGACCCTGCGTCAGCCGGTCTGAGTCCAGTTGGTGGCCCGCCAATCGGGCCACCGCGCGGACCTACCCAGCTAACCACCCGCCCGGGCGCTAAAGGCCAAGCGCCTGGCGGCGTCGTCGTAAAAAACTGGCCACAATCCACCCCTAGACCAATCCAAACCCTATAAAGCCAAAGAAACGGAGAAGCCACTCATGGCATACCCCCTGCACGGTCGTTCCTTCCTGCGCGAACTAGACTTCACCCCCGAAGAGTGGCGTGGCCTGCTAGACCTGGCCGCTGAGCTCAAGGCTGCCAAGAAGGAAGGCCGCGAGGTCCAGCACCTCAAGGGCAAGAACATCGCCCTGATCTTCGAAAAGACCTCCACTCGTACCCGCTGCTCCTTTGAGGTTGGCGCTTACGACCAGGGTGCAAACGTAACCTACCTGGAGCCCACCGGTTCCCAGATCGGTCACAAGGAATCCGTAGCCGACACCGCCCGCGTACTAGGCCGCTTCTATGACGGCATCGAATACCGTGGCGACAAGCAGTCCAACGTAGACCAGCTAGCCCAGCTCTCTGGCGTGCCCGTATGGAACGGTCTAACCGACGACTGGCACCCCACCCAGATGCTGGCCGACCAGCTGACCATGATCGAGCACTCTGACAAGCCCCTGCACGAGGTAGCTTTCGCCTACCTAGGCGACGCCCGCAACAACGTAGCCAACTCGCTGCTAGTTTCCGGCGCCATGATGGGCATGGACGTGCGCATGGTGGCTCCCACCGAGCTACAGAACTCTGACGAGGTAGTTGAGGCCGCCCGCGAAATCGCCAAGACCACCGGCGCCCGCATCACCATCACCGACAATGTAGAAGAAGGCGTTAAGGGCGTTGACTTCCTCTACACCGACGTGTGGGTATCCATGGGTGAGCCCAAGGAAGTTTGGGACGAGCGCATCAAGCTACTACTGCCCTACCAGGTTAACGCGCAGCTGGTAGCCAAGACTGGCAACCCCAACGTGAAGTTCCTGCACTGCCTGCCTGCCTTCCACGACCTAAACACCACCGTGGGCCGCGACATCTACGAAAAGACCGGTCTGGACGCCCTTGAGGTTACCAACGACGTGTTCGAAAGCGACGTGAACATCGCCTTTGACCAGGCCGAAAACCGTATGCACACCATCAAGGCCGTTATGGTGGCCACCCTAGGGGAGTGACCTTTGCGCATTGTGGTTGCCCTGGGCGGTAACGCCCTGCTGCGTCGCGGCGACAAGCCCGACGCCGACATCCAGATTGCTAATGTGCAGCTAGCTGCGGCCCAACTAGCCAAGCTAGCTACCGAGCACGAGCTGATCATCACCCACGGGAACGGCCCCCAGGTGGGTGTCTTGGCCCTGGAAAGTGCCAATGACGAGCGCCTTAGCCGCGCCTACCCGCTAGACACGCTGGGCGCTGAAACCCAGGGCATGATCGGCTACTGGCTGCTGCAAGCCATGCAAAACGCCCTGCCCGGGCGCCAGGTGGCCACCATGGTGTGCCAAACCCTGGTGCTCTCTGGAGACCCCGCCTTTGCCAACCCCACCAAGTTCGTGGGCGAGGTTTATGACGAGGAAACCGCCAAGCGCATTGCCCGCGAGCGCGGCTGGGTAGTTAAGGCCGACGGCGAGCACTTCCGCCGTGTGGTGGGTAGCCCCGCCCCGCAGCGAGTGATTGAAACCCGCCTGATCCGCAACCTGGTTAACTCTGGGGCAGTGGTGATTTGTGCTGGTGGCGGCGGCGTGCCTGTGATCCGTAACGAGAAGGGTCAGCTGCAAGGCGCCGAGGCGGTTATTGACAAGGATCTAACCGCTGCGGTGCTAGCTGAGGACCTGGAAGCTGATGCGCTGATCATCCTCACCGACGTAGACGGTGTCTACGAAGGTTATGGCACAGCCCAAGCCCGCATGGTTAAGCGCGCCACCCCGATGCGTCTGCGCGAAATGGGTCTGCCCGCTGGCTCTATGGGCCCCAAGGTGGAGGCAGCTTGCCGTTTCGTGGAGCTAACTGGGGATATGGCTGCAATTGGCCGCCTGGAAGATGCGCTAGATATCATCGCTGGTCACAGCGGCACGATTGTTACCCCTGGCGGTAACTATGGGGGCCCTGGGGATTTGCGTCCCCCGGGTATGGGCCGTATCTAGTGTTAACTATCCGTAAAATTGTGGTGGCCTGTAAAGCGGTTTATGCCCGCTGGCAGGCCACCACGTTTGGGCGAGCCTATGCGCGTTTTAAGGCTGAACGCGGGGCTATTTTGGCGGCCGGTATTGCCTATACCGGCTTGGTCAGCCTGTTTGCGGCGCTGACGCTTGTGGTTTCCTCGCTGCTGCAGCTTTCGGACATGTTTCCGGCTTGGCGCGCGGCCATGGTTAAAACGCTTAGCCATGCCCTGCCGGGGGTTATTTCTGATGGCTCTAGCTCGGGGCTGGTGCGTTTGGATCAACTGGAGCTAAATCAGGGTATTGGGATAGCTGCCTTTATTGGCACGGTGACGCTGCTGGCTACGGCCCTGGAAATTCCGGCGGTTTTGCGCGGCGGGGTGCGGGCAATGTTTTCAGCCCCGGTTTTGCGCGCAAATTTTGTGGCTTTGCGTTTGCGTGACGCCGCCATGGTGCTGGTGGTGGTTATTGGGGTGAGTGTGAGCTCAGCGGCCTTGGCTTTGGCGGTGGCGCTGCACGCCCAGCTTGATAGCTACTTGCATATTCCTGGCTCCACTTCGCTGTTGCAGCTGTTTGCTTATGGGCTGGGTTTTATTGTCGACGGCGGCGTGTTAACTGCAATAGTTATACTCGCCAAGGTTGAGGTGCGCCGGCGAGTATTACTAATTGGCTCTTTTGCCGGAGCCGGCATGATGACAGTGCTGCGCCTGGTGGGCAGTCAGGGATTGGCCTCTGGCACTGTAAATCCGCTGCTAGGCTCGTTTTCGACGGTTGTGGTGCTGCTTATTTGGATGCACGCAGCAGCCATGGTGCTGCTTTACACCAGCGCCTGGATGGCGATTGCTACTAAAGAGAAAAGCACAGCTGAAACTGCCCCGGGTGGCGCGGCTTTAACTGGCAGCTAAACCCGCTAGGCTTGGTCTATGACCCAAATCCACGCCATCATCCCTGCCGGTGGAGCCGGCACCCGCTTGTGGCCGCTTTCGCGTCGTGAGCGCCCGAAGTTTCTCCTTGACCTGACCGGTGCTGGTCACTCCCTGCTGCAGGGGACTGTGGCCCGTCTGGCTCCGGTATCTGACTCGATTACTGTGGTAACCGGTATCGCCCATGTGGCTGCGGTAGCTGACCAGCTACCTGAGCTTGACCGTGAGCAGCTAATTGCTGAGCCGGCCCCGCGTGACTCTATGGCCGCTATTGGCCTGGCAGCGGCAGTGATCGCTAACCGCAATGGTCGCGACGCTGTGGTGGGTTCTTTTGCCGCCGACCAAACTATTGCTGATGAGTCTGCTTTCCACGCGGCTGTGCTAGAGGCTGCTGAGCTGGCCCTGGCCGGATATGTGGTCACTATTGGGATCGAAGCTAGCGGTCCTTCTACTGCTTTTGGTTACATTCACTGCGCTGAGCCCATTACTGTGCCCGGCGCTCCCAGTGGCCGCGCGGTGGCTGGCTTTACGGAAAAGCCAGACGCTGAGACTGCCGCCGCCTACCTGGCTAGCGGTGACTACCGCTGGAATGCGGGCATGTTTGTGGTTAAGGCTGGGGTTTTGCTAGATCACCTGGCCACCACCAAGCCGGCTCTGGCTGCAGGTATTGAGGCTATCGCTAAGGCTTGGGACACCCCGCAGCGTGAAGAGGTACTGGCTGCCACCTGGCCTGGCCTGGAAAAGATCGCCATTGACCACGCTATTGCTGAGCCGGTAGCGGCCGCTGGTGGCGTAGCCGTGGTGCCTGCTGCTATGGGCTGGGATGACGTAGGTGGCTTTGATGCCCTCATTGAGCTGATCCCGGCCGCCGAGCAGGGCACTGGCGCAGGGGTTAAGCAGCTAGATCTTTCTGGCACCGCTCAGGTGCGTAACGTAGATTCCGACGGCGCCCTAGTGGCTAGCTCTGCCGGACGTCTAGTGGCGCTACTGGGCGTACCCAACCTGGTGGTTGTGGACACCCCTGACGCCCTACTGGTGGCAGACCCGGCACACGCGCAGCAGGTTAAGGCAATTGTTGACGGCCTCAAGGCAGACGGCCAAGAGAAGCTGGTGTAACACAAGTGCGAGGCAGAAAGTGCCGCCGCCCCGGTTGCGGGCGTAATGCGGTAGCTACGTTGACCTCCAACTATGCGGACTCAACTATTGTGATTGGACCGCTGTCGGTGGAGGCAGATCCACAGGCCTATGACCTGTGCGAGGTGCACGTGGATTCTTTCACGGCTCCGCGCCAGTGGCAGGTGGTGCGCCTGGTGACCGAGTTTGAACCGGCCCCGCCCACCCCAGATGATCTAGACGCGCTAGCTGAGGCAGTGCGGGCGGCGTCGCGGCGTTCACCTAAACGCTCTGAGGCAGTAGACCGCGCCCGCAGCTCTATGCCGGCGGATCTGCGTAACCCGCGCTCAGCCACTGAGGTTACTCGTCGTTCACATCTGCGCCTGTTAAAGGGCGAAAAGGAGGGCTGATGAGCCAGATTGCCCCTTGGCTGCGTGAGTTGCTGCGTGACCCGGTGGATGTTTCACCGCTAACCGACGCCGAGCACATGCCCCCCACGGTGCTGCTGGTGCCCGGGCTTGGCTCGCTCCAGGCAGCCCCTGAATCTGGCAGCGTGCAGGTACAGGCCCCTGGCGCCGACTACTACCTGGTTAACCGCGAAGCTACGCGAGCCTACCCGGTACGTGACGGGGTGGCCATGCTGCTGCCGCGCTAAAAGCGCCCAGCCTCAAGCACTAGCCCCTAGCGCTAAGCCGACGCCGGCAAACTACCGCGCCAGCTAAACGCAAGCCGGCCGATCAGCTGGACTGGCCGGCGTCGTTATAGGGCGCCTATAGAGTGCCTAAACCGTAAGGAAGCTGCGCCGCCGCTGACTGTTGCTGTTGGTGGCGGCGTTCGCGTTGCAAATTCAAGAAATACTCCCTGTCACGCCGCTCCACCAAAACCGCAGCTAGTAGCCGTTCTGGATGCGTGTGTGGCGGGGGCGGAGGAGAAACCAAACCAGAGACCTGATCAGCTAAAGCCTGCCCCAGGGAGGCCCGGTGGCGCAGATCCAAGCTGGAGGCGCGCTGCAAGAAGGTGTAGGCCGAAAGCGACAGGTGGGTGGGTAGCTCGCGAATATCCGCCCCACGCGCCCAATAACGCAGCTCAGGGGGCATGATCAGTACCGGGGGAGAGGTAATAATGTTGTCCTCCTGGGCGGCATAGGTGCCCGCCAGCATGTCACCAACACGCTTGGAACGCTTAGAAAACAACATCACCACCACGGCTACTATCCCGGTGGTGAACAGCACTTCAAAGGGAGCACAGATAGCCCGCACAAAGCTTTGATAAGGGTGAGCCGGACCGCCGTCGTCGCGCACAATCCGCAAGCCCATAACTAACCGGCCTAAACTACGCCCCCGGCTTAACACTTCCACCAGCCACGGCATGAAAATCAGCCAAAAAGCCAGCATTAGCGCCACGCTGGTTGCCAAAACCGCCGCAGACACAGTCGATTGGTTAACAGCGGTGTACAAAAGCCGCAGAGAGAACGATAAACCCAGGAAATATACGGCATAGTCAATCACTGCTGAGCCCATGCGGGTAGGCAAAGGCGCCGGGGCGATATCAACCACCACGCCTTCACCAGTGATAACCTGCTCAGGGACGATCATTCTTTCCGATGAGCTGTTCAAAGTCTCCACAAGAAAAGAGTACCCGGGTGGATATAGATGCGCTGCGCCAATCTCATAAAGACCAGTGGGAACGTCTGGGCAAGTTAGCTAGCAAACGTATTCTCAGCGCCAAAGAAACCGATGAGCTGATCTCGCTCTACGGTCAGGTAGGCCAGCAGCTTTCCGCTGTACGCAGCCAAGCCCCCGACCCTGACGCAATTGTGGAGCTCAGCCGCCTGCTGTCGCGAGCACGCGGACGCATTGGCTACCACCAAAATGCGCGGGCCACCAATGTGCGTCGCTTCGTTACCGTCACCATGCCTATGGGGCTATATAAGGCGCGCTGGTTCTCAATTGGGGTGATGGTGGCATCCCTGGCAGTGTCGCTGATCTGTGCGCTGTACCTGCTCAACAATATGACGGTTTTTGACCTCCTGGTGCCTCCAGCTACGCGCCGCTCTATTGCCCAAAGTCAATTCGTGGGTTACTACTCTCAATACGCCCATTCAGAGTTTGCCTCCCAAGTGTGGACCAACAACGCCCGCGTGGCCGCCATCAGCATCATTAGCGGCCTGACCGGTTTTTTCCCGATCTTGGTGCAATGGCAAAATGCTTTAAATGTTGGGCTAATGGGCGCGGTGATGAGCGAGCAGGGCGAACTCGGTAAATTCTTTGCCTACATAAGCCCCCACGGCCTGCTAGAACTTAGCTGCGTATTTATGAGCGGCGGGGTGGGGCTGCGCCTGTTTTGGACCATGCTGGTGCCCGGCAGGCGCACTCGCGGCCAAGCCCTAGCCCAGGAAGGGCGCGTGCTGGTTTCAGCGGTTATCTCCCTAACTGCCGCCTTGGCTGTGGCCGGGGCTTTGGAAGGCTTTGTTACCCCCTCGGATCTGCCGCTATGGATCAAGATCATGCTGGGGGCCAGTGCGGCTGTGGGCTTGTGGGCTTATACCTTCATTTTGGGGCGTCGTGCGGCTTTGCAAGGCGACGACGGCGACCTAGACCCAAGCCAAATCGGTGCCTACGCCGCCCAGGCCTAACCCCCAGGCCTAAACCTGTAGCCTAACCCCCAGGCCTAAACCTGTAGCCTAACCCCCAGGCCTAAAACATTCAGGCCCGCTCCCAAACATTCAGGCCCGCCCCATCAGGGGCGGGCCATGTCTGCGGCCGCGCAGGGCAGCGGATGCGCTCTAGCGGATGCGCGGTGGGGCTTGCGCTTGACTAAGTGGAGCTTGGCTAACTGCGCCGCTCTAGAGGCGGCCAGCGGCCTTAAGAGCCAGGTAAGTGTCAGCCAAAGCCGGAGCCAAAGTGGCCGGAGCTGACTCCACCACCTCAATGCCCAGACGCTTTAGCTGGCTGCGTGCCTGGTTAGTTTCTAGCAGTGTGCGCTCAGCAGCGGCGGCCTGATAAGCCAGGTCAGCGTTGTCGCGCTCATGGCTCATCTGCTCAATTTGCGGGTTTATGGCGCTAGCAAAAATAAGCGTGTGCTTATGGGCAATCATGGCCAGCACATCAGTTAGGGCCTGATCGTGGCTCACCGCCTCAAGGCTGCTAAGCAAAACCACCAGGGCATGTTGGCTCAAGCGCTGGGAGGCCGCCAAGTTAAGCGCCGGCGCTGACAGCTCACCCAGATACGGCTCCACATCAGCTAGCTCATTAGCCATGGTGGCAATCAACTCACCTGACTTCTTACCGGCAATCCAAGCCCGGCGCCTAGTGTCTAGGGCCATTACTTCCACCCGGTCGCCAGCCGCGCTAGCTAGGGCAGAGAGCAAAAATGAGCTATCAATGCCCACGTCTAAACGTGTGCCCTCCTCCATACGGGTGGCGCTGTGACGGGCACTGTCAATAATGATCAGTACATGCCTATCACGCTCAGGGCGCCAGGTACGCACCACCACTTCGCCGCGCCGCGCCGTCGAACGCCAGTCAATGGAGCGCACGTCGTCGCCGGGAACATACTGACGCAAAGAATCAAATTCCGTGCCCGCCCCACGCACCATAACCGCGCTGCGCCCATCCATCTCGCGCAGCAAATTAAGGCGTGAAGGCAAATGCTTACGCGAATTAAACGGTGGTAGCACCTGCACATGTGCCGGCGCTACCAGGGAACGCTGGCGCCCAGCCAAACCCAGCGGCCCAAGCGAACGCACAGTGGCGTAGTCGGCCCGGCGCTTGCCTCGGCGTTTAGGTTGCAGCGGGGTAGTGAAACGTCGCTTCTGGCCGGGGCCCAAATTGAACTGGTAAAAATTATCGCTAGCCCCGGCGCTAGGCACCCAGGCATCACGCAGGCTTCCGCGCATAGTGCGTTTGGCAGTGTTAGTGATCGTAATGCGCGCAGAACTGGGTTGTCCTAAACGCACGGTGGTGCCATTTTCGCGCTCAACCCTAAGCTCCAGGGGTTTTGGCGCCAAAAAGGCATCTAACAGGGCCAGGCAGATTACCGCCAGGTCCCAGGTCAGGGCTGCGCGCGTGGAAAGAAAAACCAGCAGCAAACACGGGGCCAGCAGTAAAGCCAGCCGTTTGGAGGCAAACATGCATTTACCTCAGCGCGGGACCGCAACCATACGCAGTACGCCGTCGATAACCGAAGCGGCACTGACCCCTTCAAGCTCAGCTTCAGGACGCAGCTTAATACGGTGACGCAAGGTAGGCAGCGCAAAGTTTTTGACGTCGTCGGGAGTGACAAAAGAGCGCCCGTTAAGCCAAGCCCAAGCCCGCGAAGTAGCCAGCAGAGCGGTGGCTCCACGCGGGGAGACCCCCAGTGACAGCGACGGCGAAACCCGCGTAGCTCGCACCAAATCCACAATATAGGCGGTCACCTCCGGGCCAACGCCCACCTTGGCCACCTCACTGCGGGCCAGGCGCAGATCCTGGGCGTTAGTAACCGCCTGCAACCCGGCGCTAACCAGGTCACGCGGGTTAAAACCGTTAGCGTGGCGGGTGAGCACCTCAATTTCGGTGTCGCGTTCAGGCAGCGGCAGCACTAGTTTCATTAGGAAACGGTCCAGCTGTGCCTCAGGCAGGGGATAGGTACCCTCATACTCAACCGGGTTCTGGGTGGCGATCACCATGAAAGGCTCAGGCAAAGCCCGAGGCGTGCCGTCAATAGAAACCTGGCGTTCCTCCATGGCCTCAAGCAAAGCTGCCTGAGTTTTGGGGGGAGTACGGTTAATTTCGTCAGCCAGCAGCAAGTTAGTGAATACTGGGCCCGGGCGCAAAGAAAACTCAGCAGTGCGTGAGTCATAAATCAGCGAACCGGTTACGTCACCGGGCATCAGGTCCGGGGTGAACTGGATACGTTTAGTATCCAGCTCCAACGACGCCGCCAAAGCCCTAACCAGCAGGGTTTTAGCCACCCCGGGTACACCCTCAAGCAGTACGTGACCACCCGCTAGCAGGGCTACCACTAGGCCGGTGACGGCGGCGTCCTGGCCCACCACAGCTTTAGCGACTTCGCTGCGCACCGCTGCCAGGCGGGCCTGGGTGGGGACGCTATAGTCTAGGTTTTCAGCGCTCATAGTGCTTTACCTCTTCTTCTAATTGTTCAAGGGCTTGGCTTAGCTGGGTCAGTTCTACTGCACTTGCTGGCGCGGGCCCGTAGAGTATGTATTCAATTTCTTTAGCTGTGCGGTTGCAGGCCATAGATACCGTTTGCGCTACCAAGGTGGCGTCTGCATTTGGGGAAATTCCCAAGCGCCGGCCGAGCCTAATAATGGTGGCTATGCGCAAAATACGGCCACTGTGCTCACTGGCTCTAGCTCGCTGATACAGTCCGGCGCGCCCCACTGTGGTTTCGGTGCCTTGCGCAACTACCGGCAGCGGCTCATTAACGATCCGGCCTTGGCGCCGGCCCACAATAAATGCCCACACCAATGCCAACAGCCCAAACTGCCACATTAATGGCACCAGCCAGGATGGGTAGGGCTTAGGTGCCTGCGCTGCATAAACTGACTCATTAATTTCAGCGTTATAAAAAACTACTTCACTGCCCCGGCCGGTAGCGTAAAGCGCCAAGGCTGCGTTGTCATCTTTGTCTAGGTGCTTGTTGGTAACTAGCTCTGGATTAGCGATGATGCGCAGGGTTTTACCTGATTTTAAGGGCAGTTCTAGGTAGCCGTAGCCGTTAGCGTAAGCGAAACACAGCTGGGCGGGGCCACGGCCCAGGTACTGGCTGTCGGCCAGCGCCTGCGGGTTACGCACTATGATGGCATTTCCGGTTGCGCTGATGGTTTGGGCTTTGGCAGGTATAGAACAGGCGCCGCGAGAGACAGGTTTATCGTTATAGCCTTGCGGTTCCAAGCCGCTTTCAGTCAGGGACTCAGGCAGGTAATACTCGAAGCCAACCAGGGTGATATCAGCGTTTGAGGTAGTTAGTAGAGTTTCAAAGTCGTAATTTCGTAGCTGGCCAGCATTAAAGATGGTTACCGGTTTGCCCTGCGCGGCAGCCTCGATAGCCTTTGCAGGTGAACGCACCTGGTCCACTGAGACGTCATAGTGGTCGCCAAGTACCTGAGTTAAAGCCCGCACCCCCTCAGAGCTAACGCTGTGGATGTCGTAGGGGTCTTTAGTGAGTTCCTCTTTCATAGAGGCGTAGATAACCATGCCTGCCAGCAGCAAGCTAAGTGCGATTGCCAGTAGTTTCCAGCCTTTAGAGCCAGTTTTTTTAGACTCGGCGCTGGCTTGTACGGGGGCTGTTTGTATGCTCATCGCCGCCTACCTTTAGTGGCATAGGGGTTAGAGGCATATGGGTTAACATCCAGTGGGCCAGCTGAGCCGTGAGTTAGCTCCGGGGTCAGGTTATGGGCGCTTTGGTGGGTTATGCCTGGGGTTTTGGTGACGGTGACGGCGAAATCACGCATCCACTGATCATCGCTAGGGCCGGTTTCTTCATGACCATAGCGAGCCCGGTCAAACAGGTTAGCGGCGTAAGCAAAGCTCTCGTTTAGGTTTGGCATTACCTGGGCCCCAAGCTGACCGGCCTCCTGAGCGGTCATGCCCGGATAATCTTCCAGCAAGGCGCGCTCGTCTAGGGAGCGGATAATGGCACGGAAACGGTCTACGACGGCGTTAACCCAGTCACCGGCGGCAGCCGCCTTATTGGCGCTAAGCGTGAGCATACTGGCGTCACGTTTATCTTCAAAAAGCGCTTTTGATTTGCGTTTACGACGTGCCAAAGTGATTTTTGTGGCCAAGTAGAGCAGCAAAGCTATCAGCGCCACAAAGATCAAAAAGGTAAGCAGCACTCCAACCCATTCCGGTAAACCCAAATTTAGCTTAGCTTTACTTAGCGTGGAGTCCAGCCATTTAAACAGCTTTTCTAAAATATTTTGTTTAGGTTTATAAGCTACTTTACTGAGCTCATGGTGGGCTTGTTGGCGTGCTTCATCTGGGCTTGGAGTGGGTTGACTCCAAGTCGGTAGGAGGGCTAACTTCCAGATTAAATTCATTGTGCCTGTTGTTCTGCTACCGCGTTACGTAGCTCCACATCCAGGCCTTCTTTACGCATACGCAGATCGATATATAGCAGCGCGTTGACCGAGGAAGTGAAAGGCAAAATTAATAGCTGAGCAATGGTAGACATAACCATAATCAGTATGTAAGTGGTATTTAGGGATGCGATCACATCTTCAGGCGACGATGATCCAACGACAATAAAAATTGCACCTAGTGCGTCAGCAATACCGACAAAGATGCCGGCCACCATAGAGGTGATTATGGCGGTCAGAATATTAATGCCGAACAGGCGCCAAAAGTTTCCACGAGTTAGGCTCCAAGAGCGGCCAATAGCGGCAAATACTCCCAGGTTTTCAAGCACCATGGCTGGTGAGGCAACACTGAATTTAATGGATAAGTAGGAGCTTACTAGTGCGCTAATCACCATCAGTATCAATAAGCCAACTAGGCTGACACCCAGGTCTTGGAGAAATTCGCGGTCTGTCTTAGCTGTAGAAGCTGCGCTAGCTAACAGCACAAAAAATACGACGATTCCAATTATCATCATCAGGCCGCTAATGATGCTGGTGATTATATTCAACCCAATTAATGGCAGGAACTTTGATTTAGTGCGTTCCCACACTTCTTTGCTGGAAGCTACTCGCCCAAGTACAGAGCGCGATACCGCTACAACAATTAAACCTGAAAGTAAAACCGTGGCTAAAACCTGTAAGAGAGTACCGCCTAGCTGAGAAAAAGATCCGGATAAGAAAGTGAAAACAGCGGCGTAAGGGGAGCTGGGGCTGAGGTAGTTAGGTAATACCAGGTTGATAATTGCATAATTTGTGGCAATGCTAATTACTAGCACTACCCCTAGTAGGGCGGCAGTAAAACCAAACATAGTGCGCGCATTAGTTTTAATTGCCGCAAATGCACCCTGGTAGATGTCGCCAATAGACAGTGGGCGCAGGGGAATAATGCCAGGCTTGTAGACATAGAAGTTTGCGGCGCCATTAGATCCTGGTCCATAGCCAGCGCCTGGATAGGTGCCGCCGCTCTGGTAGCTACCCGCGCCAGGATAACCAGCCGCCCCCGGGTAACCGCCAGGGTAACCAGGGGTGGCGCCAGGGTAGCTACCAGCCCCAGAGGTGGCAGAACCGCCTGTGCTGGGGTAACCAGGGGTAGCGCCAGAGTAACCAGGAGTGGCTCCGGGATAACCAGCCCCAGCAGCACTAGCCGCACCGCTACCAGGCACGCCAGCGCCGTCGTCGTAACCAGCACCCGGGTAGGAACCTTGCCCAGGGTAGGGGTTGGCATAGCCGCCAGAGCTGCTTGCAGAGTCAGCCGGCTGCCCAGATGACTGTTCACCCGCGCTTTCGTCGAAATTAGGCGTGCGCCAAGTCTCGCTCACCGTTACCTCCTCGGGAATATGCTACATACCTAATCCTGCCAGGTTTGCGTAGCTTGTACCTACGCCTTGAGGAGGAGGTTTAGCTACATTCCTGTATAACCATGCAAAAATATGCTTTAAGTGTCACAATGTAGTTATGAGCACGCGTATCTTACTGGTAGATGATGATACTGCCCTGTCTGAAATGGTTGGCATGACCCTCGAAAGCGGGGGTTATGACGTGGTTTATTGCGCAGACGGTACGCATGCTTTGCAGGCTTTTACTATTAACCAGCCAGAGCTAGTGCTGCTGGATCTGATGCTGCCGGGCATGGATGGCATTGAAATCTGCCGCCGCATTAGGGCTATTTCTGACGTGCCCATTATTATGCTCACCGCCCGCAGTGACACCCAAGATGTGGTGGCCGGGCTGGAGGCCGGGGCTGATGACTATGTGGCTAAGCCCTTCAAAAACCGTGAACTGATGGCCCGGGTACGTACCCGTCTGCGCCGTGTCAGCGACGTCGCCGCCAATGCTGAGCCGCCCAAGGACAAGCTGCGCATTGGCGATATCGATATTGACGTGCTCGCCCACGAGGCTCGCCGCGCAGGCCAAGTAGTGCCGCTGACCCCGCTGGAATTTGACCTGGTAGTGACCCTGGCGCGTGAACCCTGGAAGGTGTTTACCCGTGAGGAACTGCTAGAGCGTGTGTGGGGTTACCAGCACAGCGCCGACAACCGTCTGGTCAACGTGCATGTGCAGCGCCTGCGGGCCAAAGTAGAACTAGACCCCGAGCACCCCAAGGTGGTTATCACTGTGCGCGGTGTAGGTTACCGCGCCGGTAGTGCCCAGGGCTGATGCGTGGCCTAGACGCTATACGCCAGTGGCTGGCGCGTAGCCCCCTAAAATACTTTCGCCTAGCCCTAGCGCGTTCACTAGTGCTGCGCGTAGCCGTGCAGGTCATGGTGGTGGGGATGGTGTCAGTGCTAGCCCTGATCATCTTCGCCACCTCCTGGGTGCGCTCGGACCTGCTGCGTGAACGCTTAGATGCAGTAATTGCCGACGCCGATACGCGCGTGGCTACGGCCCAAAGCCAAATGGATGCCACCGCCGTCAACACCACGGCGGAAGTCTCGGCCCTGGCTCAAAGCCAAGTTACCTCCTTGAAAGACGCCATTAGCGGCGCCAACGGGGTGGGTGTGGTGCTGATGCGTTCACGTAGCTCAAACTCTGCGATTGTTATTAATGACCTGTCTTCCACCTCTGGATTACGCCAGGCCATTTCTAATGATCTAATCAACCAGCTGGAATCTAACTCGCATCGCCAATACTGGCAGTACACCAAGGTGGCCGACAACGGCAAGACAGTACCCGGCATTGTGGTGGCCAGCCAACTGACTTTGCCTCTGGCCGGCACTTACAACGTTTTTCTGGTGTATTCGCTAAAAAATGAGCAACACCTACTTGATGTAGCCACCCGCGCCCTAGTGTGTGGTGGAGCCGTGCTGGTGGTAGCCATGGGAATTGCCGTGGCATTACTTACTTGGCGCGTGCTGCTGCCAGTTAGACGCACCTCGTTAGCTGCCCAGCGCCTAGCCGCCGGTAACTTTGGTGAGCGCCTAGAAATTAAAAGCCAGGACGAGGCCGCCTCCCTAGCCCTGTCCTTTAACAACATGGCTGATTCAATTGAAGCCCAAATTGATCGTTTAAGTGAGCTTTCGCGTCTGCAACAGCGTTTTGTTTCTGATGTTTCCCATGAGCTGCGCACGCCCATGACCACCATTTTGTTGGCTGGTGAAGCCCTGTTTGATGCCCGCGATAAGTTCAGCGATCCGCGTCTAAAACGCAGTACTGAGCTGCTATATGGGCAAATTGAGCGCTTCGACAAGATGCTGGCGGACCTACTAGAAATCTCACGTTTCGACGCCGGCTCAGCGGCCCTATCTTTGCAGGAATGGGATGTGGGTGAAATTGCCCGCGAGGTCATTGATTTTGCTCAGCCACTAGCTCAAGCTAACGGCTGCCAAATCCGTCTGCACATTGAAGGCAATAAGGTGACCGCCGTCGTCGACCACACCCGAATTGAGCGAATCCTGCGCAACCTGGTGGTTAACGCAACCGAACACGGCGAAGGCAAACCCATCGATATCAACGTGGTGGGTGACGACACGGCCGTGGCTGTGCGGGTGCGTGACCACGGCATTGGCATGAGCGAAGAAGTGGCCGAGCACGTCTTTGACCGCTTCTATCGGGCCGATCCTTCGCGGGCGCGCAAAAGCGGGGGCACCGGGCTAGGGCTGTCGATTTCGCGTGAAGACGCCGCCTTACACAATGGCACCCTCAGCGCTTGGGGGTGGCCTGGCGACGGCGCCGCTTTCTTACTTCTCATTCCCCGCAAGCAGGATGTTCCTGCAGGTAGAGGCCCACTGGACGTGATTCCTCCCGACGCCCCGCTGGAGGCTTTGGTTAAGGATGTGGCCGGGCATGTGGGTCCCAACCCCGAGCCGGTGCCGACGCCGTCGCTGGGGTTGCCGCTACTGATTCCGGCCACGCGCTGGGCTGATGAGGAGGAGGAAAATGATGCCTCCTAGCTCTGCTAAGCGTCTTCCTGGCGCAGGGCGGTTTTTTGCTGCAAACCTGCCTGTTTCTGCGAACCTTGATGCAAGCCTTAATTCGAGCCTTGCTTCACGCCGCGCCCTGCTCAAAGCCTCACTGCTGGCGGGGGCGGGGCTGGGGCTAGGGGCCTGCGCCAAGCTGCCCACTAGCGGGCCGGTGCGAGTAGCCGATCACGGCGTGCGCCAAGCCGATCTGGTGCTGCAATACGCCCAAGGGCCGGTTAAAGGCGCTAGCCCCACCCAGATCGTGGAGGGTTTTTTGCTGGCTTGCGCGGCCGGCTACTCTGACGAATTTGCTACCGCCCGCAGCTTCTTGCTGGGGCAGGCAGCCAGCTCCTGGCGCCCAGACGCCCAGGTGTGGATTTATGACTCTGCCGGCAATGCGCGGGTGACTGACGCCAGTGACGGCTCTATAAACGTCTCAGCCCCGGCCCTGGCCACGCTGGATGCTAAAGGTATTTACTCGGTGGCTTTTGGGGGAGCTAACCATGAGCTGACCTTGTCGCTGGCCACCGATGGGTCCGGGCAGTGGCGTATTGCGGCACTTCCCGACGGCGTTTTGCTTTCGGCTACTTCCTTCCAGAACGCTTTTGCGGCGCAAAATCTGTACTTTTTCAACCGTTCCCGCACTGCTTTGGTGGCCGACAGGCGCTGGGTGTTGCGTCGCAGGCTAACTGCCCACGTGGTTAGCTCACTGCTGACTGGCCCGGCCCCCTGGCTGAACCAGACTCTTTCTAGCGCGATTCCCGACGGCGTCACCCTGGGCAGTGGGGGAGTTGAGGTGAGTCAGGCTGTGGCCACCGTGGATTTATCCAGCGAGGTGGCTAACGCTTCGGCTAACGATAAGCAGGCGATTGTGCGCCAACTGGCCACTACTTTGGGGCAGCTGGGCTCAGTTAACCAGGTGATAGTTAACTGTGGCAGCACAGTTATTGGTTCTAGCGCCACGATCCGCCAGGGCCACCGTTCGCCCGGTGCAGTGGTGGCCTCTAGCGCGGCAGGCCTGGTGCGCCTGGAGGGCAATAACACGAAGGTGTTACTAGATGCCGGCGCCCTGGGTGAAGGCATCAATGGGGTGGCGGTAGCCGACGCCAACACTATTTACCTGCAACGTAATAATGCTTTGGAGCGACTGAGCGTATCGACTAAAACCCTTACGCAAGTAAATGGCGACACTGATTTAGGTCCGATATGCGCAGATAATTCCGGGTGGGTGTGGCTCTACCAGGGTGCTAATGTGCTGGTTTACTCGCCTCAAGGGACGCGCTACACACTTGCGGTGCCCTCAAACCTACCTATTGCCGCTTTTGATGTGGCTAGTGACGGCAACCGCCTGGCCTACGCGGTGGCCGTGGGTGAATCTATGCGAGTTTCAGTATGTGCGGTGGTGCGTGACGATAAGGGCGCACCCACTGGGCTGGGCGAGGCGTATTCGATTTATCAAACTGATGTGGCGGCGCTGAGCTGGGTTGATGAGGTGACCGTGGCGGTGCTGGCTACCGCTAATACTGCCGGGGTGGCGCAGCTGACCTACGCCCCAGTGGGTGGGATGGTAACCGATACGACTCAGGTCACTAACGCCGTGCGTCTGGTTTCGGGTAAGCATGGTGGCCAGGTGTCGGTGCTGACCAACCAAGGACAGCTTATGGTTTCTTCCGGCGCCACCTGGGTGCCCAGCTATTCGGGCCTGAAGGCGGCCACCTACAGCCGCGTCTAGTTTGCATATGTGGCACAGGCACAAATGAGGGTGCAGGCAAATACAGGTAAAATCGTCCGTTCCCTATAATTTAAACGCGTATTTTCATAGGCGACGGACGATTTTGGGTGTAAATGTGGGCCGCTGCCTTTGACTGCCGACGGCGCCGGGCGCTTTGCCTGCTTGCACTGCTGACGGCGCCAGTGCAGGTATCTGAACTGCCTGCCCCCCGGCTTTACTTACTTGCACTGCCGACGGCGCAGCTCGCGCCAGAACATAAACAGGGCATAAAAAGGGTGGCTGGGTTTCCCCAGCCACCCGTGCTGCATTAGCAGCTGTGGGCAGGCGTTTTAAAACGCTCGATGCCCCGCTTTAGGTGTCTACACCGTCTCTAGACGCAGTAGACCATAGGTCCAACCTTTGCGGTGGTAGATCACGCAAGGCTGGCCGGAGGATGCTTCAACAAATAGGTAGAAGGAGTGGCCCACCAGTTCCATCTCGTAAAGCGCCTCTTCAATGGTTAAAGGCGTGGATTGGTGCAGTTTCTGGCGCACAATCACCGGGGAGTCGCCGATCTGGGATTCAACTACCTCACCGGGTTTGGTGGGCGGTAGTACGATTTCCTCAACCTCGGCCTCGGGGGCTACTTCGATACCCTGCTCGACTAGGGCCTGTTCGACCTCAGCGGTGATCATCGGGTAGCGGCGGTGGTCCTTCTTGCGATCACGTGCACGACGTAGGCGCTCGAATAGCTTGTCGATAGCCAAGTCAAAAGCTGCGTAGCGGTCGCTGGAGCTGGCCTCTGCGCGGATAACCGGGCCCTTGGAGATTACCGTGAGCTCAACTCGCTCAGAAGTGTCTGCCAAACGGGGGTTGCGCTCGTGGCTGACTTCGATTTCTACTCGCTGTGCGCGCGGGTCGTACTGGGTTACCTTGCTGATCTTCTCTTCTGCGTAGCTGCGGAAGCGGGAGCTAATCTCAGCGTGGCGGCCTACAACCGTGATTTCCATAGTTGAATCAACCCTCCTTGGTTGTTTCCGAAACATACCAACGATTGGGATGGTGTGTTGTAAGACACACTATAGTACATGTTCGTGTTCTGTGTCACCCTTATTTTGGCTAGTACTCTGTAGGCGAAATCGTGTTTTGTGTTGAATTTAGGGCCGTGCTGTGCGTTTTTTGGTAGGGGCTGCAGCCAGTGTCCAGGCGCAAACAACGACGCCGCCCGCCGCCTCTATGGCCTTAGCGCTGGCTTCCAGCGTGGCTCCAGTAGTGACGACGTCGTCTACCAGCATTACCTGCCAGCCGGTAGCGTCAGCTAGGCACTTCACCTGGCGCTTAGCGCGTTGGCGCGAGTTTTTACCGAGCTGCTTGCCTGAGCGTAGACGCAGTGGATCGGCGCTGACCACAGCTATATCTAGCTGTGGGGCTAAAAAATCGGTTAGACCTTGGGCTAATTGGCGAGCCACTAGGTTGGCGTGCCAACGCCGCGAAAGCTTAGAAGGGGCGTTAATGATCGCCAGGGGTTTGTCTCTAGCGAGCTGGCAGGCAAGCCAAGGGACCATGGCGGCGGCGCCGTCGTTAATCCCAGCTAATACGGCACCAGTGATGGCGCGGTGGCGACCGCTTTTAAAGCTGAGCACAATCTGGCGTAAAGCTCCCGCGTAGGTACCTTGGCTCCAGATGGCTAAATCTGTGGCTGGCAGTAAATCGCTGTTGAGCAAGGTGGCGCTGCGGCCTAGTAGTTGCCGACACTGCGGGCATAGATCTGTATCCCACAGACCGCAACCAGCGCATTGGCGCGGTAAAACCAGCTGGCCGGCGGCTCTGAATGGGGCGCCCTTGAGGACGCTAGCCCTGAATGTGGTGGCCCTGAGGGTGGCGTCCTTGAGTGCGATGGTCTTGAGGGTAGTGGGCCTGGAGGTAGTGCCGGCGCGGCTTTCCTCGCTGGAGGCGGCGTTTACTTTAGAAGTAGGAGGCCGGGCAAGAGGCGTAAGAATGTTAAACATGAATCAAATATCTCTAACATCGCCTGCCGGCGCCAATAGTCAAAATAAATCTGTGGAAAACTCGTTCAAGCCCTGGTCAAGGCGGCAAGGCTGATATGTGGCAGGTGCTTGAATTGTGAAGCCAGGTGCTTGAATTGGGAAGGCAGTCGCCTGACTGACAAGCACCAGAGGGGCGCTGCTGAGCCCATGGTCTGCTTGGTTGGTGAGGCCAGGTGCACGAAAAGCAAATAGCGAATAGATTCAAAGCCTTAGCCGGGCGATAGTACGATAGACAAGGTTGAATATATTCAAATGGCTGCCCGTAACAGGCTTAAGCCAGCAAGGAGCTTGTAAGCGTGTCTATTGTTGACCGGATCCTACGCATCGGTGAAGGCCGGACCTTGCGAAAGCTAAGTGCTATCGCGGACCAGGTTGATGCTCTTGAAGATGACTACCGCGAATTCACTGACGAAGAACTGCGTGATCAGACCAAAGAGTTTCGCCAGCGCCTAGAAGAAGGCGAAACCCTCGACGATATCTTGCCTGAAGCTTTTGCAACTGTGCGTGAAGCCGCTGACCGCGTACTAGGCCAGCGCCCCTACCGGGTACAGCTAATGGGTGGTGCGGCCCTACACCTGGGCAACATTGCTGAGATGAAAACCGGTGAAGGTAAAACCCTAGTTGCCGCTTTGCCCTCCTACCTGCGCGCACTAACCGGCAAGGGCGTGCACGTGGTTACCGTCAACGACTTCTTGGCCGAGTACCAGTCTGACCTAATGGGGCGTGTGCACCGCTTCCTAGGCTTGACCACCGGTTGTGTGCTTGCTGGTCAGGACCCATCTGAGCGCCGCAAGCAGTATGACTGCGACATCACTTACGGCACCAACAACGAGATGGGCTTCGACTACCTGCGCGACAATATGGCCCAGCGCCCTGAGGACATGGTCCAGCGCGGGCACAACTTCGTGATTGTTGACGAGGTTGACTCCATTCTTATTGACGAGGCCCGTACCCCGCTGATTATTTCTGGTCCTGCCGACGGCGATAACAACAAGTGGTACCGCGAGTTCGCTGAGATAGCTAACTTGCTAAAGCCCGTCAAGGACTATGAGGTAGACGAGAAGAAGCGCACCGTGGGTATTTTGGCCCCCGGTATTGAAAAGATCGAGGACCGTCTAGGTATCGACAACCTCTACGAAGCCGGCAACACGGCCCTGATCGGTTTCCTCAACAACGCCATCCGCGCCAAAGAACTGTTTAAGCGCGACCGGGACTACATTGTTGCCGACGGCGAAGTGCTGATTGTTGATGAGCACACCGGTCGCGTTTTGGCTGGGCGCCGCTACAACGAAGGTCTACACCAGGCTATTGAAGCCAAGGAAGGTGTAGAGATTAAGAGTGAAAACCAGACTCTAGCCACCATTACCTTGCAGAACTACTTCCGTTTGTATCCGGAAGGTTCGCGCTCAGGCATGACCGGTACGGCCGAAACTGAGGCCGCAGAATTCGCTGGTACTTACAAGATCGGCGTCGTGCCCATCCCCACTAACAAGCCCATGATCCGCAAGGATCAGCCGGACCTGGTGTACAAGTCAGTTAAGTCCAAGCTGAACGCGGTAGTTGACGATATTGAAGAGCGTCACGACGCCGGCCAGCCAGTTTTGGTGGGTACCACCAGTGTGGAAAAGAGCGAGGAGCTCTCGGCGCTGCTGCGTGAGCGTCGCATCCCCCACGAGGTACTAAACGCTAAACAGCACGCCCGCGAGGCCGCCGTCGTGGCCATGGCTGGACGTAAAGGTGCGGTAACCGTAGCCACCAACATGGCTGGTCGTGGTACCGACATTATGCTGGGTGGTAACGCTGAGTTCATTGCCGTGGCCTCCCTGAAGGAAGCCGGCCTGGACCCCATCGACACCCCCGACGAGTACGAAAAGGCCTGGCCGGCCGCCCTGAAGGCAGCCAAGGAAGCCGTCTCGGTGGAGCACGACGAGGTGGTGGAGCTTGGCGGTCTGTACGTGCTGGGCACCGAACGCCACGAGTCGCGCCGTATCGACAACCAGCTGCGTGGTCGTAGTGGCCGTCAGGGTGACCCCGGTGAGAGCCGCTTCTACCTGTCCATGCAGGACGATCTGATGCGCACCTACGCCACCGGTTTAGCTCAGCAGATCATCTCCTCGGACCGTTACCCCGACGACGTGCCGCTGGAATCTAAGATGATCACCCGCAACATCGCCTCCTACCAGCGTCAGCTAGAAGCACGTAACTTTGAGATCCGTAAAAACGTGCTTAAGTACGACGACGTGCTCACCGAGCAGCGTCAAAAGGTTTACGACGAGCGTCGCATGGTGCTGCAGGGTGAGGACCTAGAACCCCATATCAAGGCTTTCCGTGAGCGCGTAATTGCCAACGTGGTGGCGCAGCGCACCGCCGAGGGCCGCAGCGACCAGTGGGACCTGGACCAGCTGTGGAAGGACCTGTCCACTGTCTACCCGATGGGCTTGACCGTGGATGAGGTGGTCGACGGCGTAGGCGGCCTGGACGCCCTGACCAGTGAACGCCTAGCTGAAGAGCTCACTGAGGACATGGCGGTGGCCTATGAGGACGCTGAAGCTAACCTGTCCGCTAACGAGCTAGCTTTGGCGCAGCTGGGTGAAGAGCCCATGCGCACCCTGGAGCGTCGCCTGCTGCTGGCTGTGGTGGACCAGCACTGGCGCGAGCACCTGTACGAAATGGACTACCTCAAGGAAGGTATTGGCCTGCGGGCCATGGCCCAGCGCGACCCGTTGGTTGAATACGCCAACGAGGGCGCCCACATGTTCAAGGCCATGATGGACGCCATTCGTGAAGACACGATTGAGCAGATCTTCGCTTACTGCGCCCGCTTCGAGGCCCAGGCTAAGCAGGTTGCCCGTGAAGCCGCCCAGGCCCGCGAGCAGGCCTCGATTATGGGGGACACCGGCCGTAAGGCCCTGTCCACCGGGGTGACCTACTCCGACGCCGACACTCAAGGCAGTGACAATCAGGGTAACCGCGCTGAGCGTCGTCGTCGCTCCAACAAGAAGCGCCGTCGCCGCTGAGCAGGTGTCTGGGGTAGGTGAGCGGGTGCTTGTGGTAGCTGAGCAGGCCGCACAGCCGCAAAGCACCCAAGAATTTATAAAGCACCCAAGAAGCCATTAGCCCATGTGCAGGTAGGTCATCACCCAGTGCCCATGGCGCAACTGGATCTGGCAGGCACAGGCGTGGATGCGCCCATCGTGGGAGAGCAGCACGCTAACTTCCCAACCACTGGCACTGGCCTGGGCCCGCACCGCATATAGGTAGGGGATCCGGGCTGGCTTGCCGCCCTGGCAACGCACGGCCACCTGCGCGCGGCGGCTGAGGGCGTCGTACAGCTCCGGGGTGAGCCAGCGAGCTAAATGCTGCGGCTGGCGCATCCCGTGCATGATTTCCCAGGCGTAAACGGCTACCGTTCCTGCCCAGCGCCCCGGATCAGGCAGTTGTTGGCTTTGAGGCTGGCTTTGTCGCCGAGTTTGGGACTGGTGATTTTGGGGTTGGCGGCTTTGCTGTGGGCTGGGAGAACCAGGGCCGACGGCGCCGCTTGCCTGGCGCTGCGACTTGCTTGCCTGGCGCTGTGGGCTGCGGCTGGAGGCTGCTGCAGTTTGGCGCCTTTGGGAGGCTTGCTGGCGTGCGTTAGGGGCATAACTGGAGGCATAAAGCGTGCTCATGGCTAGCCCTTAGTGGGAATCGTCAGTGCTAGGCCGGGGCGAATCAAATCTGGATTAGCCCCGATAAGCGCCGCATTGGCCGCAAAAATCTGTTTAGACAGCTGAGCTACCTGCCCGTTGGTGGGGGAGGGTACCCCATTTTGCTGCAACCACTGGAGGGAAATAGACCATAGGCTCTCTCCAGCTAAAACCAGGTGCTGGCGAATCACCGGGGCGGGTTTAGCGTCTGGAGCCGGCACACAAGTGCCTGAGCGCTGTGCGCTACCCGGCTTGAGGCTGCCGCTCTTGGGCTTGGCCTTCGAGTTTGGAGATTTGGCTCCCGGACTAACCGCCGGGGTTTTAGATCCAGGCCCGCCAGCGCGCGGATGAGCACTAGAGCGGCTGGGACTGGCTGAAGGCCGCGCGCTAGGCCGGGGTGAGGCACTAGCGCTTGCACTAGCCCTGGCTCGCGCGCTGGCGTGGCTAGTAGGCGAGGCGCTGGCTCGGCTAGTGGGTGCGTTGCTAGCGTGCGGGCTCCTGGATGGGGAGCTTGCTGTGGCCGGGGCGCTCGCTTTAGCTGAAGCGCTGGGCCTGGCTGAAGCACTCGCGCTCGCGGTGACGCTAGGGGAGGGGGCTGGGCCGTGCGCACCCCAACCCAGATTGTCGTCATTAGCGCTGGCCGGGGCACAGCTAAGGGCAATAATGGTAGCCCCAGCGGCCAGTTTGCGCACCAAAGGCGCACTGTGACGCAAATTCAAAGTGCGGTGAGTGCAAGCACTTAGCAACACCCATATGGCCCCAAGCGCGTGCCAGGCTACCAGTACGGCGCCGGCCCCAGCGGCCAGGCCAGCCAGCGCAGTGCTGACATCCGCCATCGACCATAGCGACAAATACTGCAAAGACAAGGGCCTGAGCAAAGCCACGGCGGCTGCTATCAGCAAGACGCTCAGCGCTGTGCCGAGCCAGGCAACTAGGTGAAGACCTAGCCAACATTTTAGGCTCTTAGACATCGGTACACCTTCTTTGGTGAGGAGTAATGATGTTTAATTATGTTTTGCTGAAAGTGTCCTGTCAATAGCAAATGTGACTTTGGTTATGGCAATCTTGAATCATGCACTTAGAGAGCCTGCTAGCGGATCTAGATAGCCAGTTTGAGCAGTACGAACGCTCTGCCCGGGCAGCTCAGGCCTGGGAGCTAGCTGAGGCTGAAGCTGGCAGAACTGCGCTGGTAGATCGCCTGCGGGCGGTGGAAGGCGGTGCGCTTAGCGTGACCACCCGCACCGGGCGGGTAGTTAGCGGAAAGCTGCTGCAAGCGCGCCAAGAATTTTTGTTACTGCTCGCCGCTGACTCCAGTCAGATGCTGGTGCCAATGGGGGCAGTGGTTAGTGTGCGGGGCGTGGGGCGCCAGTTAGAGACGACGTCGTCGCAGCGGGTTAGCTACACGGTTGCGGCAGTTTTACGCCAGATCATGCGAACTAAACGACCGGCCAGATTCAATACGGCGGCGGGTGACATCACTGGAAGAATCATCCGCGTCGGTGCGGATCATGTGGACGTACTGAGTATGGATAAGCGTGACTTATCGGATCGGGTCACGCTTATCCTGTCAGCAATCGAAGTTGTGACCAGTATTTAGCCGCAAGCGGCTAATATTTAGGTCGTGCGGCCACTATCGCTACCCGAAACCGGGTGCTAGCGATAGTGCTTAGAGGTCTAATCCACCTTCGGATACGGCCTCGCGGGTGTGCGCATACTGCTTGTCGATGTAGTCTTCGAGTGCAGCTACTTCAATGCGCCATAGACCGCGAGCGCCAACCTGAATAGCGGGTAGCTCTCCGGTGCGGATAAGTGAACGGACGGCCTGGGCGGAAATCGATAACTGCTCGGCGACGTCGGCGATAGATAAAAATCGAGGTGCCATGACCTAATAATGTCACGGGTTAGCCCAGATGCAAACTGGCTAGGTGAGATTGTGAAAACTTCGTGGCTGCTCAGAATTTCTCTTAGGATAGGCAGTTAGCTGGACGACCTGGGGATTTTTACCAAGGGGTGCGCATATGTCTGAATTGAATCAACCAAATAGATATGAGGCTCGACAGCATCAAAGTGATGGTGCTGCGAGCATTGATGCTTGGCGTTGGAGGCGCCCAACTTGGCGTGATCCTAGGCTTTTTATTGGAATAGTGCTGGTCATCGTGTCTATGGTAGCCGGTTCCGTACTAATCGATAGAGCCACTAGCACGCAGCAAGTATGGGCTTTGAGTCAGGATGTAGCCCCAGGAACTGCTCTAAAAGCTGGAAAAAACCTGAAATTAGTCTCAGTGAATCTTGGGAGCGCAAGTAGCGCTTATGTGCAACAAAAGCAACTTAAAGCTGACACATATGCGCAACGTTCATTACACTCAGGAGAGTTATTGCCAGCCGATGCCACCAGCCAGCAAAGCAAGTTGAATATGCGCTCAATTGTGGTGCAAAGCAGTGGTCAGCTTTTAAATAGCATTCGGGTTGGCGATACCGTGGAGCTGTGGCAGCTGCCTTCTAGAAACGTAGCGGCTGTAGCACCCACGCCGTCGGCAACTAAAGCGCCTAGCACCAATGGGGCTAGGCGCGTGGCCCAAGGACTGATAGTGGACGCAATCGGAGGCGATCAAAACGCCATCGTCGCAGATAAAAGCACCAGCGTGCGTGTGCTGGTACCGGCTGAACAAGTTGAGCCCGTGCTCACCGCAGTCGGCTCCGGTGCCGGCTTGGTGCTGGTGAACACGGGGTCTGAGCAATGAGAACAGCCGTATTACTAGCTCTGTGGGATGACGATTCCACGCTTTTGCGACAAATTGACGCTGAGCGTGACCTGTATGTTTCGCGCCGCTGTGCAGATATAAGTGAGCTTTTGGCCGATGCTGCCGTGGGACTAGGGCAGCTGGCCATTATCGATGAACAGCTTGACGGCCTAGACCGCACGGTTATCGCCACTTTGAACTCTTATGGCGTGCCCGCGATTGTGTTGACCCGCAATGACGGGGTGCGCTGGCATGATTTGGGGGCTTGGGTGGCTCCCTGGCCAGGTTCACCCCAGCGCGTGGTTGCTGAAATTTCGCGGGTTTTGGCTGCCGGCACGGTTTCGCCCCAGCCCACTGCTGCCGCCAGTTTGGGCGATGAGCTTTTTGGGCTGTCACCTACGGCAGTTGACGACGGCGCCCTGGGCCTGTCTGCGCCGCGTCCTGCGGCTTTTAATCCTTTAGATGTCCCCTTATCGACGACGACGACGGATGGGGCCAGTTCTCCTTTGTTCGACGCCGTCGCGCAAAGTCAGGCTTCGGCCTCAAGTCCGCCGCCCGCGCCGCCGGGACAGTTGCCGCCCCCGCCGCTTGCGCCAGAACAAGCGGCGTTTACCGGGTCAGCTGAGCTTCCGACACCTAGTGGGCAGCTTGATCCGGCTTTGGCATTGCCGTTGCCGCCAGCTCCAAGCTTTGCGGCGCCGGTAAGCACTGATTTGCCTGTGGTGCAGGGCGAGGAGTCGGCGGCCAGCTCGGACTTACTTTCGGCTAGCTCTGCTTTTTCGGCCGCAGAATCTACGGCTGCTTCGCAAAGCCCGGCGGATATCACCGCTGCGCAGCCAGCCACCCGCATGGGGCGTCGTCGGGCCCGCCGTGCCAGCCATGCCGCCAGCCCGGCTACTCCAAGCCAAGGCAGCGTGGCCAGCTACTTCACTACGGCTGGTCAGGATCAAGGCGGCAAGACTCAAGCTAGCGCTGCGGGAGCTGAAGCTAGCGCTGCGGGAGCTAAAGCTAATGTTGCGCAGGCTGGGCAGGCACAGCAGCTAAGCGACTTGAATATAGACGCTGTCAACTCGCCTGCTTCGGGTGAGCAGTCCAGTGTTGATTCGCCACCGCTGCCTGAGGGGGTGTTAGCTGCCCGCGTGCTACCGCAGTCGGTTCAACCAGTTAAGCGCCGCAGTGTACGCCGCTCCCAAGCGGCCCGTCCCACCGCGCCGACTGGACCTGTCGCAGCTAATCAAGCCGGCGGGATAGAAACCTCGCCTTTTGCTCCGCCGCAGCAGCGCGGCGTGGCTAGCTCAGATTTAGCAGGTTCTGGTTTCTCAGCTGCTACTGGCATGTCTGCTGCTTCAGCTGGGCCGCTGGCTTCGGCTGCCTCCTTTGCTTCAGCAGCCTCAGCTGCGCCTTATGGCTCGGCTGCTTCTGCCGCCCCCTATGGTTCGGCGGCGTCGGCGGCGCCTTATGCTTCAGCAGCCTCGGCTGCAATGCCTTCTGCGGCTTCAGCTGCTGGCGGGCCCTGGTCAGCGATGTCAGCTGCAGGCACTGGTTGGTCGGCGACTTCAGCGCCCTTCGCGGCTTCAGCAGCGGCACCTGGCGGCCCTATGCCGGTACAGACTCAGGTGTTGGCACCTGGCCAAATTAACGGCTACCAAAATCCACCTGGCGCTAATAATGGGGCTGCTCAGCCTCCGCGTCGTAAAGGCTTACGTGCCTTTTTGGCACGTAAAACCGGTGCAAATACACCTAGTGCAGGTAGGCCGGTAGTTGCTGGCCCTGCTGGTGTGCCTGGTGCTATCCCTGGTGGCGCACCCGGCGGCGCACGTGGCGTGCCTGGCGCCATTGCTGGCGGTGGAGTTGTTGGCGCTGGCGGCCCTGGTATGCCCGCTCCCGCCATGGCTGCGCGCCCGGCTGTAGCTCCAGGCGTAGCTGCTATGACCCCAGCCATGCCCGCCGCTGTAGGTGCTCCCGGTGCTGCGCCGATTGTCGGAGCGGCTCCTGGCGCAGGCAGTGTTCCTGGCACTACGCCGAGTGCTGGCAGGCCTGTAATGCCTGGCGCTGTTCCCGGTGCTGTTCCCGGTGCTGCGCCGATTGCCGGAGCGACTTATGGTGCTGGTGGTGCTTCCATTACTGCGCCTGGTGTTGGTGGCCCCACTATGCCTGGAGCCCCTGGCTCTGTGATGCCTGGCGGCCAGGGGGCTTATGCTCCCAATGGCCAGCGCGGCGCCAATACCCCAGCCGGGGGAGGGGCGCCTACGCGCCGCTCACGGCGGGCAGCTTTTTCAGCAGCCAGCGCGGCCGGGGCTGAAGCGACGGGGGCTGAAAGTCCCTTAGCTGCGCCGTCGTCGCAAAATAACGCGGCCCCACTAAACGCAGCCGCAACCACCCACTCAGCGCAGCCTGAAGTAAAGCTCGGCTGGCCGGTCACCGCCGGAACCCCCTCAAGCCCGGCCACCAGCGCTTTTGCACCAGCCTCACATCGCGAAGAAATTGACGCTGCAGGCAAGCCTCAAATCGGCAAAATCATTGCAGTTTGGGGCACCCACGGGGCGCCTGGGCGCTCCACCTTGGCACTGGCATTGGCTGCCTACCTAAACGAGCAGGGCAGCACCATTTTGGTTGACTGCGACATCAACGCTCCCGCACAGGTACAGCTGCTGGGACTGCCTGAAGACTCCTCTGGCCTGGCTAGTGCCGCACGCCTGGCCACCCACGGCGAGCTCGACTCCACTCGGCTGGTACAAACCTTGCTCAGCGCTAAAGCTGACCTGCAGGTACTAACCGGGCTGGGACGCTCAGGACGCTGGCGTGAACTGCCAGTAGCCTCCATGAATAAGGTCTGGGAAGTTTGCCGCCACACCGCTGAATACACGGTGGTGGACTTAAGCGGTGGGCTGGAAGAAGAACGGGTAGAAGACTTCGCCATGGAACCCGACCATGACGCCGTCGCCGCCGCCCTACTTGAACAAGCGGACCTGACCTTGATTGTGGGCGCGGCCGACCCAGTAGGTATTAGGCGCCTAATCCAGCTGCTCAACTCCAACCGTCAAGCAGTTGGTGGACGCAGCCAGGTGGTAGTTAACCGAGTACGCTCAAGCACCGCCGGGGCCGACCCCAACACCGCTATCGGCAGCGTACTTGCCCGCTACACCAGCGCTTCAGACATTGTCTACGTGCCGGCAGACTATCGCCTATTCGATAAGGCCCTGATGCAAGCCCAGCCGGTGGCAGTGGTGGAAAGCCGCAGCGCGGCCGCCAAATCCATTGCCAAACTGGCCAAACTAGTGATGACCCAGCTGGCTTAAGCGGCCAGCTTTGGCGAGGCGCTAGCGCTTTAGTTCCGGTTAGGCCGTTAAACTAAACGTTATGCGCGTATATCTACCTGCCACAGTGGCGGACCTTTCCGCCCCGGCCATCACCTCCCGCCAGGCCCACGCCGCCACCGCCTCACTGGCTGCGGCGCTACCTGACGAAGACGAGGAAGGCCTGGAAGTGTCGGCCTGCCTGTGCGCAGCCGACTCCTCAGTAATTGCCATCTCTGAGCAAGATGAGGCGCAAAAACGCTACCGTCGCGTAGTAATTGCTGCTGACGTGGAGCGTGAGAACCTGCGTGAATTAGAGGTCGACGACGAAACCCTACCTGGCACTGTCCAGGTGCTGGTGGATGTGCCCTGGGATGACGTGGCCGCAGTATTGGCAGATGAAGATCAAGCCAGCGCGGATGTAAAACTAGCAGCCGAAGGCGACGAGGAAGCTTTTGAACGCAGCGCTGACGCCGATCTGCTCTGGTTCGACGTGTGTGAAGTGGCGGTACTGGCCAAAAACTGGTCCTAAACTCGCGCGCAGGCCCTAAACACGCGTGCAAGCTTGGGGCCACGCCAGACTTGCCAGCGGCGAGGGCGCGCACCTAAACCCGTGTGCACAGGGTAGAGCCACCGCCAAGCAGAGGACGCACCTCAACGGCGGCGGGGATAGCACGCTTTAGCTCGCTAACGTGAGAAACAATCCCCACCACGCGCCCGCCTGAATGCAAAGCGCCAAGCACATCCATAACCTCAGCCAGCGTGCCCTCATCAAGGGAACCAAAACCCTCATCAATAAACAGGGTGTTCATCTCGATACCCCCATTTTGGGTGGCCACCACATCAGCCAAAGCTAGGGCTAAAGCCAAAGACACATAGAAACTCTCGCCGCCCGAAAGCGTACGTGGAGAGCGGGTAGTGCCACTTAAATGGTCAACCACCGCCAGGCCCAAGCCCTGCTTCTGCTGGCGAGTGTCTTCCTCACTATCAACATTAATCAGCTCATAGCGGCCCGCCCCAATCACTCCCAGGCGTTCATTGGCGAACACTAACACCTGGCGGAAATGGGCCTGCAATACCCAAGCAGACAGTGTCAAGCGGGCCTGGTTGTCGCCATTGGCGGCGCTAGCCAAAGCCAATAGTTGAGCATCCTTATCGCTGGCCTTACTACGGCGAGCCAAAAGCTCATTTAGCTTGGCTAACTGCGCATTTACCTGCCCGGCAAACGCCTGCCAGGTACTGGCGTAGGTTTGGCACGCTTGCGTTTTAGCCTGAGCCTGCTCTAGCTGGAGCCGGGTTTGCTCTAGCGGGGGAGAAGTCAGCTCAATTCCTTCAAGCTCAGCCAAAGCCGCCTGGTTAATGGATAAGGATTTTTCGTAGCTGGCTGAGGTAGCTTTCAAAGCGGCCAAATCTAGCCCGGCAAAAGCCTGACAGGCCTGCGCATAGCCGTCCTGGACGTTAGCGACGCTGGTGTCTTGGGCTGGCTCTGCTTGGGTTGGCTCTGTCTCGGCCGGGTCTGTAGGGGCAGGGGCCGCCGGTTTAGCGCTGTGATCAGCAAAGTTGGCGCTGGCCTGGGCCCATTGCGCGGCGAAACTGTCAGCGGCCTGCTGCGCGCGCTTTTGACATTGGTCTAGCTCCTGGGCGGCGTTAGCCAACTGCTCAAGGGCGGCGGCCAACTGGCTCAAATACTCAACCTTTGCGGCCACGCTCTCAAAGCCCTCACAGCTTAGCGAAGCCGCATCGGCGTCAATCTTTTCACCCAACAACTGGATCTCTTTAGCGTCACCAGCCAGGCGAGCCTGGGCCGTCTGATTATCTGCCCGCAGGGCCTCAAGCTGCGCATTTAGCTCGGCAATGTGCGTCTTACAGCTGCTTGCCTGCTCGCTAGCCTGCTTGGCCGCCGCCAGAGTCGCTTTAGCTTCCTGTAACTGCTCACGGGCCTGGGCTGGGCTTAGTTGGCAAGGTTGCGCCTCAAGCTGGGCAGCCAGTTTCGTTACCTTTTCACTAGCCTGCGAAAGCTCCTCTTGAGCCTCGTTAACTTCCTCAAGGGCCTGATCTAGCTGGTCTTGGCTGATGTTTTCGCCGCCCTGGGTGGCCGGGGCCGGGTGCTCGGTGGCGCCGCAGACTGGGCAAGGCTCGCCAGCAACCAAATTTTGCGCCAAGTTCAGGGCCGACTGGCTTAGCCACTGCTCCAACATGTGCTTGTGGCTCTGGCTAGCCTGCTTTAACTCCAGCGCCACGAGCTGTTGAAGTTTGCGTGCCCGCTGATGATCTTTGACTAGCTGCTCATGGTCTTTAGCTAGTTTCAGGGTCTGGGTGGCTTGCTCCTGGGCCAGCTGGGCAGCGGGTAAGGTGGCGGCCTGCTCGTTTAGCTGCTCCAAAAGCTCCTGCTTGGAGGCAATCTGGGTGGGCAGCTGATTTTCGCGTTCGCGTCCCTGGGCTAGTTTGGCACTGGCGCTTTCGTGGGCCTGGGTTTTGGTCTGTAAATCACGACGCCGCCCGGCCAGCCCCGCCTCCAATTCCACCTGCGGGTTTAGGGCTGCCACCTGGGCGGTTAGCTGCACACTTAAAGCCTGGGCACCTCGGTAATCTAAAGGCTGTAAAACAGCTTGCGCGCGCTCATCTGACTCCAGCTGCTCAAGCGCCAGAGCCTGGCTTAGCTGGCGCTGCGCTACAGCTTGCTGGGCTTGGGCCCGTTTTAGCTGCTCATGCCAAGGCTTTAAATCAGATAGAGCCTGTAAGGCCTGAATTTGGGCTAGGCGCTGCCTCTGTGCAGGCCCCTGAGCCACTAGCTGCTCATGCTCTTTAGTAAGCGCCAAATAGCGTTCTTGGCGGGCCGCTAAATCACGCTGAGAAGCAAATTCGCTGCGTAATTTATCTTCCTGCTCTCTAAGCGCGCTCACCTCCAAATTGGCGCAGCGCTGGTTGTGCTCCAGCCAAGGCGTAAGCGGCTCAAAACGGCTGGTCCACGCGGTTTCTAGCGGGTCAAACTCGCAGTCAACTTCCGGCACCGGCTCGTAGACCAGGCAGCGCGCCGGGTCTAACTGAGGCGCCTCATCTAACAGCGAGGCCAACACCCCCAAATTGGCGCGCAAGGTAGCGTCTAAAGCTTCCTGATTCTTTTTGACCTTACGGGCACGCTCAACTAGATCAAGCTGCAAATCTTCAAAAATCGCGGTGCCAAATAGCTCTTGCAGCAGATCCTGGCGGTCTTTTGAAGTTGAACGCAAAAACTGGGCGAACTTACCTTGCGGTAAAACCACGGTTTGGGTGAATTGCTCACGACTTAGGCCCACAATGCGGGTTATTTCAGTGCCGACGTCGCTGGTCTTAGTAAGTGGCTCACTTACTTCCCGCAGCTGCTCATCTAGCTTAAATAGCCATGCCTTAGCGTTTTGTTTAGTGACGCCTTTACCGTTTTTCTTAACCCGCTCATAGGCTGGTTGGCGACGCACCTTATAGTTACCCGAGGAGGTAGAAAAAATCAGCTCCACCTCAGTTTTAGCCTGCTCACTGGCATAGCGTGAACGGATCCGGCTATCGGAAGAATCCCTACCGCCAGAAACCTTTCCATAAAGAGCAAACACAATTGCATCAATAATAGTTGATTTACCCGCCCCGGTAGGGCCAGAGAGTAGGAACCGGCCGGCGTCGCTAAAAGCCTCAAAATCAATAACTTCGTGGCCTGGAAATGGCCCCACCGCATCCATCGTTAGCCGCAAAATGCGCATCAGTGCGCCTCCTTAACAACTTTTTCATAGCTGCTACGCAAAATCTGGAGCTGGTAGGGATTTAACTCAATACCCATCTCATCCATAAAACCTTGGCTTAACTGCAAGGGGGAAAGCGTGTTGTCGCGGTTAAGGCGTGGGGAGTCAATTTGCTGGGGCAAATCTGTTTGCTCAAACACGCACAAGCCCTTAAAACGCTGCTTGAGTTGAGCTAAAGCCTGCGGTGGACGCGCTCCAGCCATGCGCACCCGCAGCCAATGCTCACTGTAGTTATCAAAATCGGGTCCCATTAGCTGCTCAAAAGTGCCGCTAATAGTGGCAATAGGTTGGAAGCTGGGCACAGCCACCCGCTCCAAGCTAACTAGTCCGGCGTCGTCAAACTCAGCGATAACAGAAGACTTTTCAAACTCAGCCTCCCCAAAAGACAAGGGCACAGGTGAACCGCTATAGACCAGTCGCGCCGGTGGGCGGGCAGAGTCTAAGTCACCTAAAGCTATCTCCTGGGGGCGATGCAAATGCCCCAAAGCCGCATAGGCCAGGCCCGGTACCTGGGTAAAAAGCTCGCTAGGCACGCTATCAACCCCACCCACGCGAATATCGCGTTCAGACTGGCTAGCTTGGCCGCCCACCACAAAAGCATGGGCCATCACCAACACCGGTGTTTTCGGCTTATGCGCCGCCAAATCCGCCTGCACCAGGCGCAACGCTGCGCCCACCGCCGCCTCATGGGAGCGCGCCAGCATCTGCCAAGTTTGCGGATGCTCCTCGCCCTCAGCCCACACCTGCTCACCCAAAAGCCGCAAGTGAGGGGGCAAAGTGACCCGGGCGGCGTCGGGATCAAGATAAGGCAGGGGATAAACCCGCAAACCAACCCGGCCACTGGCGTCAGGAAAGTCATAGCCGCGACCACAATTTTCAATCCGGGCCCCAATAGTTAGGCGCTCATTTAGCTGCTCAGCGTTGAAGCCTAAACGAATATCACTGTCGTGGTTACCGGCAGTTAACACCACGCGGGTCAGCTCAGTTAGCCGCCTAAACGCCTCATCAGCCAGGGCTACCGACTGGGTGGGGGCAACCGCGCGGTCAAAAACATCCCCAGATAGCACCACCAAATCAATTTTTTGGTCTTTAACCACCTCAATGAGGTGATCCAAAAAAGCGCTGTGGATCTCATGCAGATCATGGCCGTGGAAGAAACGGCCCAGGTGCCAGTCGGAAGTGTGCAACACGCGCATAAGCAAAGTGTGCCACTTGCGGCCCATCTAGGCCGACAATTTGCCTGTCGACCCGTTAGACTTGAGCAGTGGCCATTGACTTTTCAGCTGAAATTGAGCGACTAGAACACACCTACTCTTCCATCGCAGCAGTAACCGACCCGCAAGCACTGCGGGTACGTATCGACGAATTAAGCGAAAAAGCTGCCGCCCCAGACCTTTGGGATGACCCCGAGGCGGCCCAGGTGGTCACCAGCGCCCTGTCCCACGCCCAGGCTGAACTGGCGCGCGTGGAGAAGCTGGGCGAGCGCATTGAAGACCTACAAGCCATGGTGGAGCTAGCTGAGGAGGAAGAAGGCGACGAGCGCGAGGCTATCCTCGACGAGGCCGGCGCTGACCTGGAAGCTATCTCCAAAGACCTGGCAGATCTGGAAATCCGCACCCTACTTTCGGGCGAATACGATCAGCGCGACGCCGTAGTAACTATCCGTTCAGGTGCCGGCGGTGTGGATGCGGCAGACTTCGCCCAGATGCTGCTACGCATGTACTTGCGTTGGGCTGAACGCCACGAATACCCGGTTAAAGTGCTGGACACCTCCTACGCTGAAGAAGCTGGTCTAAAGTCGGTTACCTTCGAGGTACACGCCCCCTACGCTTACGGCACGCTTTCGGTTGAGGGCGGCACCCACCGCCTGGTGCGTATCAGCCCCTTCGATAACCAGGGCAGGCGTCAGACTTCATTTGCGGCGGTTGAGGTTATTCCTCTGATTGAATCCACCGACCACATTGAAATTCCCGAAACCGACATCCGCATTGATGTCTTCCGCTCCTCAGGCCCGGGTGGTCAGAGCGTTAACACCACCGACTCGGCTGTGCGCATCACCCACTTGCCCACCGGCCTGGTGGTGTCCATGCAGGATGAAAAATCCCAGATCCAAAACCGCGCCGCCGCCATGCGCGTGCTGCAGTCGCGCCTGCTGCTGCTAAAGCAGCAGGAAGAAGACGCCAAGAAGAAGGAACTGGCTGGCGACGTTAAGGCGTCCTGGGGGGACCAGATGCGCTCCTACGTGCTCAACCCCTACCAGATGGTTAAGGACCTGCGTACTAGCTACGAGGTGGGTAATCCTGAATCTGTGTTCGACGGCGACATTGACGGTTTCATCGACGCTGGCATCCGCTGGCGCAAGCAGCAAGAAAGCGCCGAGTAAGCGTCAGGAGCAAGAAGGCGCTGAGTACAAGAAAGCGCCGAGTAAAAGCGCCAAATAAAACGCTAGTGGCCAGCCGGTTTAAACCGGCTGGCCACGACTTTTTGGTGGTGCTTTAGGCGCGACTTTTTAGGGGTGCTTTAGGTACGACTTTTTGGGGGCGGTTTAGGCGCGCACCCAGGTTTTTACGCGCCAGCGGGCATCGCCGCTAGGCGGACGCCAATGGCTGTCGCTAGCGCCAGCTTCTAGGCGGAAACGTGAATAATCCACTTGGGGAGCTAAGGTTAATTGGCGTCCATGCAATGGTCCCAGCTTGGCGCGGGCATCTAGCTCCAGCTCGCTAATCACCAGCACATCAGCCAGGTCGCTATCTAAAGCCAGCTGATACACCTGGGCTCCACCTACCACCCAAACCCTTGGGAAAGTACGGTAAATACCCTCACGCGAATCTGGGCCCAGGCCCGCGCCAGCCAACTGCAAAGCTTCATCTAGGGTGGATGCGCAGGTGGGTCCATCCACGCCCCGGCGGGTAAGCACTACGCAGTTACGTCCAGGCAGGGCCCCACCTAGCGAATGCCAGGTGCGCGAACCCATAACTACGCCGCAACCCATGGTGGCGGCCCGAAAATGCTTGAAATCAGCTGGCACTCGCCAGGCCATGTCACCGTCAACCCCAAGCACGCCGTCGTCAGACTGGGCCCAAATCAGCCCTACGCGCCCCAAAGCCGGAGACAAAGCCGGCGCCGTCGTGGTTGCCTGCGCCGTAGCAACTACACCGCTCACACCGCTACCGGAGCCTTAATCGTGGGGTGGTGACGGTAGCCATCAGAAGCATCAATGTCATCCATCTGATAGCTATCAATCGAATCAGCCGGGCGCAAATGCAAAGTGGGGAAGCTATAAGCCTGCGGCACCCGGCTAAGCTGCGTGCGCACCTGCTCCAAGTGGTTCAAATAAATGTGGCAGTCCCCGCCAGTCCACACCAGCTCACCGGGCTGCAAACCAGTTTGCTGCGCCAACATATGCACCAGCAGCGCATAAGAAGCAATATTGAACGGCACCCCTAAGAATAGGTCGGCGCTGCGCTGATAAATCTGCAAAGACAGCTTGCCGTCGGCCACATAGCACTGGAAGAAAGCGTGACAAGGCGCCAGCGCCATATCCTGCAAAGCCCCCACATTCCAGGCCGAAACAATCATCCGGCGCGAATCAGGGTTAGCCCGCAAATCCGCAACTAGCTGCGCAATCTGGTCATAGGTGGCCCCGTCAGCACCCTGCCAGCTACGCCACTGGTGCCCATAAACCGGCCCCAGTTCACCGGCGGCGTCGGCCCACTCATCCCAAATAGTGATGCCGCGCTCTTGCAACCAACGCACATTAGTATCGCCACGCAAAAACCACAGCAGCTCACCCTTAACCGCCTTCATAGCCACAAACTTGGTGGTAATACGCGGAAAACCCTTACTTAGGTCATAGCGCAACTGGCGGCCAAAAACACTGAGCGTGCCCGTACCGGTGCGATCAGATTTACGGGCACCACTGGTGAGCACCTCAGCTAAAAGCTCCTCATAGGCCACATCCACGCCTTCAGGCGCGGTCAGTCCCATAGCTTCCAAAAAGGGGTAGCTCATATGTCTATAACCTTACTTTCGTCTAAGTCCAGGTCTGCAACTTTGGGGGAGGAAACTAGATCCGCAGCATGATCCTGCATCGCCACCTGGGTGGACTCAATCACCTGCCGGGCCAGGGAACGTCCACCCCACCAGCCCACAGCCGCGCCAATCCCCAGGGGAGCCAGGCGCCCAGCAGCCACGCCCAAAACCTTACGCCCGGCATACTTAGCGGCGCGAGTAGCCAGTTTGGCGTTAACCGTACGTACCGTGGAAATAGGCAGGGTGTTAACCAGCTGCCCCACCCACACCAGAGACTGCATCCCCAGCTGACCCTCAATAATTTCCTGGCCCTCCTTGCCCAACAGAGCGCTGAGCAGCAGGGTACGACGGCGCTCGCGGTCTACCACGGAAATGCCCTGCAGCTGGGCTACGGTGAGCACATAGTAGGCGGCTTGCACGAAAAATGCGGCGGTTTGGGCCGTGGTTAGGCCCGCTGCCGTAATGGTGCCAACTGAAGGCAGAGCGGCGGCGGTACCTACCGCCCCGCTAGATAGCGAAACGTCACGCACTAGGGCACGCCCAGCTAATTCCACCAGTTCCTCAGTGGTGGCGTGGGGGTGTTGGGCCCGCATACGCTCGGCGCGCACAACCACCCGGTCTGCCGGAATGGATAGGGCCTTATCTAGTGCAGTTTCAAACTTGCTAGGTTCTAGGGACAAGCCCCCGCTCCCTTCAGTTAGTGGTTAATTTAGGCGATAGGGGTGCCGTTGAGGCGGGTGGTTACGGGGGCGCCGTGCTCTACCGTGTGGCCTACCGTGCAGTAACGGTCAATGGCTACATCCACGCGTTCACGCAGCTTGGCTAGTTGGTTTTCGTCTAGGCCGGCTAGGGCTGCGTCAATGTCGACGACGAAGGACTCGTAGCGCTCTTCCGCATCGTTTTTGACTGCGGTGGCCACGGCGGTCAGTTGACCGTCTTGCCCCAGTTCGCGGGCGATACGGTGGTCGGCTGAGAGAGTCTGGCAGGTGAGCAGGGCGATCTTCATTAGTTCACCGGGGGTGAAGTTGCCTTCGCCGCCAACCTCAACGCTTACGCCGGCTTCGTTTCCGGCCAGGTAGTGGCGGGTGCCTAGGCGCTTAGCCCAAACCCCGGCGGCGGGTAGGTTGGCAGGGACAAGTTCAGGATGTAGTTCACTCATGTGCAATATCTTTACATGTTGCGCCGTCAGCGGGCAGGGCTATTGCTTGCGGCGCAATGGACCTTGTGCCCGGCATCTGGCCTCGCTAGGGCTGCGGCCGGGCAGGCAGTTTGGGTGCGCCCTAGTTGGCGCTGTGGCCCGCCAGGTATTTAGCGGCACAGGCAAGCTCATAGGCGACGGCGTCGTCGGAGAACTTCAGGGCGCTGCGTAAGATGCGTTCACCAAAAAGCGGGATCGCCAAAGTCGCGTCAATATCCACGTTTAGCTCGCAACCTGAGGCGGTGGGGGTTAGAGTACCCTGGCCACTTAGTTTGAGCGGCACCCCGCTGATCTGGGTGGCAATTTGGCCCTGGTAGCTTGAGTCAGAGCGGGGTTGGGTGCACCAACGCTGAGCCAGAGCCAGGTTTACCTCACCTTTTATAAAACGGCTGGCGTTGGCCGGAATAACAGTGGGGCTTACGGCGGCCTTGGTGAGCGTGCCCTGCCAGGTTTTACCGGCGTCGTCGGCGCTGGCAGGCAAGGCGTTAGCGTGCAAATTTTCTAGCGGGGCCCTACCAAAACGGATTAACTGGTAAGCCGGGTCGTTAAACATCGACAAAATCTGTTCGCAAGGAGCCTGATAATTTATTTTCACTGATGTACGCATGAGATAAGCCTGCCATGCGCGCTAGGCTGGAGTCATGACGACTCTCCCCGCAGCGCTACGAGACAAAGTTGAGTTTGCCCCAGCTGACCTGGACTGGCTGCATCAACTTGTGGGGGACTGGCAGCTGGTGGCTGACATGTCGATGGCTGACCTGGTGCTGTGGGTGTGTAACAAGAATGGGCGTCTGATGGCTATGGATCAGTGCCGTCCCTCCAACAACACCACTGTGCACCATGACGACGTAATCGGTCTGCGTATGCCGGCAGCGCGTGAAGCATTGGCCCTGGAAGCGCTGGCCTCCTGCCAGGTAAGGGTCGCTAAAAACAATATTTGGAACGGCACGGTAGCGGTTAAAGAAGAATTCATTCCGGTGGTGCGCAGTGGGCGAGCTATTGCAGTGCTAACTCGTGAATCCACCGTGGGGCTGCTTAGCGGCGGGCGCCTGATTGACGATGGCCAGCTGCAAGCGGCTAACCGCCTGTGCCAGATGATTTCTCAGGGAGATTTTCCCGTGTCAGGGGCGGGCACCAGCGTACGCCACGGGATGCCGCGTGTAACTGACGGTATGATCTGCCTCAGTGTTGAGGGGAATGTTACCTACGCCTCGCCTAACGCAACCACCTGTTTTCACCGGTTAGGTATTAAGGGAAGCCTGGATAAAGTACAGCTACTTGAGCAGGTAACTAACCTGATTCCTCCCCATAGCCACGTGGATGAGACTATGTCGCTGGTGCTTATGGGACGCCAGGCTTGGCTAACTGAGCTGGAGCTAGGGGGAGTGTTCTTGGCGGTGCGCTCTGTGCCGCTGCTAGACGCTGGCCAGCGGGCTGGGGGACTGCTGCTGGTACGTGACATCACCGAGCTGCGTCGTAGAGAACAGGTGCTGCTGAGCAAGGACGCCACCATCCGCGAAATTCACCACCGCGTTAAAAACAATCTACAAACCGTCTCGGCGCTGCTGCGTATGCAGGCGCGGCGTGCTGAGCAGCCGGAGGCGCAGGCAGCCCTGCGTGAGGCGGAGCGGCGCGTGGCTACCATCGCCACCGTGCATGATGCGCTGAGTCAAAACATTGATGAAATCGTTAATTTTGATGAGGTTTTCGGTCAGGTTTTGCGTCAGGCCGCAGTGGTAGCTGAAAGTGACCATAAGGTAAGTGTCCAGCTGGAGGGCAGGTTTGGCATGGTCGGTGGCGACGCCGCCCAGGCCCTGGTCACGGTGCTGGCGGAGCTGGTCGCTAACGCTGTTGAGCATGGCTTGGCTAAACGTGACGGTACGGTTACGGTTACCGCCCAGCGTGATGGGGCCGCTTTGAAGGTGCTGGTTAGCGACGACGGCGAAGGCTTGACTGAGGGCAAGGTAATGAGTGGTTTGGGTACCCAGATTGTCTCTACCTTGGTGCGCACTGAGCTGCACGGCGTCATTGACTGGTCACCTAACCCGCAAGGCGGCACAGTGGTAACTATCCACGCTTGCCTGGAAGACTAGGCGCCTTAAAAAAAAATTTATAGCTGCGCTAAAAATTTATGGCCGCACCAAGTTGGTGCGGCCATAAATTTTCGGTCAGGCAGAACGACGAGCACGGGCAGCCCTACGTTTTAGGGAGCGCCGTTCGTCTTCACTCATTCCACCCCAGACGCCAGCGTCTTGACCGTTGTCCAGAGCCCATTTCAAACACACATCCACAACTGAACAGCTGCGGCATACAGTCTTGGCTTCCGCGATTTGGGCGATTGCCGGACCGGTGTTACCCACAGGGAAGAACAACTCCGGGTCTGCGTTCAGGCACGCTGCACGCTCACGCCAGTCCATGACATTCTCCCTTCTTAATACCGCCGTTAAGGCCAGGTAAAAATAGATGAACGGTCGTCGCCGCCGTAGCGCCGATCGCCCGTTCGATTTGCCTGTCCAACTCTCACACGGTATAAGCGCTAGGACAAGACTTTTTACCTGAGAACTGCGCAGAAACGCGGTGGAAGTAATCACATTTGGGCACTTTTGAGCAGTTTTTGCAAATTTCAAGAGGTTTACTTGTGGAAAAGCCTACACTTGTGGGTTAGCTGCAAATGTTGGGCTGGTATTTTGGCAGATCTGTATAGGTGTGATTTGTGAGCTAGCTATGACAAGCCCCCTGCCTGGTAGGTGCTGGCGATGAGGATCAAGCCAGCGCGTTAGTCGCACATTAGCTAGCTGCGTCCCTTCGCCCAGGCCAGGGGCAAGTAGTAGCAGCGGACTTAGGCTGCGCAGCTGGGCTAGGACGCCGCTATAAGTGTTGGCGGCGCGGCTGGTTAAGGCGGTGGCAAAAACCGGGGTGCCAGCATCTAGGGCAGTTTCTACGGTGTTAATGGCGCTTGGGCAGGCTTGGTCTAGGTTGTCGATAAAAATTGCATGCTGAGCCAGGGTTGGGTCGGTAGCCTGCAAAATGTCGTAGACGCGCGCCAGGGCGGTGCTGCGGCCACTACCAGCAGGCCCAATGATGGCCAGCCCTTGGCTTAGCTGTGGGCACCAAGGCTGGGCTTGGTCACCGCCTAAACCCAGCGCCCAGGGCGGGCAGGTGGGGACAATCTCCGGCAGGGCCACAACTGGGGCAGCCGCGAGCGCCGTCGTCGTGTCTGAGGGGTTAACGGGTAAATCTGAGGCGCTAGCGGGCGAATCTACGACGCTAGCAGGCAAATTTGCGGCACTAGTGGGCAAAACCGGCGCCAGCAAAATCTGGGCGGCGCACCAGTGCGAGGCTAAAGTGAGCACCCCGGCACCCACCTGATTAGGGGCCTGCTGGCAGCGTTTAAGGCCGGCTTGATCAGCCAGGGTGTCAGAGCAAACTCCCAGGTACAGGCGCTGGGAAATATTGGCGCACCAACGCATTGGGGCATTAGCTAAATCCCCAGCTAAAGCTAGGGCAAACAGGCCTCGACGTGAAGCATTAACCAGTTTTTCTAGCACGTCGCGGCCTTCACCCAGTCCCAAGACAGTGTCTATTGCCTCGCCCACACAGTCCAGATCATCAATTAGTAGCAGTTGGCCACGTAGTTTTCCCTCCAAAGCTAACTGGGTTAGGCGCAAAACTTCGCAAGGATGAAAGGTGTCTAATTGCGAGCCGGCCAGGGCTGCATTTGGCAAAGCCAGCTGGTTTAAATCAGCGCCTATCACATGGGTAACCAGACCAGCCTGGGCGGCGCTGCTAGCCAGTTGCCGCAGCGCAGCGGTGCGCCCCGAAGCGCTGGTACCAAAAATCCCTAGCGGCGTGGCGCTGTCCCAGTTAAAAGCCCCATAGGCTAGCTGCTCAGGCAGGTCACATAGGGCCAAGGCCAAATTTTGGCGGGTACTAACCAGGCTGGTAGCTAGTCCTTTAGCGGGCGCTGGGGTGGCGTGGGCAGATAGTAACTGTTGGGCTTGGGTAAAAGTGAGGTTAGCTGGGGGCGGCACTAGCCAGGGTGACTGACAAGGTGGCAGGGCCTGGGCGGCTTTAACGCAAGCATCAATCCACACAGCGCTTTCCTGGGCAGTGCCGGCATAGGGGCAGCGAAAATGTCCGCGCTGGGTGCTTAGACATAAAAACCCCGGCGCACGCGGCAAATCTGGCAGGTCACCGTGGCCCAGCAGTGGGGCGCCTTCGCTGGCGTCAAGCATCCGCAGGCACACTCGTAGCGCCGCATTGGCGGTAATTGAGGTGCTTAGCGCCCCATGGGGGTGTTGGGTGGCTAAAATCAGGTGCATCCCTAAACTGCGTCCCTGCGCGGCCAGGCGCAGCAGATGCTCAAGTAGCTCTTCTTGGGTGGCCGCCAGGGTAGCGAACTCATCCACCACCACCAGCATCCGGGCTAGCGGCGCCAAGCTGGGCTGGTGATGGCGTAGCTGCTCATATTCGGTTATGTCTTTACAGTTGCTTTTGCGCAAAATTTGTTCACGACGGCGCAGTTGGGCACTGATAGCCTCAATAGCCCTGGCGGTGGCGGCAGGTTCTAAATCAGTTAGTAGATCGACGCAGTGCGGTAGGCGCTTTAGCGGCCCCAGGCAGGTGCCGCCCTTGTAGTCAACCAAAATCAGTTGCAAAGCTGAGGGGGAATGGGCCCAGGCCAACTGCAATAGCCAACTGGTTAATAGCTCTGATTTACCAGCCCCGGTAGTGCCCACCACCAGGGCGTGGGGCCCGTCAGCCACCAAATCCACCCAAGCTTGGCCACAGTCACCCACCCCTAAACAGGCGCGCAGCTGGGTTGGGCTTTTGGCGGAAGCGCTGGGATCAGCCTGGGTAAACTTGGCAGGCTTGGCCTTAGAAAAGGCTGCCCCAGGCTGGGTAAACTTGGCGGTTGCTTTAGATTCTTGAAGCTGGCTGGCAAAAGTAGGGCCAGCTTCTAAATCCAAAAGTGAAGCCAAGGCAATACAAGCTGGGCCTTGACGCTCTTGCGTGGCCTGCAAAGTGGCGGGAGTAAAAATCTGGCGCCACCACGAATCAGAAATCTCAGCTACGCGCCTAGGCGCGCGAATACAGCGGGTAGCTGGCTTGGTGGTGGCCCACATCAACCAAGCCTGGTTTTGGCCCTCATCCCAAAGTAGGTGAGCTCCGCCGCTAACCGGTTGCACCTGGGCCTGGGCTGTGGCTAACAGCTGCGCACACAGCCAGCGCCCGGTTGTCTGGGCATTAGGGCCGGTAATGGTGATGCGCTCATCGGGGCGAATCCGGGTGGAGTGAAAGCGGCGGATACCCGGCCAAGCCCGCAAACAGTTTTTCGTATTGGGTTTATGCTCTCCAACCATGGCACAGGCCAGTGCCAAAGTAGCCGGATCAGGTAGACGCCCAGGGCTAGCGCCTCGACCAGAGGGATAGCTACGCAGCATCATTAGCCCCAGCATAGGGGCGCTAATTAGCATCATTGACCAGCCCTGATCGGTTAGCAAAAACCCGGCCATGGCCACCAGCGGCAAAAGCACATACAAGCTTTGCAACAAAAACCCGCCAGCATGAGGCTGGGGCACCTGCAACTGGCGCGGCAAGCGCCGCAGCTGCAACACGGTAGTGCCAATACGAATCCGGGCGCGCGGATACCACACCAGGCGGCGGCGTCGTCGCCAAAAACAACCCCCACAGCGCAACCAAAGCCCATTAACAGAGCCCACATCACGCACCCGCAAAGCCCCACGCAGCTGACGCAGGCGCAAATGCTGCCAGGAAACAAACTGGTCATCAGGTAAATCAGCCCGGCCTAAAGCAGCGGCGCTCGCGGGCAGAACCATGCCGGCATGAGGGCCGTGCACAACTGCTATGTGCAGCTCAGCGTCGGTGGCTGCACGCAGCGAATAAACATCATTAAGCGGCGTTGCCATATTTCAAGCATAACACAACATAATCAAATATGATCTAGTGCTGGGGAAAAATCGCGAGAAGGGCGGATTTCTGCGATGATTGAGCCATGACTAGCCCGCAGGCAGTAAGCCAAATTCCCGCATCCGCACGCGAGCGTTGGGGGCAGCTGGTACGCACCATCGACCGCGCCCGCCACGATTACTACGACGCCGTAGACACCCAAAGTTCGCTCAGCGATCAGGAATATGACCGCCTTTACCGCGAGCTAGAAGAACTTGAAGACACCTACCCGGCACTGGCCCTGCCCTCCTCGCCAACCCAGCATGTAGGTGGCCAAGGCGCCAATCAGTTTGCCCCCATCACTCACGCTGAACGCATGTACTCGCTGCAAGACGTTTTTAGCTTGGAGGAGCTAGCTCAGTGGTGTGCGCGCATAGACCCAACCGATGAGCTACCCATGACCGCCGAGGTTAAGGTTGACGGCCTGGCCATCTCACTAACCTACCTAGACGGTGTCTTAACCCAGGCTGCCACGCGCGGAGATGGGCGTGTAGGTGAAGACATCACTGCCAATGCCCGCACTATCGCCTCAATTCCGCTAGTGCTAGCCGGCGCCAATCACCCCAAGCGCATTGAGGTGCGCGGTGAGGTGTATTTCCCAAGCGAAGCTTTTGCCCGGTTTAACCGTGAGCGCCAGGAAGAAAATCAGCGCCGCGAGCAGCGCAACCTACAAGCGCGTGAGCAGGGACGTAAAACTGAGCCGCTGCTGCAGATTTTCGCTAACCCACGCAACGCCGCTGCCGGCTCGCTGCGTCAAAAAAACCCGGCAGTGACCGCCTCACGGCCACTAGCTATGGTGGTGCACGGCTTTGGGGCGGTTGAGGTGCAAGATGAAGCCCAAGAACTGCCGCAAACTCAGCGTGAATGGTATGAGCTAATGCGCTCCTGGGGCTTGCCAGTGTCTAGCTACACGCAGGTGCTAGTGGGGCGCAAACAGCGCGAAGAATATATCGCCACTTACGCTAAGCGCCGCGACCAGCTGGTACACGACATTGATGGCATTGTGTTCAAACTAGACGATGTCCAGCGTCAACGTGAGCTGGGCTTTACCGCCCGCGTGCCGCGCTGGGCAGTGGCCTACAAGTACCCGCCCCAGGAAGTGCACACCAAGCTGTTAGATATTGACGTACAGGTGGGGCGCACTGGGCGCGTCACCCCCTTCGCGGTGATGGAGCCGGTGACGGTAGCTGGTTCTACGGTAGCCCGCGCTACTTTGCACAATGCCAGTGAGGTAGCCCGTAAAGGCGTGTGGATCGGCGACACGGTGGTGCTGCGTAAAGCCGGGGACGTGATCCCTGAGGTTTTAGGGCCGGTATTGTCGCTGCGCCCTGAGGACGCCTACCCCTTTGTTATGCCCGCCAACTGCCCTTCTTGTGGCACGGCCTTGGCGCCCATGAAGGAGGGCGACGTGGATCTACGTTGCCCCAACCAGCGCTCGTGCCCAGCTCAGCTGACCCAGCGTCTGGTGTATTTGGCCGGCCGCAGTGCCTTTGACATTGAGGGATTGGGGGAGGAGTCTGCCCTGGCGCTGACTCAATCCACTAGTGAGCACCCGCCGGTGCTCAGTAATGAAGCCCAGCTATTTGACTTAAAAATTGAAGATCTTAAGCAGGTAACCACCACCCGCACTAATGCGCGCACCGGCGTAAGCGAGCAGGTGCCCGTGTTTTACACCAAGCCCACAGCCAAGAAACCTTCAGTACCGCGTAAAAACGCTATCTCCATGCTGGCCGCCATTGAGCAGGCCAAGCAGCGTCCACTGTGGCGGGTTTTGGTGGCGCTTTCGATCCGGCACGTAGGGCCGACGGCGGCGCAGGCTTGGGCTGCCCACTTTGGTTCTATGCAGGCTTTACGTCAAGCTTCCCTAGAGGAGCTGGCTGCGGTTGAGGGCGTGGGTGAGACCATTGCCCAGGCTTGGCTGAGCTGGCTTGAAGTGGACTGGCACCGCGAAATTTTGCAGTCATGGCAAGACGCCGGGGTGCGTATGGATGACGCCGAGGGTGAGGCACCTGCTGGCGGCGCTGCGGGGGGCACTGGCGACGACGTCGCTGATGGTGCAGGGGATGGCGCCGCTTCTGAGACGCAAGAGTTGGAGCAAACTCTGGCTGGGCTTACCCTGGTGGTCACCGGCACGCTCTCTGGCTTTACCCGCTCCCAAGCCCAGGCGGCGATTGTGGCTAGGGGCGGCAAGGCTGCCGGTAGTGTTTCGAAGAAAACCGATTACCTAGTGGCGGGGGAGAAGGCTGGCTCTAAAGAACGCAAAGCCATCTCGCTAGGGGTGCCGGTTTTGGATGAGGAACAGTTTGTGGCCCTACTTCAGGGACAGGCCCCCGCCTAAACGCTAGGGTATCGGCGTGGGCGTTAAAAGGCTCGCCAGAGGCTCAAAGCGCCTGAGCCTGAAAGAGCGGGCGCCGTCGGCGGCTAAAGGGCGGCAGAGACCCAAAGGGGCTGCACCTGAAGGGGCGGGCGTCGTCGTGCCCGCCTGAAGCAACCAAAGGGAGACATAACAAAAATGGGGCCGGGCTTAAAACCCGACCCCATTAGCGCGCTTAGCGGTTTAAGCGTGCCTAGCGGTTTAGTAGTGCGAAACTACCGTGGTGCCCACGGGGGCCCAGTCGTAAATCCACTTGGCTTCAGAAACTGGCATGTTAACGCAGCCATGCGAGCCACCCTCACCAGACCAGCCGAAGGAGTTACGCCAAGGCGCACCGTGTAGGGCATAAGAACCGGTGAAGTAGGTGACCCAAGGCACATCCTTGGAGCAGTAATCCCAACCGGCAGTACAACCCATATCCTGGGCAGCGTACTTGAGGTAGACGTGGTAGGTGCCGGTTACGGTTTCAGTTCCCGGAGCACCCGGAACCATACCCACCGGGCCATGCACCACCGTGGCACCCTCATAGGCGGTCACTGTGGCGTTAGACAGGTTAACGTCAATCCACTTCTCGCCCTCAGCTGCCGGGTAAGCCAGCTTTTCTGCGCCGTTGGCGATAGTGCGCTCTTTCCACTCTGCCTTAGTGGTTTTGTACTCGAACTTACCGGCATAAGCCTTGCCGCTGTTAAGCGAAGTCAGTAGCTGCTCAGAGACAGTAGAAGCGTTCTGGACGTCTTTACCATCTTTAGCCTCAACCACCACCGTGGCCACCTTACCGTCAGAGTAAACATTACGTTCACCCTCAACCAGGGTTACCTGTGCGGCCGAAGCCTGCTTGTTAACCCACTTGGTTACCGCTTCCTTATCGACGGTTACGGCCAGATTCTTGCCATCCGCGCTGGGGCCAACCTTGATCCAGGCAGCCTTAGTTTCAGTGTCAGCGGTGTAGGTGTCGCCATCAGGGTCAGTAATGGTGACATCGTTTTTAACGATGGTATTGGCCTTATCAGCAGCAGCCTTAGCCTTGGTGTAGGTAATGGTGGGGGCCGTGTTCACATAGGCCACCTTCACCGAGGTAGAGCTAAGCTGCGTGGCGGCGCTAGTGGCGGCCTGTTCAATCTCCTTAGGAGACAGGCTCTGGCCATCCTTACCGGAGACAACCTCAAAGGTGGTTTCTTCCTCGTTAAAGGTCACCGAAGCATTGACCGGGGCGTTAGAGCCGGGCGGCAAAATCTTGGCGATGTACTCGTCAATCTTGATTGAAGAGCTGGTGGAAACCACGCTTACTGAATTATTAGAGGTAAACGGCGCCGTGAAACGGTTCATGATTGAAGCGTTAGGTGACAGAGCAGCCTTAGCAGTAGCGGCGGCGTCGACCTTAACCCCCAGCTCGCTGAGGCTAGCCTGGCGGTTAACCGCGCCGGAGATAGACACCTTGGCGGCGCTTGCTTTAGAGGACACCAACTTGGCGATTTCGCTCTGAGTCATGCCCGATACATCCTGGCCGGCCACACTAGTGCCGGGGAGGGCATGGTCCGAATAATGCACGGCCCAAGCGCCAGCGCCACCGCCCACAGCTAGTAGGGCTGCGGCGCCCACCAGCCAGGGCCAGCGCCGCCGTTTTTCAACGTTCGCGCTTACCTTCTGTGAACGGTTGAAGAGTTTTATCACTACCGTCAACTTCCGTGAGATTTACACCTAAGTATTGGGGAAGGTGTAAGGGGAGTAAACTAGCTAATAGTTTACGGATCAACTTTATTTTAGTTTAGACCCGGTGCACTTGTCGCCTGTCTAGGGCAGTCGTGCTGCTTACATGTTATGCGCCAAGCAGACAGGCTGGGATAGTTTTAAGGACACAACTCGCTAACGGCGCAGACACTTTTGTTAAGGCCAAGTAACCAATGGCGCCCTGGCGGGGTTTAAACTTGAGACCATGTCGACAATTTCTACCGCCGAAGTTGCGCGTGTAGCCGCATTGGCTCGCGTTGCACTAACAGACGCCGAGGTTGAGCGCCTAGCTAAAGAGCTCGACGCCGTAGCCTCCTCATTTGCTCGCGTTAACTCTGTGGTCTCCGCAGAAATTCCCGCCACCAGCCACCCGGTGCCGCTAACTAACGTGATGCGTGAAGATGTACCGGGCCCCACCTTGGATGTAGAAGAGCTTCTAGCCGGCGCTCCCGCCAGCGAAGACTCCATGTTCCTAGTGCCCCAGATTTTGGGTGATGAGGAGTGAGCGTGAACAGCGAACTTACCCGTCTAAGCGCAGCCGAGCAGGCCGCCAAACTAGCCGCCGGAGAATTTAGCTCCCGCGAACTAACCCAGGCCCACCTAGAGCGCATTGATGCCCTAGAGCCTGCCGTGGGTGCCTACCTAAACGTAGACTACGACGGCGCCCTGGCCGCCGCTGACGCCGTCGACACTGCCCGCAAGGAAGGCGCCGCGCTACCTGAGCTGGCCGGTGTGCCCGTAGCTGTTAAGGACCTGTGCTGCACTCGCGGCCAGGTGACCACTGCCGCCTCCAAGATCCTGGAAGGCTGGGTGCCGCCCTACGACGCTACTTTGGTAGCTAACATTCGCGCCAACCAGATGCCGATTTTGGGTAAGACCAACCTGGACGAATTCGCCATGGGTGGTTCCACTGAGCACTCGGCTTTCCACCGCACCGCCAATCCCTGGGACCTAGAGCGTATCCCCGGTGGTTCCTCAGGTGGCTCGGCTGCCGCCTTGGCCGCCTATGAGGCCCCGCTCGCGGTAGGTACCGACACTGGTGGTTCGATCCGCCAGCCTGCCGCCGTCACCGGCACTGTGGGGGTTAAGCCTACCTACGGTACGGTTTCGCGTTTCGGTGTAATCGCTATGGCTTCCTCGCTGGACACCCCCGGCCCTATGGCCCGCAACGTGCTTGACACTGCGCTGCTGCACGACGTGATGGCCTCCTATGACCCGCTGGACTCCACTTCACTGTCTGACGCCCCCCGAGGCATGGCCGACGTGGTGCGCGCCGCCCAGGCCGGCATGGACTTAAAGGGTCTGCGCGTGGGTGTAATTTCTCAGCTCGACGGCGGCGAAGGCTACCAGGAAGGGGTAGTGGACTCCTTCCACCAGGCCCTAACCCTGCTGGAGAACGCCGGCGCCACCATTAAGACCGTAGACCTGCCCCACCTGGAATACGCCCTAGACGCCTACTACCTGATTATGCCCGCCGAGGTTTCCTCCAACCTGGCCCGCTACGACGGTATGCGTTACGGCCTGCGTGTTGAACCCAAGGAAGGCCCGGTCACTGCTGAACGCGTTATGGCTGCTACCCGTGGCGCCGGTTTTGGTGACGAGGCTAAGCGCCGCATCATTTTGGGCACCCACGTGCTCAGCGCCGGTTACTACGACGCTTACTACGGCAGCGCCCTGAAGGTGCGCACCCTGGTACAGCGCGACTTTAACGCCGCCTTTGCCGACGTCGACATTTTGGTCAGCCCCACCAGTCCGATCACCGCCTACCGTTTCGGTGAGAAGGACGACCCGCTGACCATGTACAAGCTGGATGTAACCACCATTCCGGCTAACCTGGCGGGTATCCCCGGCATGAGTCTGCCTAGCGGTCTTAGCGAAGGCTTGCCGGTGGGCTTCCAGATCCTGGCCCCGCAACGTAAGGATGACCGTCTCTACCGCGTGGGTGCGGTGCTAGAGGCGCTGGTAAACGAACGTGTTGGTGGCGCGCTGCTAGAGCGTGCCCCCCAGCTATAAGGAAGTGCGATGAGCGATAAGCTAATGGATTTCGACGAGGCCGTTGAGCGTTTCGATCCGGTTTTGGGCCTCGAAGTGCACGTCGAGCTGGGTACTGCCACCAAGATGTTCGACGCTGCCCCCAACCAGTTTGGGGCCACCCCTAACTCGCTAACCACCCCCACTTCGGTGGGTCTACCCGGCGCCTTGCCGGTGGTTAACGCCAAGGGCGTGGAGTACGCCATCCGTATCGGTTTGGCCCTGAACTGCTCAATTGCTGAGTCTTGCCGCTTTGCCCGCAAGAACTACTTCTACCCGGACCTGGCTAAGGACTTTCAGACCTCCCAGTTTGATGAGCCCATCGCCTATGACGGTTACCTGGATGTGGAACTAGAAGACGGCGAAATTTTCCGCGTGCCCATTGAGCGCGCCCACATGGAAGAAGACGCCGGTAAGAACACCCACATTGGTGGCGCTGACGGGCGTATCGAGGGTGCGGAATACTCACTGGTGGACTACAACCGCGCCGGTGTGCCGCTGGTGGAGATCGTGACCCGTCCCATTGAAGGCGCAGGTAAGCGAGCCCCCGAGGTGGCCGCCGCCTATGTGCGTACCCTGCGTGACATTTTCCGTGCCATCGGAGTTTCTGAGGCCCGCATGGAGCGCGGTAACGTGCGTGCGGACGTGAACGTGTCACTGCGCGATACCCCCGATTCGCCGCTGGGTATCCGCACCGAAACCAAGAACGTCAACACCTTCCGCTCTATTGAGCAGCACATTCGCTACGAGATTCAGCGTCAGGCCGCGATTTTGGCTGACGGTGGCGAGATCGTGCAGGAGACTCGCCACGGCCAGGCTGACGGTACTACCGCCCCCGGCCGGGTTAAGTCCGACGCCGACGACTACCGTTACTTCCCCGAGCCCGACCTAGTACCCGTAGCTCCTAGCCGCCAGTGGGTGCAGGAGATTGCGGCCTCGCTACCGGAGATGCCGGCCGCTAAGCGCCGTCGTCTAAAGGAAGCCTGGGGGCTAAGCGATGAAGAGATGCGCGATGTGGTCAACGCTGAGGCCCTGGACCTGATTGAGGCTACCGCCCTGGCTGGTACTAGCGGCCAGGCTGCCCGTAAGTGGTGGATGGGTGAGCTGGCCCGTTACGCCAAGGAGCAGGAGCAGGCACTTACTGAGCTGGCGGTTACGCCCGCCCAGATTGCGGCTTTGCAAAAGATGGTCGACGACGGCGAGCTGACCGATAAGCTGGCCCGTCAGGTGCTTTCTGGGGTGCTCGCTGGTGAAGGTGACCCGGCTGAGGTTGCCGCTAAGCGTGGCCTGAAGGTAGTTAGCGACGACGGCGCCCTGCTGGAAGCTGTGGACGCCGCCCTGGCGGCTCAGCCCGACGTAGCCGACAAGATTCGCGCCGGTAAGGTAGCTGCCGCCGGCGCAATTGTGGGCGCAGTGATGAAGGCTACGCGCGGACAAGCTGACGCTAAGCGTGTCCGTGAGCTGATCATGGAGCGCGTACAGGGCTAAACGAAACTGGCTAAACTACAAGCCAAAATAACGTAGGGGACGTGGCCATGCGGCCACGTCCCCTACTGCTTAGTAATGATAAATAGCTAAAATTGTAAGGATTACAAACAAGCTGGGCGTTTATTGTGGGAAACCTCGCTGCACAGCGGCTAATTAGTCGGACACAATAGTGTCAATGATCGGCATACAGGCTCTAGCCGCCGCCGTCGTTTTGTGAAAGGACTACAAAAATGGCACAGCCCAGCCCTAGCTACACCGTCGCTTTGCGACTACAGGTACCGCGCAGCCAGGCTTCGGTAGCGCAGTTGGTTGACACTGCGGCTTCCACCGGTGCCATCGTCACCGGTGTTGACGTGGATGACCCCAGTGGTGAAAAGGTCGTAATTGACCTCACCATGGATCTGCGCGATTCCAACCACCGCCTTGAAGTAATTGATCTGCTCAAGAACCTGCCCGGAGTGGAAGTTGAGAACGTAGGCGACTCCACCTTCCTGGCCCACATCGGCGGCAAGATTGAAATCGCAGCACGTACCCCCATTCGTAACCGTCGTGACCTCTCGCGTGTCTACACCCCTGGTGTGGCCCGCGTTTGCAAGGCTATCTACGACACCCCCTCCAAGGCCCGTAAGCTGACCATCAAGCGCAACACTGTTGCCGTGGTTACCGACGGTACCGCCGTACTAGGTCTAGGTGACATCGGCCCGGCCGCCGCCATGCCGGTAATGGAAGGTAAGGCCGTACTGTTCAAGCAGTTCGGTGGGGTTGACGCTTGGCCGGTGGCCCTGGACACCAAGGATCCCGACGAGATCGTGGCGATCGTTAAGGCCCTAGCCCCCGCCTACGGTGGCATTAACCTGGAAGACATCGCTGCCCCCAAGTGCTTCGACATTGAGGCCCGTTTGCGTGAAGAGCTGGACATTCCGGTCTTCCACGACGATCAGCACGGCACCGCCATTGTTACCCTAGCCGCCCTGATCAACGCCCTGAAGGTAGTTGGCAAGAACATCGAGGATGTACGTATTGTGCTTTCCGGTGTGGGAGCGGCCGGTTCTGCTATCGCCAAGCTGCTGATGGCTCACGGCGCTCGCGACATTGTTGGCTACGGTCGTGACGGCGCCCTCAATGGTGACAACACCGAGGGTATGAACGAGCACCGTCGTTGGTTGGCGGAGCACACCAACCCCCGTCACGTCACTGGCAGCCTGAAGGAAGGCCTCAAGGGTGCCGATGTGTTCATCGGTGTTTCCTCCGGTAACCTGCTGGAGCCTGAAGACCTAGCGGTTATGAATGAGGGTGCCATTGTGTTCGCCATGGCTAACCCCACCCCCGAGGTGGACCCGATTGCCGCCACCAAGTACGCCGCTGTAGTAGCTACTGGTCGTAGCGACTACCCCAACCAGATCAACAACGTGCTGGCCTTCCCGGGTCTGTTCCGTGGTCTGCTGGACACCGGTATCACCGACATCTCCACTGAGTTGCTGCGTGCTGCTGCCACCGGTATTGCTTCGGTAGTTTCTGAGCGCGAGCTCAGCCCGGTTTACATCATTCCGGGTGCCTTTGACACTCGCGTTGCCGACGCCGTAGCTGACGCTGTGCGTGACATCGCCTGATTTGTCTCTGCTGGCTGCCTGAGTTCTGCTTGGCTAAGCGTGGCGGGGCCGTCCCATTGTGGGGCGGCCCCGCACTTTGTTAGGGACGGCCCCGCGTTTGCTTTCTGACGAGCTAGGCCCTGCCGCGTGTTATCACGCGCTAAGCGGCCCCTAGCTAATAGCTCAGAGCGGTGTTTCAGGTGTGCTTTAAGGCGTCCCCGAAAAGTGTGTTGTGGTGCACGTGGTTTTGGGTTGACGGGTTGGGTGTGTGTGGGGCTAAGATAGTTCCCGCTGCCGCGAGGGGCTGGTGATTTAAAGCTGGTTCTGATTTGGTGGTGAGGGGATCTTTTCTTCTCATGGTTTTTGAACTGTTGTTGTCTGGTTCACGTTGGATCGGGTTGACAGGTTAGGGATCGTGGTTGTAGGATTCTCTGGTGCTTTGAGGAAAGCTTGCGGGCCTTGTTGGTTTGTGGGTTTTTCTTGTGAGTGCGTTGTTTGAGAACTCGATAGTGTGTCAAGTTTTTTATGTCTTGAATTCTTCTCCAACGAATGTGTTGTTTGTTGGGGGGTTTTTCTTGTTGATTTCTTTGTCAACTAATGTTTTTTGAGCTAGTTGTTTTCTGGTTCTTCATGTTTTTTTGGAGAGTTTGATCCTGGCTCAGGACGAACGCTGGCGGCGTGCTTAACACATG